>JGI24721J44947_10003270_pt1 | contig 22922 bp, 15 predicted proteins | sample YelNatPaOPGAMG01_FD_44947 | JGI IMG/M metagenome (IMG submission 44947) | reverse complement strand
ACAATCATTTCATCATTAATGTTATTGATAAAATAGAGGCTTCCCATCACGCGGGCTAAAAAGAAAATAGAAAGGCCCAGCAAAAGATTTCGCACATTGAAAACTGCCTCTAATCCATGCAACGGATTATGCCATGTTGAAATAATCGGCATGGACAATTGAGTTAAATCGCCTTTATGAACAGAGAAATCACTACCCGTGAAAAAAGTGCCAACAGCAATGCCGAACAAAATTAACCCTCCAAAACCATTAATAAGCAAAAAAATCTCAAAGGTTTTGTGACCAAAAATATTTCCTCCTTTTGTTCTCCATTCATACGAAACAGCTTGAAGAACAAAACAAAGCAAAAGCAAGATCCATGGCCAATACGCTCCNCCAAAGCTGGTTGCATAAAACATTGGAAACGAAGCAAAAGCCGCACCCCCAAACGTAACCAACGTCGTAAATGTTAAATCCCATTTTCTGCCTAACGAGTTAACCAGCATGGTACGTTCAATTTCGTTTTTCCCAATCGTATAAAGTAATGTTTGACCCCCTTGCACAAAAAACAAGAAGACTAACAATGCTCCCAGCAGCGATATGATAAACCACCAATAAGCTTGAAAAAATGCGTAATCCATTGTTTTGAATTTTTAGTGTGATTGTTTATTCCAAATTATTTAATGCTTTCAGGTCCTTTGCGAATTTCATGCACAATGACTCCAATAATGGCAACGGCAAAAATGGTGTAAATAGCAACAAAAATCGTCAATGACAGTTGGATAGAAGGAACGGGGACATTGGAAACAGCCGCAAATGATGGCAACAAATCTTGCAGCACCCATGGTTGNCGACCTGCTTCTGCAACAATCCATCCTGAAAATGAAGTCAAATAGGCTAATGGAATGGTAAAGATTCCCAACCATAACAACCATTTCATTTTTTCAATTTTACGGCCTAAATACAAAAGCAACGCAAAAAAGAGCAAAAAGAAGACGCCAAAAATAACCATAAAATGGAAAGAATAAAAAGTCAGCGGCACATCAGGCACCAGTTGGGCTTTAGAAGTGACGTAGCCATAACCGAAATAAGGGGAAGTAGCATCAAAAACAGCTCGATTCACAGCCATCAATGAATCGTTTTTAGCTTTTTTAGCCAGCCGATAATCAATCATCGCCTGATGAGCCATACGACCAAACGCTAATTTCTCGTCCGTTGTCAACGGTTTTACCTGTTCACCGTTTTTCAACGTCAATGTGTAAGAATTGTCCAATAAATCAACAATACCGGGGACAAATGCATCCCAATGACGATAAGCTAACAATGAAAGACCGTGCGGAATACTGATTTTGAACCAATATGGAGGAACGGAATCATTGTAAACCTTCTTTTCAGGATTCAGAATGCCAAAAGCAACGATACTGTTCCCGTTAGTACCTCGATAAAGCCCTTCCATAGCGGCTAACTTCATCGGTTGTTTTTGAGCCACTTCATAAGCAGACGAATCGCCGGTAAAAATAGCGGCCAAGATACCTGCCAATCCAAATATAGAGGCAATGAGAATGCTTTTGTGTGCAAATTCAATGTTGCGTTTTTTTAACAAATACCACGAACTGACACCGATCACAAAGGCTGAGCCGACAATCCATGAGGAAGTCACGGTATGGAAAAACTTTGACATGGCTACAGGTGAAAACAACACTGCCGAAAAACTGGTCATTTCATTGCGCACTGTGTCAATGTTGAAAAACGTTCCGGTTGGAAATTGCATGTACGCATTAGCCACCAAAATCCACAACGCAGACAGTGTGGCTCCAAACCAAGTCAACCAGGTAGAAGCCAGGTGAAATCCCTTGCCCACCTTGTTCCATCCAAAAATCATAACAACAAAAAAGGTCGATTCCAAAAAGAATGCCATAATGGCTTCAATAGCTAACGGCGCTCCAAAAATATCACCCATCAGCCAACTATAATTGGACCAATTGGTTCCAAATTGAAACTCCAAAATGATTCCACCGGCAATACCTAAAACAAAATTAGCAGCAAAAAGATGCATCCAAAATTTTGTCATCCGCTTCCACTCTTCATTGCCTGTGCGATAATAAAGCGTTTCCATCACCGCCATGATAAAACCCAAACTCAGGGTTAATGGCACGGATAGCCAGTGATACAAAGCAGTAACCGCAAATTGAACCCGAGACCAATCAACAATCGATAAATCAAGTGTACTCATGTTTCAAATATTTAAATTGATTAATGATAAATTTCGCTAATAAAAGCCTGATAGAAAAGCATATTCGTCAATTTTGATTAAAAACACCGTCAAAGATAAAAGATTCGTTTTGAAAAACAAAACGAATCTTTATAATTAACACCAAAAACCGACTTTTTGTTTTTTTCTTTTTGAAAATCAGGCTATTTAAATATCATATTAACATCAACATCACAGCAATTTTGAATACACTGACCGATCAAGTTCTCATTCAGATCTCCGTGATGTCTCCATTTTACTAAGGTTTAGCATGTTTCAAGCCCGATTCCAAATAAGCTGCAAATTTTTCGGGATCTTCTGTAAAAGCAAAAGATCCGGTAAGCGGAATACCTTTGGCATTCACAATAACGTAGAACGGTTGAGCATTGGCACCAAATTTCACTCGTTGCAAATAGCTCCATTTGTCTCCAAGTGAAGTTAAAGTATATGTACGGCCATTTTCGGTTACCTCAATAGGATTTGGCAGCAACGCCTTGTCATCAACATACAAGGAAGCCACTACAAAACGATCCGTCATGAGTTCCTTCACTTTGGGATTCGTCCAAACGGCCGCTTCCATTTTACGGCAATTGACACAGCCATAGCCGGTAAAATCAATTAAAAGCGGTTTCTTTTGGCGAGCTGCTGCTTGGATGGCCTCATCATAATCATTGTAAACCGATTGTTCCGATGAAGCATTCAAATTAAAATCTTGCGTATAGATGGGTGGTGCAAAAGCGCTGATGGCTTTCAAAGGCGCTCCCCACAATCCCGGAATCATATACATGGCAAAAGCAAACGTGATGATGGATAAAAACAAACGGGTCACCGAAACCTGTTTCACTTCGCTATCATGCGCCAACTTAATTTTTCCGAGCAGATAGAATCCCAACATAGCAAAAATAACAATCCACAAAACCAGAAAGACTTCTCTGTCAAGCAAATGCCAACCATAGGCCAAATCAGCTACCGAGAAAAATTTCAGCGCCAAAGCCAATTCAAGAAATCCCAACACCACTTTGACGGAGTTGAGCCAGCCTCCCGATTTTGGCAATGATTTGAGCCACATAGGAAACATGGCAAAAAGCATAAATGGAATAGCCAATGCCAGAGCAAAGCCAAACATGCCAATGGTTGGTCCAAGATAAGAACCATTGACAGCTACATCAACTAGTAACGTCCCTATGATAGGCCCGGTACAGGAAAATGAAACCAACACCAAGGTAAATGCCATGAGTAAAATGCTGAGAATCCCCGACGTGGACTCTGCTTTGTTATCCAATTTAGTAGTCCATGATGCTGGCAATGTAAGTTCAAAAGCGCCAAAAAAGGAAATGGCAAACAATACCAACAACGCAAAAAAGAATAAATTAAAAAACGCATTCGTTGACAAACTGTTTAAAGCACTTGCCCCAAACAAAACGGTAATAATCAGTCCTAAAAGTAAATAAATGAAAACAATGGAAAATCCGTATAAACCGGCATCGCGTCGTGCCACTCGAGGATTAGAAGTTCTTTTAATAAAGAAACTCACTGTCAAAGGGATAATAGGCCAAACACAAGGTGTAAACAGTGCCAGTAAACCTCCAAGTATTCCTTTTAAGAATATCAACCAAAAAGGATCGTGTGCATCACCTCCATTACCTTGAGTTCCCAAAGCATTCAACTGATCAATAACGGGCGCCCAGGTTGTTTGATCAATCGAGGATGCTGTTGGAATAGAAGAAAGCGCCACACTATTATCCGTTTTCACAGAATCAGTATGAACAGAAGGCTGATTTTGCTTCAGGTTCAATGTCTTTGGTTGAAGAGCAGCTGCCGAAGAAGCAGCACCCGTTTGAGCTACCCGCGATTGAACTTTCTCGGCAGCAACGTTTCCGAAAGAAAAGGGCACTTTGGAAGGTGGCAAGCAATTCTCATCATTACACCCCATAAATTCAACGTATCCTTCAACGTAGAAATGAGCAGGATCGGCAATAGTCACTTTTTGTACAAAAACGGCTTGATGCTCATACCAAGAAAGATTCATGGAAAATGTTTTGTCATACTCACGAATGATCGGCGAAGACGAAGTGACGTTTCCCGACAATTTGCATCCTGATATTTTTTCAAAATGAAATGAAGTTGAAATAGGGCCTCCCGAAGGCAGGTTTTGCCCATANACATGCCAACCATTATCAATGGAGACTTTGAATAATAATTCAACCGTCTTTTTGTCATTTTGTCGTTGATCAAAACTCCAGGTAATTGGTTTTAAAATCTGACTGAAAAGAGGCAAACTAAATCCAATCAAAATAACAAATAAAACTATTTTTCTCATATNCATCATGATAATTAATTACAAAAACAAGAAATCACCACAAGCTGCAAGCCTAAAAAAACATTGCCTTTTGGTGTAACTGAAATGAATCCAAAGATATACAAAGTTAATCATTCCTTTCAATGTGAACAAAGAAGAAAAAACTTTTTATCCTGCCACAATTAACCCATTCGTATTCAGCAAAGAAGCATTCAATCTTTTTGATCGATTGAAACAAGCACATGCGCGAATGGAATGAACAAAAAATAGCCATTATGCTCTCAAAAAAACAAAGTGAAATCATTACCTTTGCAAAAGAAACAAGAGAATCACAATGGCTAACAAAGAAACACAAACGATAAAAAATCAGGCAAAAAAGAAAGCACCGACAACCAATGCTTCGAAATGGAATCGATTTATTCACGATGAACGAACTCATTTTATTATAGGACTGCTTTTGTTGATGGTTGTATCTTATGTTGCCTTAGCTTTTATATCGTTTTTTTACACCGGCGCCAACGATCAAGGCAAATTGCATGGCACATGGCTTCATTTGGCCAACGATGAACAAGGCATTCAGAACTGGACTGGAGCTGTAGGAGCTCACATTGCCGAAAACCTTATTAACAGAGGATTTGGCATTGCTGCGTTTGCCTGGTTAATATTTCCTGTCGTTCTCGGCTTGCGATTGATGTCCGTACGCACCATCGCTTTATGGAAGGCGTTTCTATATCCTTTACTGATTATGCTTTGGTTATCAGTTTTTTTAAGCGTAACAATATCCACTATTTACAATGACACCTTTCTTTATCTTGGCGGCGAAAATGGGTTTTATGCCGGTGAATGGATGCGTGGAAAGTTCGGATGGACAGGTACTCTGCTGATTCTGATCGGGATAGGTGTTATTTTAAGTATTTTGTTATTCAAAGGAGCACTTCCGCTTCTCAAACGCAAGATGTCAGCTCATCGTGCACAAAATCAGGAAACGGCAGCACGTAAATCAAAAAACCTTGAAACAGACTCCGTACCTCACGGAACATTAACGTTGGAGTTAGATCAGGTCAAAGACAATGAACCCATTGACAATGAATCAAAAAGCGATTACGGAGAACAAGATTCTTCTCATTTTGAAATCTCAATTCCTCAATTGGAAGAATCGTCTGAAGAATTGGCCGGTGAATCCTCTGAAGACGATGACAGTTTAGATTCTGGGAAAAATTCATTGCGGAATACCAACGGAGAAGAAGATGATTATGATGCCTCTGCACTCGGAGAATATGATCCGACATTGGATCTCTCTCGATATCAGTTTCCTGTGTTGGATTTGCTCAAAGAATACAACAACGGACAAACCTCCGTGGACATGGAAGAGCAGAACAACAACAAAAATCGAATTATCAGCACATTAAAAAACTATGGCATTGAGATTGACAGCATAAAAGCCACCGTTGGACCAACCATTACGCTATATGAAATAATTCCCAAGCCGGGAGTAAGAATCTCCAAAATTAAAAATCTCGAAGATGATATCGCTTTAAGTTTAGCAGCATTGGGAATTCGTATCATTGCACCGATTCCGGGGAAAGGCACCATTGGCATTGAAGTGCCAAATCATGATCCTCAAATTGTTTCCATGCGATCGGTTATCAATTCCAAACGATTTCAAGAGTCAAAATATGATTTGCCGGTAGCCTTTGGAAGTACGATTACCAATGAAATCTTCATGCTCGATTTGTGTAAAATGCCTCACCTTTTAGTGGCCGGCGCCACAGGTCAGGGAAAATCGGTCGGACTGAATGCCATTATCACATCGCTGCTTTATAAAAAGCATCCTGCCACCTTGAAATTTGTTTTAATTGATCCGAAAAAAGTAGAATTCAACATCTACTCTGACATTGAAAAGCATTATTTGGCCAAACTTCCCGACGGAGAAGAAGCCATCATAACGGATGTCACAAAAGTGGTGCAAACCCTACAATCGTTGACCATTGAGATGGACAATCGATATGAATTGCTAAAAAAAGCCCATGTGCGAAACATCAAAGAATACAACTCCAAATTTGTGGCTCGTCATCTCAATCCCGAAAAAGGACATCGATACCTGCCCTATATTGTCGTAATCATTGACGAATTTGGTGATTTAATCATGCAAGCGGGAAAAGAAGTAGAAATGCCCATTGCCCGAATCGCACAATTAGCAAGAGCTGTGGGAATCCACATGGTGATTGCCACGCAACGACCTTCAACAAACATCATCACAGGCGTTATCAAAGCGAATTTCCCAGCACGAGTAGCTTTTCGGGTGATGGCTATGGTTGACTCACGAACCATTCTCGACACCCCGGGCGCCAATCAATTGATCGGACGCGGCGACATGCTTTTTTCGCAAGGAGGCGATTTGATTCGTGTTCAATGTGCCTTTGTGGATACGCCGGAAGTTGAAAAAATTGTTAAATACATNGCACAACAACCATCGTTTNCCACGGCTTACTACTTACCCGAATATACCGGCGGTGATAGNGAAAGCATNGATTTATCTGACATTGACCTAANCAAACGAGATCCGCTTTTCGAAGAAGCAGCCCGATTGATTGTCCTCAACCAGCAAGGCTCCACCTCATTGATTCAACGTAAATTTTCCATCGGGTACAATCGTGCCGGACGCATTGTAGATCAACTGGAAGCATGCGGCATCGTCGGTCCTCCNGACGGCAGCAAACCGCGCCAGGTGTTGGTGAGTGATGAATTGGAACTGGACAGACGCTTACAAAACGAACGTTAAAACAGCCATCCGTCAACACATCATCGCCGNGAGACTGCATGGGACAATTACTATGTATCCTCCAAATCGCTCACTAATGAACACCATCTTGAAATCATTGCCTTTCCATTTTTGACTTTTTACATTCAGTACATGACTACAAATACTCACCATCGAATCGATTTTATCACGTTAGGATGTTCAAAAAATCTGGTGGACTCCGAACATTTAATGCGACAATTATCGCTCAACGGATATGATGTTCAACACGATCCCGCAAAGCCCCGCGGACGCATCGTTGTGATCAATACGTGCGGATTTATCGGCGATGCTCAAGAAGAATCGATCAACACCATTCTGCACTATTCTGAACTCAAGAGGCAACATAAAATTGATAAAATCTTCGTAATGGGATGTTTATCTCAACGTTTCAAAGAAGATTTACAAAAAGAAATCCCCGAAGTAGATTACTATTTCGGCAAATTTAATTTTCAGGAACTATTACCTTTACTTGGGAAAACGTATCAATCAAACTTTTCAGTAGAACGAACCATCACCACACCCGGTCACTACGCATATGTCAAAATTGCCGAAGGGTGCAATCGAACTTGTTCCTATTGTGCCATTCCCATCATCACAGGGAAGCATCAATCACGTCCAACGCAAGAAATTATCGATGAAATCCATTGGTTAGTGAAACAAGGAGTCCGTGAAATTCAATTAATTGCTCAAGATTTAACCTATTATGGTTACGATACCGAACAAAAAGCGTTGCTGCCTGATCTGGTTAATCGAATTGCCGATGTGCCGGGAGTCGAATGGATTCGCCTTCACTATGCCTACCCTGCTCATTTCCCATACGAATTGCTGCGAGTGATGCGTGAACGTAAAAATGTGTGCCATTACCTTGATATTGCACTTCAACACAGCAGCAACAACATGCTTCAACGCATGCGTCGGAACATCACGCTCGAACAAACAGAAGAATTATTAAGCCTCATTCGTTCTGAAATACCTGATATTCATTTAAGAACCACTCTGTTAGTGGGACATCCAGGCGAAACGGAAGAAGATTTTCAATCGTTAAAATCATTTGTTACTGCTCAACGTTTTGAACGGTTGGGCGCTTTTGCCTATTCTCATGAAACAGGAACTTATGCTTATGATCATTATACGGATGATGTTCCCGATGTAGTCAAACAAAAACGATTGGATGAAATCATGGAGCTGCAAAGAGCCATTTCAGCTGAACAAAACGAAGCAAAGGTAGGTCAAACATTCAACGTCATTATTGATAGAGAAGAAAAAGAATTTTATGTTGGGCGAACAGAATATGACTCTCCGGAAGTTGACCCTGAAGTGTTCATTGATAAAACAACTTTTTTGAAAATCGGTGCTTTTTATCCAATAAAAATTACTAATTTTGACGATTATGATTTATACGGGACGGCTTTGTTATGATATGTTATCATAGTAAAGTCCTATCCGCTTGTTCCATAACGGCTTTTTCAACTCATCAACCCATCATGCTATGACTCACAAAGAATTCATTGGAATACTAACAGCAAAGACTTCGTTGCCTGAAAATGAAGTCGTTGAAATGCTTGAAAGCACCGTTAATCTGATCGGAGACGCATTAAGTCAAGGCAATGACGTCACACTGCAAGGAATTGGTACGTTTGAAGCACATCGAAAAGAAGAACATATCGCTGTGAATCCACGTACAAAAAAACGAATGCTCATCCCTCCCAAACAAGTGGTTGTTTTTAAGCCAATTCAATCCTTAAAAGATAAAGTTAAAAAGAATCCGCGTTATGAATGACGAAAAACAATCAACCGCTACATTAGCCGAAGCTCTTGCCCGAGATCACAACCTGTCAAAAACGGCAGCTTCGACCTTCATTAAACAATTGACGGCAGCATTTGCTGAAGGATTGTTGCAAGACGGTGAGCTTAGAATTAAAGGATTAGGCTTATTCAAAATCGAATGGGTTGAAAATCGGATCAGCGCCAATGAACAAAACGGGAAAAAACAAGCAATAAGCGGACACAATAAAATTTCCTTTATCCCTGACAAAACATTGCGCGACAAAGTCAATGCGCCATTTGCGCATTTAGAAACCATTGCCCTCGATGAAACGGAAGAGACTAACGCCGATGCATGGCTCGACGACGAAGAACAACGAATGAAACGATTTTCCGAACAAGCGCAGGAAATACTCAGCATCATTTCCGACTTGCAAGAAATTAATTCGCCTACGATCCATGAACCGACAACTCCATCAAACGAAACAGCCAAAACAATCAATGCAGCCCAAACAGAAAACAAACCTAAAGAAATTGTTTCGGAGGTCATCAATACACCGCCTTCTACCGATAAACCACTTCAGCAGCCTTCATTAAAGGCCGAATTACCGAACGAAACGTTGCAGGAAAACCCAGCTCAGCCTGTTCAATCGCTCGATCCAAAAGAAGAATTTCGTTTGTTGGAACGCATGGCCGAACAAGCTCCCAAAAAAAACAAACGTTGGATGGCCATCTCCATCATTGTGGCTTTGATCGTTGTAATTTGCATTCCGATCTATTATGTCTTATTTTTGGCAAATCATTCCCAACCATCCGTGACGAGTGCTACACAAAGCAATCAATCGACGACAGGCTTCAAACAAACTGAAAACCCTGTCAAAATAATGAATGCAACAACGGCAAAACCATCACCGGCAGCCGTTGCAGATCCATTATCTCAACCCAGAACGTACAAAGATACGCTGGCTGTTGTTACTTTTAAGGAAGGGTCAAGACTTACGCTTTTATCATTAAAATATTATGGCAACAAACTATTTTGGGTTTACATCTACGAAGCTAACAAAAATAAAATCACCAATCCTGATGACATTGGAGCAGGAACCCGATTGATGATTCCCAGACTCAATCCAAAGCTGATTGATGCAACCAATCCACAATGTTTAAATCAGGCCAATGCGTTGCAGGTGAAATATACACATCATTCGTTTCCAATCAAATAAATACCAACAAACCATCATTCAAACAATCACAAATCATTTGACACGTTGATTTTTATTTTTTTTACACTAAAAATGAATTGATTTCACCGAATAAATATTCACTTGATCAAACCCTGTATGGCTCGTTTCATTTTATTAAAATAGCATTCAAAAACAAGAACAATTAAATCATGAAACCATAAGCGAATAAAGAAAAAAAAGCATTTTTCATCCACTGTGCATCTTTAATGACAAAAAAAACGCAGTCCTCTTTTTCATTTATCGGTCTCATTCCATTTAGCATTATATTTCTATGTCAACTTATTCATATCCATTGCTTTCAACCATTAATTCTCCAGAAGATTTAAAAACACATGCACTTTCTGAAATGCCCGCTATTTGTGAAGAACTTCGATGCTTCATCATTGAAGCCCTTTCAAAAAATCCGGGGCATTTTGCCGCCAGTCTTGGCGTTGTTGAACTCACGGTAGCCTTGCATTATGTTTTTCAAACCCCCTACGATCGCATTGTATGGGATGTCGGGCATCAGGCTTATGGGCACAAAATCTTGACAGGAAGAAGAGATGTCTTTAACACCAATCGTCAATTTCAAGGCATCAGCGGATTTCCAAAACGCAGTGAAAGTCCTTATGACACCTTCGGCGTGGGTCATGCATCCACCTCCATCTCGGCAGGTCTGGGAATGTCCATCGCAGCTGCACTCCAACATGAAAAAAATCGTCATGTAGTGGCTGTCATAGGCGATGGATCACTCACAGGTGGCTTGGCATTCGAGGGATTAAACAATGCGTCCATCAATCCGAACAATTTACTCATCATTCTGAACGACAATCAAATAGCCATTGATCCGGTGAAAGGAGGCATCAGCCAATATCTGGTTAACTTCACTACATCAAAAACGTACAACAAGATTCGATTCAAAGCAGCCTCATTCCTTGAACAAAGAAACATACTGGACACCCAGAAAAAACACAAAATTACCAGCATAGGTAACCAAATAAAATTATTACTTGCCCGCCAAAACAATATTTTTGAAGGATTACACATACGCTATTTTGGTCCGGTTGATGGCCATAATGTCATCAATTTGATCCGTATTTTGAATGAAATCAAAGATTTTCACGGTCCTAAAGTACTTCACATCGTCACAAAAAAAGGAAAAGGCTACAAACCGGCAGAAAAATCGGCCACTGAGTGGCATGCCCCGGGAAAATTCAACAGAGAAACGGGAGAACGTCTTCAATCCAATGATGAAAATCAACCTCCACTTTTTCAAGATGTTTTTGGAAAAACCATTCTCGAACTGGCAGAAAAGAACGAACGCATCGTAGCTATCACTCCGGCCATGATCAGTGGATCGTCGTTACATTTTATGCAAGCAAAAATGCCTCATCGTGTCTTTGACGTGGGCATTGCCGAAGGTCATGCCGTTACTTTTTCTGCAGGCTTGGCTACCGAAGGCCTTCAACCATTTTGCAACATCTACTCGACGTTTATGCAACGAGCTTATGACAATGTGATTCATGATGTAGCGCTGCAAAAACTACCGGTAGTTTTTTGTCTCGATCGGGCTGGTTTAGTAGGTGCCGACGGCGCAACGCATCACGGCGTCTTTGATCTGGCTTATTTTCGCTGTGTTCCAAACCTCACCATCGCATCACCTCTCAACGAAATTGAACTGCGAAATTTGATGTACACGGCGCAACTTCCCGACAAAGGGGCTTTTGTCATTCGTTATCCACGTGGCAACGGAGTATTGACCGATTGGGAAAAACCCTTTGAAGAAATACCTGTCGGAAAAGCTCAATGGTTAAAAGAAGGGGAAGACTTGATTGTCCTCTCCTTAGGCCCCATTGGAAACATCGCTGCCAATGCCATCAAATTGATTGAAAACCAACACCATGTAACCATTGCTCATGTCGATATGCGTTTTGTAAAACCATTGGATGAATCCCTTTTACTCGACATTGGCAACCGTTTCAAAAAAATTGTCACAGTGGAAGATGGAGTGATTGCAGGCGGATTTGGAAGTGCCGTGATCGAATACATGAACGATCACGACCTGCATCCGTCCATCAAGCGCATTGGCATTCCCGATCAATTCATTGAACACGGACAACCGGCCGAATTGTATCATTCTATTCAAATGGACACAGAAGGCATCGCATCAACGCTCTTAACCATGCTTTTGCCATGATTGGAACGTTAGTGAATGCGTTGACGGTCGTTGTTGGCGGCATGATTGGCCTCCTGCTCAAAGAACGCATATCCAACAGGATATCAACTATTTTCTTTCAAGCCATCGGACTATTTACTTTGCTGTTAGGCATTCGGATGGCGCTGCAAACAGAACACGTCATCGTTTTGATTGCCTCGCTGGTGACAGGTGCATTCGTGGGAGAATCAATGCATTTGGATCAAAAAATTGATCAGACCGGCAATTACCTGAAAGCCCACTTCAAAGTAAGAAACGATAAATTTTCTGAAGGAATTATCACTGCTTTTCTCCTTTTTTGTACCGGTTCAATGACCATCATCGGATCCATTCAAGAAGGAATGGGACAAGGGCACGATTTATTGTTTACCAAAGCACTCATGGATGGATTTTCGTCCATCTTGTTAGCTGCGGGTTTCGGCATCAGCATTCCGTTAGTAGCCATTCCCTTGTTCCTCTTTCAAGGCAGTTTGACATTATTGGCATATCTTTTTGGATCTTATTTTTCCATGCCGATCATCAACGAATTAACGGCTACCGGTGGCGTACTTTTAATGGGTTTATCAATTAATATTTTAGAAATAAAGAAGTTAAAGGTTATCAATATGATTCCTTCCCTTCTCTTTGTTTGTTTATTCATGTGGATTACCCTGCATTTCAACTTAAAATGAAGCACATTAACACGCTCAAAATAAAATTAATACACAAAAAAAAGAGTGCATTTAAAAAAAATACATCAACTCCTTTGTTCATATCAAAAATTGAACTATCTTTGCATAGCAATTGAGAGCAATGGCAGCATAGTTGAATAATTCATTCCATCGATGTTATCACAAACAAACGGGATGAGTCATTGAAAGAAAAAATGGTGTGGTAGTTCAGCTGGTTAGAATACCTGCCTGTCACGCAGGGGGTCGCGGGTTCGAGTCCCGTCCATACCGCCATCGACATTTTAATAAGTGATTATAAAAAAGACTAAATAGAAGAGGTAAGCCTTCTTATTTAGTCTTTTTTTATTTGCCTGATCGACCAAACTATGTTTCAAGATTTGCAGCGTTGGTCGAAAGTTTATTTTAAAATCTTTTCATTATCAATTAGTTACTACTTATTTCCGGCTGCCTGAACAATTTTTGCTCCCGCTGGTATATCAGTATCAACCCAAATGTTTCCTCCGATGACCGCTCCTTGTCCAATGGTGATTCTGCCTAAAATGGTGGAATTGGAATAAATAATCACATCATTTTCAATGATTGGATGACGAGGAATACCTTTAATGGGATTCCCATGTTCATCCAACGGAAAACTTTTGGCTCCCAGGGTCACTCCTTGATAAATTTTGACCCGATCGCCAATCACAGCAGTTTCGCCAATCACAATTCCCGTTCCATGATCAATGGTAAAGGCATGTCCAATAACGGCACCCGGATGAATATCGATTCCTGTCTCTGAATGAGCAAGTTCACTGATGATTCGAGGAATCAAAGGGACTCCAAGTGTCAATAGTTCATGAGCCACTCTATAATTGGATATGGCACGAATGGCAGGATAGCAAAAAATAACTTCACCATAACTTTTCGAAGCCGGATCGCCTAAATAAGTGGCCACCACATCTTCTGCCAGCCATTGTCGGATTGTTGGCAATCGTTCAATAAAAGTAGCAGCAATGGACCATGCCTGACTCATTGGCGGAGGGGAAGAACACGAAAAACACAACCCGGCCATGATTTGATCCGAAAGCAGGTAATACAATTTTTCGACTTCCATTCCAATATGATATTTTATGGTTGCCCGATCTACGGCAGCATGTCCAAAATAGCCAGGGAAAAGAATAGACCGACATAAATGGACAATCTCTTCCAACGAACTCAGCGAAGGCAAAGGAGTTCCTTCGTGCTGTTGATGACTGATCAACTTAAAACTTTTATAATCAGAAAGTTGTCGAATAGACTCTGTGATAATTTCTGAATGAAGCATATCAAGAAAAATTAAATAAAGGATTACCCTTCACATTAAAACGTTGATTTGGCATTTAAAAGTCGATTGTATTCTCCACTTTTTTCTAAAATTCGGACTGCTTTTTGCACCATTTCATTTTCTGAATTCATAATGCGATAATAGGCTGTCATATCCCATAAATCATTAGCTACCAGTGCTTTTATCTGAACGCCAAGAAAATTTTTGCTGAGATCGAATTGAGCCTGATCAAATGGAATTTTAGCATCGGTGGATGCCTGTATGAGTTGTTTGAAAAGGGAGTCAGGCACTGCATAATGCAGTTCAAATGATTTGAACGTCGGAAATTCTTTAGCAATGGTACTTCTGTTTTTGTCAATGTAGGTCATTACCACTTTATTCAACACTCCTTTTGCGATCATGTTACGCAAATAAGCCGTGAAATGAATGGTGTCCAATGGAACAAACACATCGGGCATGATGCCGCCTCCACCATAAACAGTTCGTCCCAAACGTAACGTTTTGTATTTCAACGAATCGGCAAAGTGGATACTGTCGGCATGTTGCAATTCACCCCGTTTGTAACGCAACAAAATATCTTCATCATATTTGGTAAATCCCTCTTTATAAGGTTTTTGAATGCAACGACCGGAAGGAGTATAATAATGAGCCGTTGTCAAACGCAACATGGAACCATCGGGCAACATAACAGGACGTTGAACCAATCCTTTNCCAAAAGAACGTCGTCCAACAATTAAAGCTCGATCCCAATCCTGCATGGCGCCGGTAAAAATTTCGCTGGCCGAAGCAGAATATTCGTCAATAAGTACGATTAAATTTCCCTGTTCAAAATCTCCGTTTCCTGTCGCATAAAAATCAGTACGCGGTTGATGAAATCCTTGTGTATATACAATTTCGTTGCCTTTTTGCAAAAACTCATTGGCTAAATCAATAGCTGCATTGAGGTATCCGCCTCCATTGCCCTGAAGATCAATAACCAAATTTTTCATGCCCTGTTCTTTCAATTTATTAAAGGCGTTCTGATACTCTTTGAACGTAGTTGCACCAAAACTGTTGATCTTGATATAACCTGTGGAAGGATCGAGCATGTAGGAAGCATCGACGCTATAAAGAGGAATTTTATCACGTGTAATGCTGAAGTCAATCAATCCAGGGACACCGCGACGCAACACTTTGACGGCCACCACCGAGCCGCGAGGACCTCTTAATCGACGCATGATATCCGAATTTTGCATTTTCACACCAGCTACCAACGTATCTTGAATATAAACAATGCGGTCGCCTGGGTAGATGCCAACCTTGGCAGCCGGACATCCGGAAATGGTTTGAACCACATACAACGTATCTTCTAACATTTGAAACTGAATGCCAATGCCATCGAATGAGCCCTGAAGCGGTTCATTCATTTTTTCCACCTCACTTTTTGGAATATAAACTGAATGGGGATCTAAATCGTTCAACATGCCCACAATGGCGCTGGAAACCAATTTTTGATCGTCCACTTTGGTCACGTATAATTGATCAATCGCATTCAATGTATAAAGCAGTTTGGCGCTGTTGTCATTGAGAGAAAACTGTGATTGACCCATTGCGCTCAGAGCAATCATCCATAAAACGAAAACTGATAAAACGATTTTTTTCATGAAACGTATGAATAAAAATGAATAAAAATACACATGGTTTAACCTAACCCCTATTGAATGAAAGAAATGCGATATGGTATTGCATTTAAAAGTCAAGATTGAAAATCAGATTTACTTCATCATCCCAACTTACGATTGGGTTGAAACAAGTAAAAGTATAAAATTGATTGGAACAGTACCTCTTTCAAAAACAGTTTCGTATCAAATTTGAATCAAAACAAGATTGCGATATAAAAAAGCAGGTCTATAAGCCGGGTTCTGTATTCCGACGANCGGAATGCTTGTCATTTATCTAGGATTGTTGTCNCCAACAACCTCAAGCGGCCTACCCTCCAACATCGGACGAGCCATCCTCAAACGTTGGTTTACATGGCCTTACAACCCATAAGACGTACGGCCACACATGTCACCATGCATGCCGGTGAGCTCTTACCTCGCCTTTTCACCCTTATCTTGTGTCCAAGACGGTTCTTTTCTGTTACGTTACTCTGCCCTCACGAGCAGCTTCCCGTTAGGAAGTATGGCGCTCTGTGTTGCCCGGACTTTCCTCTTTATTTCATAAAGCGACAAGCCGACCTGCTTTCTTACGGCAAAGATAATTCATTTCATCCAAAATAGAAGAACAGATCCCAAACAAGCCAATAAGCGCTATAGATAAAGATTCTTCTCAAATCCATTAGTGAATGCCCCGCCCCGACAATGCAAATAGAGCATGCTAAAATGCTCACTATTTGAATGTTTCTCCAATTTTAACATTTGGACAAGCGCTATGGCATTAACATTTAATTTCAAAAAGTGAAATGTTAAATCAGACAAAAGTCAACAATATTTAGGATTTTACCCATACCACATTTTCATTTTTATGATGATATTTGCCATCGATTTTAAGTTAAAAAATTATCCATTAAACCATTAAAAAACAAGTAAACTTATGAAAATGAAAGCATTAAGTGTAATATGTTTATGCATGGGGTTGATGACTCTTCACGCTGAAAACAGTGCGCCCAATGGGAAAGAGATAATAGCCGAAGGCGGATTTATTCAAACACCCATCACCAAAGTGGATTATATGACGTCTGACCATAACAACGCAGGTGGTCCTGATTTTACTGTAGCAGCAGCTCACACGGTGAATGCGGTGGTGCATGTGATGACAAAAATCACACCATCAGCACAAGAAATGGGCAACATGCCACAAGATCCATTCTTTAATTTCTTCTTTGGCATTCCGAACGGTCCTCGTCAAATGGAACCACAAATGGCAAGCGGTTCAGGCGTTATCATTTCAACCGATGGATACATTGTAACCAACAATCATGTGATTGAAGGATCGGATAACATTCAGGTGGTACTGAATGATAAACGAAAATTTGACGCTACCGTTGTTGGAACTGATCCAAATACCGATTTAGCCTTACTAAAAATTGATGCCAAAGATCTGCCAACCATTACCTTTGGGAATTCTGACGATTTGAAAGTAGGGCAATGGGTATTAGCCGTAGGCAATCCGTTCAACTTAACTTCAACCGTTACAGCAGGCATTGTCAGTGCCAAAGGAAGAAACATCAACATTATTTCATCCAAAATGCCCATTGAATCGTTTATTCAAACTGATGCCGCTATCAATCCAGGAAACAGCGGAGGCGCACTGGTCAACACCAACGGCGAATTGGTAGGAATCAATACAGCCATTGCCTCACAAACAGGGACATACGACGGATATGGATTTGCCATACCGGTCAATATTGTAAAAAAAGTAGTAGCTGACCTCAAGAAATATGGCGTCGTGCAACGAGCTGTTTTAGGAGTAACCATTCAAGATATCAATGCAGATCTGGCTAAACAAAAAAATCTGAAAACCCTCAACGGAGCATACATTGCCGGCGTATCNGAACCCGGAGCTGCTAAAGATGCCGGCATTAAAGAAGGAGATGTGATTATCAAGATCAATTCCACTCCGGTCAATTCGGTTTCAGACTTGCAAAGTCAAATCAGTCAGTTTCAACCCGGCGATAAAATTACGGTGACACTGAATCGCGGCGGAGAAATCAAAACAGTGGACGTAACCCTTCGCAATGCTTCAGGCGGTACTAAATTAGTTAAAAATCAAGGAATTGAATCATTAGGTGCTTCCTTTGAAGAAATCGGCAGTACGCTGAAACAACAATTGAATATCTCCGGCGGTGTTCAGGTAGTTGGATTGCAAGAAAAAAGCATTTTAGCTCAAGCCGGTGTCAAAAAAGGATTGGTGATTCTCAAGATTAACAATCAACCGGTACGAACGATCTCTGAACTTCAAGCCATTGTGAACAATATCAACAATGCATCCGCTCGTGACCGCGGTTTGTTTATCACCGGCGTTTATCCAAACGGAGAAGTAGCCTACTTTGCTATTGATCTCTCAAAATAAGTAAAGATTCCTCGTTGAGAAAACTCAATATAAAGCCTTTCTGCCTCCAAAAGCAGAAAGGCTTTTTCATTCCATGATTTTTGTACGCTAAAACGTATAAAAACCGAATATGAACTTGCGAGGAAATCCATTTTTAAAGTCCCGTTGCACTGGAAAACTCCTTTCATTGGCTTGAGGAGAAACTATTTTAGGACTTTGTTCAAATCATACATTCCAAAAACATTCCCCTCAAAAGAATGTGCATTTTGGCTGAATTCGTTGAAACGTAGGTCATCCGATTGTTCTTTTTTTATTTCTCCATGAACCGGAGATTAGGATTTCGACAAGATGCAGGCAGAAGCTCAAGATTTTTCATTAATTTTGCCGAGCAAAAACAGAAAAATTTCAGTGCCCTAAAAATCATTCACTTTCATGGAATTAAACAGCAAATACGACCCTTCAGAAGTTGAATCAAAATGGTATCAATATTGGTTAGATCATCGTTATTTTCACTCCGAGCCTGACGAACGGGAACCTTACACCGTTGTCATTCCACCTCCCAATGTGACAGGCGTTTTACACATGGGACACATGTTGAACAATACCATTCAGGATATTTTAGTCAGACGGGCACGTATGCAGGGCAAAAATGCCTGCTGGGTTCCGGGCACCGATCATGCTTCGATTGCAACCGAAGCTAAAGTAGTAAACAAACTAGCCGAAGAAGGCATCAATAAAAATGAGTTGAGCCGTGATGAATTCTTAAACCATGCATGGGAATGGACACACAAGCACGGCGGCATCATTCTGGAACAACTCAAAAAATTAGGCGCTTCATGCGACTGGGATCGAACTTGCTTTACGATGGATGAACTTCGCAGCGAAAGTGTAATGAAAGTTTTTGTTCATCTTTTTGAGAAAGGTTTGATTTACAGAGGTATCCGAATGGTAAATTGGGATCCGAAAGCATTGACGGCTCTTTCTGATGAAGAAGTGATTTACAAAGAACAACAAGGCTTTCTCTACTATTTGAGATATCCCATTGAAAATGAAGTGGGTTATGCCGTGATTGCCACCACTCGACCGGAAACCATTTTGGGAGACACTGCAGTTTGTATCCATCCAAATGATGAGAAAAATGCCCATCTGAAAGGGAAAAAAGTCATTGTTCCACTGATCAATCGTGTCATTCCTGTCATTGAAGATGAATATGTTGACACTGAATTTGGCACAGGCTGTTTGAAAATTACGCCGGCACATGATGTCAACGATTACATTATTGGCGAAAAATACCAACTGCCGATCATTGACATTTTTAATAATGATGGTACTCTAAATGATCATGGACAACAATATGCGGGCATGGATCGTTTTGAAGTGCGAAAAAAAATAGTCGAAGATCTCGAAAAGGCAGGTTTTTTAGAAAAAAAAGAAGCATACACCAATAAAGTAGGATTTTCGGAACGCACCAATGTGGTGATTGAACCTAAATTATCGACTCAATGGTTTCTCAAAATGGAACAATTGGCAAAACCTGCATTGGAAGCTGTAATGAACGACACCATCCAACTCGTCCCTCCAAAATTCAAAAACACATATCGGCATTGGATGGAAAATGTAAAAGATTGGTGCATTTCACGTCAATTGTGGTGGGGACATCGTATTCCGGCTTACTATTTACCGAAAGGCGGATATGTGGTTGCACTTTCCAAAAAAGAAGCCTACGAAAAAGCAATGAAGATGGTCGATTATCCACTTGACATCGAAGAGCTGCGTCAGGATGAAGACGTATTAGACACCTGGTTTTCATCCTGGTTGTGGCCAATATCTGTTTTTGACGGCATCAATCAACCAACCAATCGTGACATCACCTATTATTATCCTACGTCGATTTAGTCACCGCTCCCGACATTCTTTTTTTCTGGGTAGCACGAATGATTATTGCCGGCTATGAATTTCGCAACGAATCGCCATTTCACAAGGTCTATCTGACCGGCATTGTCCGTGATAAATTAGGACGAAAAATGTCAAAATCATTGGGCAATTCACCCGAACCCTTGGCATTGATTGAGAAATATGGAGCAGACGGCGTTCGGATGGGCATGATGCTATCGGCACCTGCCGGAAATGATATCTTGTTTGACGAAGCCCTTTGCGAACAAGGAAGAAACTTTAACAACAAGATTTGGAATGCATTACGTCTCATTAAAGGATGGAGCATCGCCGATCAACCACAATCAGAAGCTTCGGCCATAGCAATCCGATGGTTTGATGCAAAACTGAATGAAGCCATTGTCGAAATCAACGATTTGTTTGATAAATACCGCATTAGCGAAGCATTGATGACTGTTTACAAACTCTTTTGGGATGAATTTTCGTCATGGTATCTTGAACTGATCAAACCCGGCTTTCAACAACCCATTGATGCAAAAACGTTTGATGCAACCCGCCTTTTCTTTGAGAAATTACTGAAACTCTTGCATCCTTTCATGCCATTCATTACAGAAGAACTCTATCATGCTTTGGATGATCGCGACGAAAATGATTGCATCATGATCAGTTTATTGCCTGAAGCCGAACCGTTTGACAAAAAAGTTCTTGAACAATTTGAATTCACAAAAGAAATTATTGCGTCCATTCGGACCATTCGACTGCAAAAGAACATACCGAACAAAGAGCCTCTGATGCTTCAAATTCTTCAGGATGAAACCATTCCTTTTGAAAGCGTTATCAAAAAAATGGGCAATATTAATCAAATTGAACGTGTCGATATAAAACAAAACGGAGCTGCTTCGTTCATTGTAGGAACCATTGAATTTGCGATTCCAACAGGCTCGCTGACAGACATCAACGAAGAGATCAAAAAAATTACGGAAGAACTGCATTACTTAGAAGGATTTCTGGATTCTGTCAACAAAAAACTGAGCAACGATCGTTTTGTGACTCATGCAAAACCGGAAGTAGTAGAGATGGAACGCAAAAAACGATCCGATGCAGAAAGTAAAATAGCAACGCTCAAAGCAACGTTGTCCACATTAACACTTTGAATAAGATGAATTATCAATCTATTTGCCTTGCTGTGTGTGACATAGCAAAAAACGCCGGCGCTTTTATCGCCTCTGAACGAGTACATTTTGATTTGAAAAATGTCGAAACCAAAGGCTTACATGATTTGGTAAGTTATGTGGATAAAACATCTGAAAAACAAATTGTGGAAGCTCTTGGACTATTACTTCCCGAAGCGGGTTTCATCACGGAAGAAGGAACTTCGTCCAAACAGGGAGATCGTTTTCAATGGATCATTGATCCGTTGGACGGAACCACCAACTTTGTCAGCGGGATTCCCACGTATGCTGTCAGCATCGGATTAGTGGAAAATGGACAACCCGTCGTAGGTGTGGTGTACGAAATTGGGCAAAAAGAATGTTTTTATGCGTGGAAAGATAGCCAAGCATACTTAAACGGCGAGATCATTCGTGTCTCCGATACTGCTGACATGCAAGATGCATTGCTTGCCACAGGATTTCCTTATTCCAACTTTTCCAACATCGACAACTATCTGGCTCTATTAAAATGGGGCATGATGGAAACAAGAGGCATTCGCCGGCTTGGATCGGCTGCCACCGATTTGGCTTATGTGGCTTGTGGACGTTTCGATGCCTTTTTTGAATACGACCTGAAACCTTGGGATGTTTGTGCAGGCGCCTTCATCGTGCAGCAAGCAGGTGGCGCAGTTTTTGACTTTGCCGGCGGTGAAAATTATCTTTTCGGCAAAGAAATAGTAGCATCCAATGCAGCCCTGCGCCACGAAATGCAAGAAAAAATCCGCACTTTCTTTCTTCATTAAAACGTTTTCGAAAGCGTTGAGTCACGCTACAAAAGAATGCACATCAATGATTGGGTTTTCCCATTTTTGTTTTGATGCGCAACAACTGTTCTCCTATGCCAATTGCATAAGATCCTATTCAAAAATGTATAAGCGTTTCTTTTAGTTAATCAAAGGGATGACTCCCTTTCAGAAAAGTCGAAGTTTAGAGTTAAAGTGTTAAATCGTTCCGTTTGCTCAAATAGTATTATTAATTAAAAACTATCCCTTTTCAGCTTTTTGAAAAAAGTAAATGATTGGAGGAGGCTCATAATTTTATTTTGTGCAAACTCTGGGTGCTTACATGAGTTTATATTTCAGTTGTTTATGAAATGAAATGTCCAAGTAAACTTTGTATAGATCTCATGTCAGTTCCGGATTCTAACCAATGCGTAACAAAGGAATGACAAAGCGTGTGACCTGTTTTTTTATACTCATATCTTAGTTGATCCGGAGAGGTTATATGTAGAGTACCTATTCAGTTCTTGGGTGGATTTTCTCAAGATGCAGCGCTGAAAAC
>JGI24721J44947_10003258_pt1 | contig 22958 bp, 17 predicted proteins | sample YelNatPaOPGAMG01_FD_44947 | JGI IMG/M metagenome (IMG submission 44947) | reverse complement strand
TGAACCTTAAGAGAAAAGATTTTAGAAATGTTGTTCATATTGGTTATAGGGCAAAATTCATCAAAATTATTCATCTGTCCTTTTGCCGATAGATTGAGTTGAGTTTCGTAATTTGTAAATCTATGAAAAACTTAATTGAAACATTTAACTCGGTTGACTATTTTGTGGTAGCCCACAGGGGTGCCAGCGGGATTGCCCCCGAGAATACGCTTAGCTCCTTTGCCGAAGCGATTCGCTCGGGCGCCCATTTCATTGAAATGGACATCCAAGTTACCGCCGATGGTATGCCTATTGTTTTCCACGACAAAGGACTTAGCAGAACCACCGATGGCATTGGGTTTGCCTCGAAACTGACTTATGAAGAACTACTAAAATTCGATAGCGGGATTTGGTTCTCGAGCGAATTTTCCGGCGAGCGCATCCCCTCGCTCCAACGAGTGTTGGAATTCGTCCAAAACCAAATTTTAATAAATATTGAGTTGAAAAATCTGGGACCTTCGCCCCAACAACACATCCAGAAGATACTCCAAATTATCGAGCAATACGATTATTCCGATAAAATCGTAATTTCTTCTTTCTATTACGAGCAATTAAAGATTGTCAAGGAATTGAATGGCAAAATTCCTATAGCCCTTATTCGTTTGCCGAAAGATAAGCGTCTGCCCTCGGACCTTGCTCGCGAATACCATTGTCAGGGTTTTGTTTGCAGTTTGGAGGAACTGAACTGGGAAATAACCAAGGATGCCCGTGACAACAACCTCTTCGTTGGTGTATATACAATAAACACCCCCGAGGAGTTGGAATATGCTTTGCAATTCGACATAAAAGCAATAGTGACAAACTATCCAGCCCAAATCCTGTCGTTATTGAAAGAGAAATACAAAGCAAGAGTTTAAAAAGCCCTTAACAGCATTCATCGGATGTTTAGCGAACAACCGAAATCAAAATGTACAAAGACATCCGATGTTTAAAAACATCAGATGTCTGATGGCAAGTTAGTTAAGAAAAAGGAAGAGGGTGATGAAATATTCACAAGGGTTTTATTCCCCTTTGCCACAAGGCATTTTAGTTGCTTAAATCGATTACTTCTATCCCGCGTGGAATTTTGAATTCAAAAAAGTTCTTTTTTATTTTGGGATTGTACTCTATCTTCAAAATTTTGTAAAATGTAGGCTTTCCATCATTTTCAAATTCTACGCCTTTGATATCCAGCTGTTCTGTCAAAAAGATTTTCACCACTTGGTTGGTAGAGTTGGACTTGACCTTTAAGATGTAATTGCTTCCCAATTCGCTCGATAGTTCTTTGGTATAGGATATGGGAGCGAAATCTTTGCTGAACTGAGCGAAAAAGTTTTGTAGTCCCGAAGATTCCTCTGTTTCGAGGCTCGAAATGACTACTTTTTTCTCGAACGGGCTGTAATTCCACACTTTCTTGCCGTTCGAGACGATAATTCTATCGGTTTTCGAATCCTTCTTAAGTTCGAGCCGATACTTACCTGTAAGGTCAACGAAAAGTATACCGCTGTATCGCGACTTTCCAAGATTGAAGTTGATTTTCAATGTTTTGACGCCGGAGAGTTTGTCCAAAATTTTTTCGAAGACTTGCTTCTGGTCAAGTGAATTTGCTTTGGACGAGGGAATAACTCCCACGATGAAAGTGATTACGATTGTTGCCCAGATAAATTTCCAGAAGTAAATTTGCTTTTTCAATTTATAAGTCGCCATATTGTGGTCTAATCACAAGTTCTTCGACCATAACTCCATTGCGAAGCGAAGCCTCGATGTTGCACAGAATTGCCTCGGCAATCTCGTCGGGCTTCATCATACGCTCGCCATATTTTTCAACAATATGCGGGTTCCAGATGTTTGTCGCAGTTGCTCCAGGGTATACATTGATTACCTTAATATTTTTTTCGCGGAGCTCTTCGCGCAAAGATTTACTCATAGCAAGAACAGCGGACTTGGTTGCTGAATAAACAGAGGCGTTGGGAAAAGTCTTTGTTACTACCACCGAAAGAATATTTACAATAATTCCGAAGCCTGCTTTAACCATTTCGGGCAAAACTGCTTTGGTGCAAAGAAATACGCCACGAACATTGGTCGCAAAACTCTCGTCGAACTTCTCCAAAGGAAAATTAATAAACGGACCACTATGATAACATCCTGCGTTATTGATTAGCAAATTTATTTTTAATCCGCTTAGCAAGATTCTATCGTAAACCGCCTTGACTTGTTCGGGATTAGAAACATCGCAAGGGAAAATGAAAACGCGTTTGTCGGTGTCAAACGTTTTCAGTGCTTCGACAAGTTTTTCTTTCGAGCGGCTGGAGATAATCACAGTTGCATTGCGATTTGCAAAAGAGCGGGCAAGAGCCAGCCCAATCCCGCTACTTGCTCCTGTAATCCAAACATTTAAGTCTTTGATTTCCATTATAGTCCCAAAATTTCAAAGAAATTAGTTCCTCCAAAGCATTCTTAATTTCAAATTTTTTTCGTTAAAAANGAGATAATTTCCAATGCGTTTTTGATTTGNTTTTTATCGACCATATCGGAGAATTGGAGTTCGGGCTTGTCGAATATTTNTTTTGCTTCTTCGAAGCGATGCTCCATCAACAGAGCAGTTCCCCAGACCAACAGGCGAAGTCCCTCGCGGTGTTGGTCTTCGCTGATAAAGTTGCAAAAATCATAGACTTTTTCGTATTCGTCTTTTTTAAGTGCAATTTGACCCAAGCGAATTCTTACCATTTCTAACTGTTCGGGGTTCAATTGAACGGAGTCGGTTAATCTTTCGTAAAGCGATTGTGCCTTTTCGATGTTTCCAATCGAAAATTCAGTCTCAGCAAGATTGAAGAGCGACCAATCGTCGTCGGGATTTTCTGCCAAAGTCTTTTCGAGTATCTTTCTGTTACGGCTAACCTTGTCTATGTTTATTGTTGAGTAGCCGTAATGGTCGATTGTTATGTCCGATTCAATCAACTCGAAGCCTGCGTCGAGGATAGATTGGGCTATTTGTTCGTGTATGGGACCTTCGAACCTAATCCTTGGGTCGTTGCGAAAAATTCTTGTGTAGGTATGATGCGTTTTGGTGTAAGAATCGCCCCTTTGCACGTGGTTTACAATGTGAACTCGAATTCCGCCAACGTTGGGTTGTTCAAGGAGATGGGCGTTTTGGACGAAACTTTGCTTGTTCAATTCTTCGTCGTGGTCGATAACAAGAATCCACGGATAGCGAGCAAAGAGCAANCCGTAGTTGCGCGCTTTCGAAAAGTCATTTTCCCATTCATAAAAATATAGTTCGGCACCAAATTGCGAAGCGATAATCGGGGTTCGGTCTGTTGAGCCTGTGTCCACAACAACGATTTGTTTAGCCAAATCGACTACCGACGCAAGGGCTTTGCCGATTCGCTCGGCTCCGTTCTTTACTATCATAAGTGCTGTAATATCATACATTTTCGGTTTCTAAATTGTTTCAAAACAAATTATTTTCCCTTGTTTTTCATTTATGCAAAATTTGAAATTATGAAAATAAAAAATAAAATGAAAATTAATGCTCTATTCACCTTCGACATTAGGAAAAATTGTTTACAAAAATCGATGGTTGGAACCTCCACACATAAAATTTCTCGACGAATTGTTGCTTTCGGTGGCTCGTCGGGAACTCCGTAGGTTGATTGTAAATATTCCGCCGAGATTTGGCAAATCTGAATTGATTTCCAAGCTTTTTCCATTTTGGTACATCGGCAATTTTACGAACCACACGGTTATGGTTGTTTCGTATCAAAACAACTTAGCAAAGGAATGGGGCAAGCGGATTCGAGAATTAATCGCTGAGCACGGGGAATCGCTATTTTCGATTACGCTTGACCGAGCCGACCGCTCTGCATCGTCCATCCGTGTTCTTCCCGGCGGAGGTAAGATTTATTGCGTTGGGGCAGGGGGCTTGCTGACTGGTCTCGGGGCGAATGCAATAGTTATCGATGACCCGATAAAAAACCAGAAGGAAGCTTTGAGCCTTCGGCAAAGGGACTCGCTTTGGGATTGGTTCAAGGCAACTTTGTTCACACGGCTCGAGCCCGATGGCGTTTTGCTTCTTGTGATGACGCGCTGGCACGACGACGACCTCGTGGGCAGAATTTTGAAAACGAACGATTTTGTGGAAATCAAGAAGGATGGTTTGGACAAGAATTTAGGCAAAGAAAATCCTTCGCTTTGGTTTTTGGTGAAAATCCCCGTGATTGCAGGGCAAGAGGACCCGCTGGGCAGAAAGCCAGGGGAACTGCTTTGGGAATCGCGCTTCGGTCGCGAAAGTGTTTTGGAACAAAAAAAGATTTTGGGGAATTTTTGGTTTTCGGCTCTGTATCAGCAAGAGCCGATATTCGAAACTGGAAGAGTTTTCAAAAAAGAAAAGTTTCGCTATTTCTCTGTTGAAAATAATTTGATTATTGTCGAGAAAATATCGAATCGGGAAGTTAAAAAAGAATACCACCGAATTGAAGATTGCTCAATTTTTGCAACTGTCGACCTTGCAATAAAAGAAAAAGAGCAGTCCGATTACACCGTTGGGGTTGTTTTTGCAGTCAGCACGAATCGGGAAATTTTCATTCTCGAAGTCGAAAGAAAGAAAATCGAGGCAGCAGGGCATTTGGATTTCCTTCTTCAAATTTTTTCTCGTTGGAAGCCGACAGTAATAGGTATCGAATCGGTGCAGTATCAATATTCTTTGATTCAAATGGCACGGCGACGGGGACTACCAGTGAAGGAGCTTAGACCCGACAAGGATAAATTTGCCCGAGCGCTTGCTGTCTCGGCTTTGATAGAATCGGAAATGGTTTACTTTCAACGGAATGCCTACTGGCTCGACAACTTTGAGCAGGAACTACTACAATTTCCCTATGGCAACCACGATGACCAAGTCGATGCATTTGCCTACATTCCGCAAATCATCGAACCACTAAGCTTTTCCCGAGTTGTTGGAGTAGCAAGAAAAAGCGAAGTTGAAAACTTTAAATTTATCAAATAGTTACAACNCTAATTTTTNGTGTTGGAAATGTAAATTTTTGTGATTAAAAATTGATTCTAACTAAACAAAAGTAAATCATTAAATCAATCTTTTATCAATTGTTCTGGAACGGCAAACACTCAGTCGCCCACATCTTTGTTTAAAGACATCGGATGTTTGCGAAACATCCGATGTCTGTGAATTTTGTAGAGGCGACCGGCCGGTCGCCCCTACATTTTTGGCAACTTTGATAACATCATATTGGGGCAGACACATAGGTCTGCCCCTACGATGGTGATGATGGTGGAATGGTTGGAAATTGTGTTTTGTTGTAGGGGCGAATAATTATTCGCCCCTACAAGATTTTAAATTCTTTGGTGGCTTGACCGATAACCCTCGTTCGTGAAGCTCAGGGAATTCATTACAAAAAGACATCGGATTTTTGCGAAACATCCGATGTCTGGAAAATTCTTGTAGGGTCGAACCAGCGCGTTCGCCCTGATGTTACATTCTATGACTTTTTGTTTTATTGGGTAAGATGCTATGTTTTTTCACGAGCAATTCATAAATTGCCCCAACAACAGAACAGATTATGATAAAATTTTAAAGTTCAAATTTAGTGTCAATTGTTTTGAGCAATTACCAAAAATAAAATTTTTTGAAATAAAATTCAAGTAATTCGTCGAAGTTAGTTCAGAAAAATTTTTATGAAGATTTGGATAATTTAAAAAAATATATTAATTTTGTAGTCTCTAAAAAGGGCAGGTACCGAAGCGGTCAAACGGGGCAGACTGTAAATCTGCTGGGGTATCCCTTCGGAGGTTCGAATCCTTCCCTGCCCACGGGTTTTGCGGGAGTAGCTCAGTTGGTAGAGCATCAGCCTTCCAAGCTGAGGGTCGCGGGTTCGAGTCCCGTTTCCCGCTCGATGAGTTGGGTTTGCGGGAGTAGCTCAGTTGGTAGAGCGTCAGCTTCCCAAGCTGAGGGTCGCGGGTTCGAGTCCCGTTTCCCGCTCGATTGTGCTGATGTAGCTCAGTTGGTAGAGCGCTTCCTTGGTAAGGAAGAGGTCACCGGTTCAATCCCGGTCATCAGCTCGGGAAAAGGGGTGTAGCTCAATTGGCAGAGCGGCGGTCTCCAAAACCGTAGGCTGAGGGTTCGAGTCCTTCCACCCCTGCTAATTTTTTGATTATAGGGCAGTTTTATGCTGGGCAAAGTAAAAAATTATTTGAACGAGGTCGCCCGCGAAATGAAAAAAGTTTCGTGGCCCACTCGCGCTCAATTACGCGAATCGACTTATATCGTTATTGTTACTATGTTGATTTTTACTGCCTTCGTCTATTTGGTCGATTTAATTATGGTTAAAATTATGAAATTTATTTTTTAGTTGAAAATGGATGAGGTAAAAAACATAACAAATCCCGATGACGAATTGAAATCTGGTGAAGGTGGTAAACTACCCGAGTTCAAGTGGTATGCTCTGCGTTGCTATACGGGGCACGAGAATCGTGTGAAATTAACGCTCGAAGCGGAAATTAAGCGATTGGGTCTGCAAAATAGAATTACCGATATAATTATCCCGCAGGAAACTGTTTTCGAAGTTCGAGGAGGGAAAAGAAAGACAAAGGTTAAGAACTTTTTGCCGGGATATATCATTTTGCGTGTTGCTTTGGATAAAAAGTTGAAGGATTATATAAATTCATTGCCTTCGGTTGTTAGTTTCGTTGGAACAAAGACCGAGCCCGTGCCTTTAACCGAAAGCGAAGTTAATCGAATTATTGGCAGGGTCGAGGAGAGGAAGAATATCGAAACGATTGGAACAGAGTTTCAAGTTGGAGACCCGGTGAAAGTAATCGACGGACCATTTACGGGATTCCACGGGACGGTGAAAGAAGTTAATTATGAAAAACAGAAGTTAAAAGTCGAGGTGGGAATTTTGGGACGGAAGACGCCCGTCGAATTGGATTTCCGCCAAGTCGAAATTGGTGCAGTTTAATTTATGATTAACAAAAATAAGAGATAAAAATGGCAAAGAAAGTATTAGGTTCGTTCAAATTGCAATTACCAGCTGGCGAGGCGACGATGTCGCCACCGGTTGGACCGGCTTTTGGTCAGCGAGGTTTGAATGGAGTTGAATTTGTTAAGCAGTTNAACGCNAGAACTGCGAAGCAAAAGGGAACAATTCTCCCTGTTGTTGTAACTTTTTATTCGGACAAGAGTTTTACATTTGTTGTAAAATCGCCACCGGCTGCGGTTTTGATTATGAAGGCAGCTGGAATCGAGAAGGGGTCTGGTCAGCCGCACAAAGTTAAAGTTGGGCAAATCACTCGTGCACAATGCGAGGAGATTGCTCGAATAAAGATGGAAGATTTGAATTGTGATACATTGGAAGCTGCTGTTTCGATGATCAAAGGAACAGCAAGAAGTATGGGAGTTACTGTTGTCGATTAACTTTGAGGGAAATTTATGAAAAAACGTGGAAAACGCTATAATCAATTGCTGAAAAACTACGACCCAAAATCTGCTTATCCATATAAGGAAGCAATTGAGATAGTGAAGAAGAATGCAACGGCGAAGTTCGATGAGTCGTTCGAAGTTGCAATGCGTCTTGGGGTCGATCCACGCAAAGCTGACCAATTGGTTCGAGGCACAGTAACGTTACCACACGGGACTGGACGCAAGGTTCGCGTTCTTGTTCTTTGCAAAAGTCCAAGAGATAAAGAGGCACTGGAAGCGGGAGCCGATTACGCTGGCTTCGAAGAGTACATCGAAAAAATCAAAGGGGGATGGACTGATGTTGATGTAATAATTGCTACCCCCGATGTTATGGGCGAAGTTGGTAAATTGGGAAAAATTCTTGGACCTCGTGGGTTGATGCCAAACCCCAAAAGTGGTACCGTTACGATGGATGTTGCCAAGGCTGTGAGGGAGGTGAAGGCTGGAAAAATTGAATATCGCGTCGATAAGACTGGAAATATTCACGCATCGATTGGGAAATGTTCGTTTACTGTTGAGCAACTTGCCGAAAATGTCCAAGCTTTGTACCAGAGCATTATTAAAGCGAAACCTTCGACAGCAAAGGGACGATACGTGAAGAGCATTCATTTTTCGTCAACTATGGGTCCAAGCGTCGAAGTTGTTGAGTCTTCGTTCCAAACAAATTAATGGTTAGGAAGCTATTACGCACTCATAAATGGTAACAAGCGGCTTGCTTCTCGTTCCTTTTGGAATGTAGTCGCTTAAAAGGAAAAGGAAGGGTAAAAAAATGATAACGAAAGAGAAAAAAGTTGAACAGGTTCGGCGACTGGTTGAATTGTTCAATAAAGCGAATGCCTACTATTTTATCGATTTTACCGGGATGACCGTTGAAAATACCCTTCAATTCCGAAGGGAACTGAAAAAGAACCAGATGGAATTGAAGGTATCGAAGAACACATTGCTTGAACGAGCAATTTCGGAGTCGGGGAAACTGGGCAATTTTACTGGTGGCTTTCGTGGACCAACGGGTGTTGTCTTTGGTTTTGGCGACCCGATTCAGCCTGCCAAATTGTTGAAGGAAAGAATCGATAAATTCCAGCAGCCGAAGTTCAAAGGTGCTTTTGTCGAAGGAGTTGTCTACGGGGCTGACCAATTGGACAAACTTGCATCGTTGCCATCGAAGGCAGATATAATTGCAAGTATTCTTGGGAGCTTGAACGCCCCAATCTCTGGAATTGTTGGTTCAATAAACTCGCTTATGCGAGACCTTGCATCTGTTATCGAAGAAGTTGCAAAGAAAAAATCATCATAATTAATAATGTTTGTTAAAAATAAGGAGTTCTGAAATGTCTGCAATAGTAGAAGAATTGGTCGAGAAGATATCGAATTTAACGCTTGTCGAAGCTGCTGAATTGAAGAAGGCACTCGAGGAGAAGTTCGGGGTAACTGCAGCCGCACCAGTTATGGTAGCCGGCGGAGCGGTACCCGGAGCGCCTGCAGAAGCACCAAAAGAAGAAGAAAAGACCGAATTCGATGTTGAATTGACCGAAATGGGACCGAATAAACTTAATGTTATCAAGGTTATTCGCGAGATTACCGGGCTTGGCTTGAAGGAAGCTAAGGAATTAGTCGAAGGTGCACCGAAGATGGTCAAAGAAGGCGTTAGCAAAGAAGAAGCCGAAGATATTAAGAAGAAACTCGAAGCCCAAGGTGCTAAAGTTACTTTGAAATAAAGTAATTGTTTGGGACTGGGGCATTGAGCCCCGGTCCAAATTTGTTTAACAAGGAATTTTGAATGGAATAAGACAATTGATAAAACAAGTTTTAACTCCCGGCTTGTTAAAGGGTGAAGCCATCTTTATGGTTTTGCCATATATTTTTTTGAAAATAATGAAATAAAATAAATTCGGAGGAAACAAGTGAAAAAAGAATTATTCGAAAAAATAGCAAAAGAAAAAGGACTGAGTATCCTTCGGGGTGTTGAAAGCGATGGAACTGTGCGCCGGACCGAAAGGCTAAATTTTGGCAAAAACCGTCGTTTTGCCGATTTTCCAGATTTGCTCAGTGTGCAGTTGGAATCCTACGAAGAGTTCCTTCAAGAGGATGTTCCGCCCGAAGAAAGACGGAATGTCGGCTTGCAATATGCTTTCAATTCCAATTTTCCAGTCGAAGATACTTCAGGAGTCTATCAGCTTGAATTTATAAGTTATTCGATTGAAAAGCCGAAATATACCGAAGAAGAGTGCCGAGAGCGCGAGCTTACCTACTCGAAAGCTTTGAAAGCGAAACTCCGTCTTTCGAGCAAAGCTGCACCCGATTCCGAAGATTATATCGAGGCAGTTGAACAGGAAGTGTATTTGGGCAATATCCCGGCGATGACCTCTCGCGGAACATTTATCTTCAACGGCTCCGAGCGAGTTGTTGTTTCGCAGTTACACCGCTCCCCGGGAGTGTTCTTTGATGATACACTGCATCCAAATGGAACAAGGATTTATTCTGCACGGATTATTCCATTCAAAGGTTCTTGGTTGGAATTTACAACCGATATCCACGAGGTCCTGACTACTTACGTCGACCGCAAGAAAAAGTTTTTGACGACAACTTTTCTGCGGGCTCTTGGCTATTCATCGGATATGGAAATTATTCAATTGTTCCAATTAGACGAAATAGTTACAAATGAACAATTAAACGAGAGTTATGCAGGGAGAAAGCTTTCGAGCGATGTAGTCGATTTAACAACGGGCGAGATTATTGCAACCCGCGATATGATTTTGACCACCGATTTAATCGAAAAGATAAAAAGCACACAAGTTCTGGACATTCGCCTTTATAAACCCTACGACCCAAGCGAAGAACCTGTGATTGCAAGGACACTTTCGAAAGACCCGACACGAAACCGCGAAGAAGCTTTGTATCATATATTTAGGCAGTTACGAACAACCGACCCGCCCGATTTAGCTGCGGCGGAAGGACTTCTGGAAAAATTGTTCTTCAATCCAAAACGCTACGATTTGGGTATTGTTGGTCGGTTTAAGATAAATAAGAAACTTGGGTTAAATATCGACCCCGAAATCACTGTTTTGACAATCGAAGATATTATTGCTTCGATTAAGCATCTTCTTTATCTGCACGACAATAAGCTGAGCGGAGACGATATAGACCATCTTGGAAATAGAAGGGTTCGAACAGTTGGCGAGCAGCTAACTGCCCAAGTGAATCTTGGTCTTGCACGAATGACAAGAACCATCCGCGAGCGGTTAAGTGTTCGCGAAGCCGAAAGCCTTACCCCGCAGGATTTGGTTAACGCTCGAACGATGAACTCGGTGATTAACCAGTTCTTTGGAACGAACCAGCTTTCCCAATTTATGGACCAAACGAATCCACTGGCGGAGTTAACACATAAGCGCAGAACTTCTGCTCTTGGTCCCGGCGGGTTGAATCGCGAACGAGCTGGATTCGAGGTTCGCGACGTCCATTACACCCACTATGGTCGGCTTTGTCCGATTGAAACGCCCGAAGGTCCGAACATTGGTTTGATTTCTTCGCTTGCATTGTTTGCTCGAATAAATGAAAATGGTTTTATTGAAACACCTTACAGAAAAGTTGTTAATGGCGTTGTTACCGACGAAATTGAATACTTAACTGCCGAAGATGAGGATGGGAAAATTATTGCAACAGCTCAAACTCCATTGGACGAAAGCGGTAGAATTCTTGGGGATAAGGTTAATGCACGAGTTTCGGGCGACTTCGTGATTGTTTCGCCCGAAGAAGTGAACTATCTCGAAGTTGCGACCGAACAGATTGCAAGCGCTGCTGCTTCGTTGATTCCATTCCTTGAACACGACGACGCAAATCGTGCCCTGATGGGTTCGAATATGCAAAGGCAGGCGGTTCCTTTGCTTCGACCCGAGGCTCCATTGATTGGTACCGGTATGGAAGCAAAAGTGGCAAAAGATTCAAGAACTCTGCTTTTAGCCGAAGGACCCGGTGTTGTTACTTATGTGGATTCCCAAAGAATTAGGATTAAATACGATGATATTCGCTCCGAAGAGGAAAAGCTAACCGATTTCTCGTTCCAACCCGAGAAAGAATACCAACTTTTGAAATTTTTCCGAACCAACCAAGATACTTGTGTTAATCAAAAGCCTATTGTTAGAGTTGGCGACAGAGTATTCAAGGGAATGCCTATTGCCGATGGAGCGGGAACGGATAACGGGGAACTTGCGCTGGGCAGAAATGTTTTGGCTGCTTTTATGCCATGGCGCGGCTATAACTTCGAGGACGCAATTGTGGTTTCGGAAAGACTTGTTGCCCAAGATATTTTCACATCGGTGCATATAGAAGAGTTTACTTTGCAGGTGCGCGATACGAAAAGAGGAGAAGAAGAGTTTACTCGCGACATTCCCAATGTTTCGGAAGAAGCCACGAAAGACTTGGACGAAGATGGCATTATCCGTGTTGGAGCCAAGGTTCGGGAAGGAGATATTTTGATAGGTAAGATAACTCCCAAAGGCGAAACCGACCCAACACCCGAAGAGAAATTGCTCCGCGCAATCTTTGGCGATAAAGCTGGCGATGTTAAAGATACATCCTTGAAGGCTCCACCGGGGTTGAAAGGCGTGGTTATCAATACAAAACTCTTTTCGCGAAGACATATCAGGAGTTTCGAAACCGAAGCCGAAGAGAAGCGCAAACTTGAACAAATTAACCGTGCAGAACAAGAGAAACTTCGTGAGTTGAGCCACGAAGCAATTGTGAAATTGGCTAATATCTTGGATGGTCATAAGGTTTATGGATTGAAACTTAAGAATGGTGAAGTGATGTTCCGCAGCGGACACAAAGTTTCTGCCAAAGAGGTTATGCAATTCTTTTTGACACAATCTGTTACTTTCGAAGCGATTGATTTCCCAGCAGACAAGCCAGTTATTGCAAACAAGGAGCGCGAAGACCTCCTCCGGAAAATGATTAGAAATTATAATGACCAAAAATATAAGATACAACAAACATTTAGAGCTCAACGAGCCAAAATAACCACTGGCGACGAGCTTCAGCCCGGAATTGTAAAGATGGCAAAGGTTTACATTGCTAAAAAGAGAAAACTTATGGTTGGCGATAAAATGGCTGGTCGCCACGGCAACAAGGGCATCGTTTCGATTATTGTTCCTGTCGAAGATATGCCATTCTTGCCCGATGGAACACCTGTCGATGTCGTTTTGAATCCGCTTGGTGTGCCTTCGCGTATGAATCTGGGACAATTGTTCGAGACTTCTTTGGGCTGGGCAGCTCAAAAATTAGGATTGAGATTTGCTTCGCCAATTTTTGATGGTGCAACTTGGGAACAAGTTTCGGAGTTTTTGCAAATGGCAGGGTTGCCAGCCGATGGGAAAACAACTCTTTACGATGGTCGAACAGGCGAGCCATTCCACGAAAAAGTTACTGTTGGAGTGATTTATATGATGAAACTTGTTCATATGGTCGAAGATAAAATCCACGCTCGTTCGATTGGTCCTTATTCGTTGATTACGCAACAACCTTTGGGCGGAAAGGCTCAGTTCGGTGGACAGAGGCTTGGGGAAATGGAGGTTTGGGCTCTGGAAGCTTACGGCGCTGCACATACTTTGCAAGAAATGCTCACAATTAAATCCGATGATGTTGTAGGCAGAGCTAAAGCTTACGAAGCTATTGTCAAAGGCGATAATTTGCCCGACCCCAATGTTCCAGAATCGTTCAATGTCTTGGTTCGTGAATTACAAGGATTGTGTCTTGATGTTGTTATTGAATAAAAATATTAAAAATAAATTGGTGTAAAAATGCAAGCAAAGCCAATTCCAAAAAAAGGTTTTCGGAAAGTTATGATTAAGCTGGCTTCCCCGGATTCTATACTTGAACGCTCTCACGGGGAAGTTACCAGACCAGAAACAATTAACTATCGTTCTTATCGACCAGAAAAAGATGGTCTATTTTGTGAGAAAATTTTTGGTCCCGTAAAAGACTGGGAATGTGCCTGCGGGAAATATAAACGAATTCGATACAAGGGAATAATTTGCGACCGTTGCGGTGTCGAGGTTACTCAAAAGACCGTTCGCCGAGAGCGGATGGGTCATATTATGCTTGCAACTCCTGTTGTGCACATTTGGTTTTTGAGAAGTTTGCCCAGTAAAATTGGTGCGGTTCTTGGTTTATCGACCAAAGATTTGGAAAAAATAACATATTACGAAACTTATGTAGTTGTTAATCCCGGCCGGTTCCCATTCAAAAAATACGACCTTCTTTCGGATGTAGAATACCAGAACATTATGAGCCAAATTCCCGAAGAGGAGAAGTATCTCGATGATGACGACCCGAACAAATTCGTTGCTTTGATGGGCGGACAGGCTATTAAAGAGCTTTTGAAGCGGGTCGACGTCGAAGATGAATATTACCGATTGCGTCAGGAGATGCGAGATGAGACCAACCTACAGAAGAANCAGGAATTGTTGAAGCGACTTAAGGTTTTGGAGGCATTTCTACCCGACGAAAAGACTGGCGAACCAATCAACAAGCCCGAGTGGATGGTGCTCGATGTTATCCCGGTTATTCCGCCGGACCTTCGACCTTTGATACCACTCGAAGGCGGTAGGTTTGCTGCTTCGGATTTGAACGATTTGTATCGCCGGGTTATTATTCGCAACAATAGATTAAAGAGATTAATTGATATAAAAGCTCCGGGCGTAATTATCCGAAACGAACAGAGGATGTTGCAAGAAAGTGTTGATGCTTTGTTCGATAGTTCACGGAAAGCCACGAAGACCGAAGCTACTCGACCATTAAAATCCCTTGCCGACGCTTTGAAAGGCAAACAAGGACGGTTCCGTCAGAATTTGCTTGGTAAGCGCGTGGATTATTCTGGCCGTTCGGTTATCGTTGTTGGTCCAGAATTGAAGATGCACGAGTGTGGCTTGCCGAAAGATATGGCTGTCGAATTGTTTAAGCCATTTATTATTAGGAAGTTAATCGAGCGGGGCTATGTCAAAACCGTTAAAAGTGCCAAGAAAATGGTCGAGCAAAAGCGGACCGAGGTTTGGGATATCCTTGAGAAGGTAATCGAGAACCATCCCGTATTACTCAACCGCGCTCCGACACTTCACAGAGTTGGTATTCAAGCATTCCAACCAAGACTAATCGAAGGAAAAGCAATTCAACTACATCCGTTGGTTTGTACAGCGTTCAACGCAGACTTCGACGGCGACCAAATGGCTGTACACGTTCCGCTAAGTTGGGAGGCACAGCTCGAGGCTTTGCTTTTGATGCTGGCTCCGCATAACATTATGCATACTCAAAATGGCGACCCAATTGCTGTTCCTTCGCAAGATATGGTCTTGGGAATCTATTACATTACAAAAGCCAAATCGGGCGTAAAAGGCGAAGGCAAGTTGTTTAATTCTCCCGAGGAAGTGATTATTGCATACAATAACGGCGCAGTTGACTTGCATGCTAAAATCAAAGTGAGAATGGACGGCAAGTATGTCGAAACTACAACTGGAAGAATTTTGTTTAACCAGATTGTGCCGAAAGAACTTGGATTTATCAATGAATTGTTGACAAAGAAGAGATTGCGCCAAATAATTGGTTATTGCTTCCGAATTGCAGGGCTGGCTACAACAGTTGAATTTTTAGACAACTTGAAACAAATGGGATTTGAATTTGCAACGCGTGGCGGTTTGTCGGTGGGTATTCCCGATGTAATTGTGCCAAAGGAGAAGTACGAAATTATCGAGCAAGCCCAAAAGCGTGTCGATGAAATCGAAAATGCTTACCAAAATGGTGTTATTAGCTTTGGCGAAAGATATAATAAGATTATCGATACTTGGTCGACAGCAACAAATCGTGTTGCGGATAAGTTGTATAATGAAATTGCCAAAGTATATCAAGGGTTCAATACATTCTGGATGATGCTTGATTCGCAGGCTCGTGGTTCCAAAGAGCAGATACGACAGCTTGCTGGGATGCGAGGTTTGATGGCAAANCCNCGTAAATCGTTGACTGGTTCAACTGGTGAATTAATCGAGAACCCGATTCTTTCTAATTTCAAAGAAGGATTGTCGGTGCTTGAATATTTCATTTCCACACACGGTGCAAGAAAGGGACTTGCCGACACCGCTTTGAAGACCGCCGATGCTGGTTATCTAACTCGACGCTTGCACGATGTTGCCCAAGATATTATCATTACCGAAGTAGATTGTGGCACAATTCGTGGTGTTAACACTACTGCTTTGAAGGAAGGCGAAGAGGTTAAAGAAACTTTGTACGAAAGAATTCTTGGCAGGGTTGCACTTTGGGATGTTGTTAATCCGTTGACCGGCGAGGTCCTTGTCAAGGCTGGAGAATTGATTGATGAGGAGATTGCACAAAAGATAGAAGAATCGCCAGTCGAAGAAGTTACAATCCGAAGCGTTTTGACTTGCGAATCACGTCACGGAGTTTGTGCAAAATGTTACGGACGGAATCTTGCAACAGGTAAACTTGTGGATGTTGGCGAAGCAGTTGGGACAATTGCGTCGCAGTCAATTGGCGAGCCGGGTACTCAGCTGACCTTGAGAACATTCCACACTGGTGGAACTGCATTACTGATAACGAGCCAGTCCTCTGTAACAGCAAAATTCGATGGTGTAGTGCAATTCGAAAATGTCCGAATTGTAACCTACGAGGAAGATGAAGAGGAAGTTCAAGTTGTTGTTTCTCGAAGTGGTGTTATAAATATCGTTGAACCTGAAAGCAACCGAGTTTTGACCAAATACGATGCTATGTATGGTGCAGTTTTGAAGGTTCGCGACGGCGAGCAAGTCAAAAAAGGTCAACTTTTGTACGAATGGGATCCATACAATGCCACGATTATTACGGAAGTTAGTGGTAGGGTTCGATTCAAGGATATGATTCACAATGTTACTTATCGTGAGGTTAATGATGAACAAACCGGACATATTACGAAGGTTGTAATTGAATCACGAGATAAAAATAAGCAACCTACGATTGAGATTCTTGACGACGAAGGCAATGTGCTTCGTTCCTATTCTATCCCCGTTAAGGCTCAATTAAGAGTAGATGAGGATGAATATGTTGGGGTTGGAACTGCATTGGTGAAAATCCCACGGGATTTGGGTCGTATGCGTGATATCACTGGTGGTTTGCCTCGTGTTACGGAATTATTCGAAGCAAGGGCACCGCAGAATCCTGCTATCGTTTCCGAAATCGATGGTATTGTTACCTTCGACAAAGTCAAGCGTGGACAAAGAACGATTTTGGTTACTTCGCTCGATGGGAAAACAGTGCGGGATTACAACATTCCGTTTGGGAAATACATCCTTGTTCAGGATGGGGATTTCGTTCGCGCTGGCGACCGCCTGACCGATGGAGATATAAACCCGCACGATATACTTAGAATCAAAGGACCGCACGCTGTTCAAGAATACTTGGTTAATGAGATACAAGAAGTTTATCGAATGCAAGGTGTTAAGATAAACGACAAGCATATTGAGATTATCGTTCGTCAGATGTTGCAAAAATATAGAATTTCCGACCCGGGCGATTCCCGCTTCCTTGAAAATGATTATGTCGACAGAATCCGTATTCTCGACGAGAACGAGAAGTTGAAGAAGCAAGTTGTTATTACGGATAAAGGTGATTCGAAGTTTAAAGTCGGGCAGATAGTAAGCAAGGACAAGTTCCGCGAGGTTAACCAAGATTTGCGAAAGAAAGGCAAGAAAGTAGCCCAAGCCCGACCTGCTGAACCGGCGATAGCCGAGCCTGTCCTGCTGGGCATCACGCAAGCTTCGTTGGAGACCGACAGCTGGCTTTCGGCTGCGTCGTTCCAAGAAACCACGCGTGTTCTTTCCGAAGCCGCCGTCGAAGCCAAGGTGGATTATCTTTATGGCTTGAAGGAAAACATTATTCTTGGTCAACTCATTCCCGCTGGCACAGGCTTGAAACATTATCAAGATATGATAGTTAAAAGTAAAGTAGGGAATATATTTGCCGAAGAGATTGAATTGCCACCGACCGTTACTCAAAGGGCTACCCCAATTGAACCATCGCGGGAAATCGAATCGTTGCGAGAAATATAATTTTTTCGGAGTTTATTTATTTGAATTATATGGGCGTAGCAATGAAAATGAAAATTGCTACGCTCATTTTAATGTTTTTACAGTAATTGATAATGTTTCCGAAACAAAATTTTCAAAAATTTGCTTAAAATTAACATAGATTGAAAATATTTGTTGTTTGAAACCTAGAAATTTTTGTGAACAATTTGTTTTGTTTATGGACCATATTTATAATTTAAGTTTGATAAGGAATATAGGGATTACCGCTCATATTGATTCTGGTAAGACCACACTGAGCGAAAGGATATTGTATTACACTGGGAAAATACACCAAATTGTTGAGGTGCGCGATAAAAGCGGAGCTGGACCCACTCTCGATGCGATGGATTTGGAAAGAGAAAAAGGAATTACAATTCAATCTGCTTCGACTTATTTTAAGTGGAAAGATTATCATATAAACTTAATTGATACACCCGGGCACATAGACTTTACAGTAGAGGTTGAACGGGCTTTGCGAGTTCTCGATGGTGCGATACTTGTGTTGTGTGCTGTTGCTGGTGTGCAAAGCCAAACTATTACTGTCGACCGGCAGATTCGTCGCTACAATGTGGCACGGATTGCGTTCATCAACAAAGTAGATAGGTCGGGTGCCAATCCCGATAAAGTCTTACAGCAGATGAAGGAGAAATTGAACCTTAGGCCTGTGTTGATTACAATGCCTATTGGGCTCGAAGATAGCTTTGCAGGGGTGGTCGATCTTTTGAAAATGAAAGCGGTATATTTCGAAGGAAATAATGGCGAAATTGTTGTCGAAAAAGATATTCCCGATGAGCTTATAGAAGAAGCAACCTTCCGTCGGCTACAACTTGTTGAAACACTGGCTGATTTTGATGATGAAATTGCTGAACTTTATCTTGCCGACGAGGAAGTGCCAACGGAGGTTATTATTCCTGTGCTACGCCGCTTGACAATTTCGCATCTTGTTACCCCCGTATATGTTGGCTCGGCAAAGAAGAACAAGGGTGTTCAACCTTTGCTCGATGGAGTGGGTATGTTCCTGCCAAGCCCGGATGAGCGAGAAAACGAAGCCTTCGATTTAGATAATAACGAAGCGAAGGTGAAATTGTCCTGCGATATTGATAAGCCATTTGTTGGCTTGGCATTTAAACTCGAAGATGGTCGCTTTGGGCAGTTGACTTATATGAGGATTTATCAGGGCAAGGTTAGGAAAGGCGATGTAATTTATAATACGAAGAGCAAGAAGAAGATTAAAGTGCCAAGAATTGTAAGGATGCATGCACAAGAGATGCACGATATCGAAGAGGCTTATGCTGGAGATATTGTAGCAATGTTTGGTGTTGAATGTTATTCGGGTGATACTTTTACCGATGGTACGGTGAATTATTCTCTGCAATCTATGTTTGTTCCTACACCAGTGATTGAGCTTTCTGTTGCACCGAAAGAGAAGACCACGCTTTCGAACTTCTCGAAAGCATTGAATAGATTCCAAAAAGAGGACCCAACATTTCAGGTTATGCGCGACGAGGAAACTGGCGAAACGATAATAAAAGGTATGGGGGAACTCCATCTGGAGATTTATATCGAAAGAATCAAAAGAGAATACAATTGTGAAGTAGTGGTTGGGAAACCCAAGGTTGCGTATCGCGAGACAATCACTCGTAGAGCGGACTTTAATTATACCCANAANAAGCAAACGGGGGGAGCAGGNCAGTTTGCACGCGTTGGTGGTTATGTCGAACCGATACCAGCGACNGAAGGTAAAGAATATGAATTTGTAGACCAAGTTGTTGGTGGAGTAATTGCCCGAGAATTTATCCCGGCTTGCGATAAAGGATTTCAAGAGCAATTGAAGGAAGGCATTTTGATTGGGCAACCAGTTGTTAATGTGCGAGTTGTTTTGAATGATGGACAAACACACCCTGTCGATTCATCGGAACTTGCTTTTAAGCTTGCATCGAAATATGCATTGAAAGAAGCACTTGCAAAGGCGGGACCTGTAATTTTAGAACCAATTATGAAGTTGGAAGTAACAGCTCCCGAAGAGTTCCAAGGAGTGATTATTGGACAAATTAACCAGAGGCGTGGAATAATTATGAACACGCGAATTGATAATGGCTTTGTAGTTATCGAAGCCGAGGTACCATTGAAGGAAATGTTTGGATATTCTTCGGATTTGCGTGGGGTAACCCAAGGCAAAGGGGAGTTTACGATGGAGTTCCTTAAGTATTCTCCCGTGCCCAAAAGTGTGCAGGATGAATTAATCGAAGAGTATCGAAAGAGTAAGAAATAAAAATTTTTAAAANTTTTTTAAAAACTTTTTAAAAANATTTTGATATTAATTTTTTTTTCTCTAATTTTGTAGTCTCTTTTTTTGAAAATGTGGAATTTTATTATTTTTTAGGAGAATTTGAGTGCCAACGATAAGTCAGTTGATTAGGAAGCCGAGAAAGAAACTGCGNAAGAAAAGCAAATCGCCGGCATTGAAGGGATGCCCGCAGAGGCGTGGAGTTTGTACTCGTGTTTACACGACTACGCCGAAAAAGCCTAATTCAGCGTTGCGAAAAGTTGCCAAGGTGCGATTNAGTTCAGGTTATGAAGTTATTGCGTATATACCCGGCGAAGGACACAATCTTCAGGAGCACTCAATAGTTTATGTTCGAGGGGGCCGCGTTAAAGATTTGCCCGGTGTTCGTTATCACATTGTTCGTGGAGTTGCCGATACGCAAGGAGTCGAGGGACGAAAGCAAGGTCGGTCGAAATATGGAACTAAACGGCCCAAACAAGCAGCTTCTAAGTAAAATTGTATGAATAGGGATACTATACAATGAGGAAGAAGAGAGCAGAAAAGAGACCAATTGAACCCGATCCGAAGTATCAGGACATCCTTGTTGCAAGGATGATAAACACGGTATTGCGGAAAGGGAAGAAAAGTTTAGCAAGGAAGATTGTATACGAAGCATTGGACATTGTTGGTCAAAAGACCAAACAGAACCCGCTGGATGTATTCCGGAAGGCGGTGTCGAATGTTGCTCCTTTGATTGAGGTACGCTCTCGCCGAATTGGAGGAGCAACCTATCAAGTGCCTGTAGAGGTTCGAGAAGACCGAAGGATTTCGCTTGCTTTGCGATGGATTAGAATGTTCGCAAGGCAAAGGAAGGACAAATCTATGAGCGCGCGTTTAGCATCGGAAATTATCGCAGCAGCCAACAACGAAGGTGCCTCTGTCAAAAAGCGCGAAGACACGCACCGAATGGCAGAAGCTAACAAGGCTTTTGCTCATTTCAAATGGTAACGACTATGATGGTTCTTTGTCAATAGAAATGCTGTTAGTGTGTTATGCCCCGCAAGGTTGAAATAGAAAAGGTTCGNAATATTGGGATTATGGCTCATATTGATGCGGGGAAAACAACCACTACAGAAAGATTTTTGTTCTACACCGGATTTTTGCATCGTCCCGGAGAAGTCGACGAAGGCACTGCCTTTATGGACTATATGGAACANGAAAAGGAACGAGGGATTACAATTACTTCGGCGGCGACGACTTTTTTCTGGCGAGACCATCAAATTAATTTGATTGATACACCGGGGCACGTCGATTTCACTGCCGAAGTCCAGCGTTCGCTNCGAGTACTCGATGGGGCTATTGCTATTTTCTGTGGCGTTGGCGGNGTTGAACCACAATCGGAGACNGTTTGGCACCAAGCCGATATGTATAACGTCCCTCGTATTGCTTATGTTAACAAGATGGACCGAATGGGCGCGGATTTTTACCGTGTTATACAAATGATGAAAGATAAACTCAACGCAAAGCCAGCTGTTATTGAATTGCCTATTGGTGCCGAGGATTCTTTTGTTGGTGTGGTCGACTTGATTAGAGAAAAGGCGATTTATTTCGACGAAGAAACCAAAGGCTTTAAGTATTACTATGATGAAGTGCCTTCGGATATGGTTGATTTGGTGAAGGAATGGCGCGATAAACTTGTTGATGCAGTTGCTGAATGCGACGATGACCTGCTAAGCTATTATCTCGAAAATGGGACACTTACCGAAGAACAGATTGAATTGGGATTGCGAAAGGCAACTTTGTCNAATAGTCTCGTTCCTGTTCTTTGTGGTTCATCGAAAAAATACATTGGTGTTCAGCCTCTGCTCGATGCTGTGATTAAATATTTGCCTTCACCATCCGATATAGGCGTCTTTTGGGGCTACGATTATAATAATCACGAAAAGAAAATTTCTCGAAAAGCAAATGATGATGAGCCATTTTCTTGTCTTGCTTTTAAAATACTTTCGGACCCGTATTTGAAAAAACTAACATTTGTTAGAATTTATTCCGGGACGATAAAGGTTGGGCAAGTTGCTTTTAATACGAATTCGGGAAAGCGGGAAAGGATACAGAAGATTTTGCGTTTGTATGCGAATAGNAAAGAAGAGTTGAACGAAGTTTATAGCGGAGAGATTGTTGCCTTTCCCGATTTAAGGTCGACTAAAACTGGCGATACTTTGTGCGACGAAAAGCACAAGATACTTTACGAAAGAATTACTTTTGCTGAACCTGTTATAAATCAAAGGATTGAAGCGAAGACTCAGCAGGACCGCGACCGATTGCTCGAAACTCTTGCAAAATTTGCCGAAGAGGACCCGACCTTCCGATTTACAAACGATGAGGAAAGCGGTGAAATTATCATCAGCGGTGTCGGGGAATTGCAGTTGGAAATAATTGCCGATAGGCTGAAACGCGAGCATAATCTCGATGTTAGAATTGGTAAGCCCCAAGTTGCTTATCGCGAAACGATTAGCTTGCCAGTGGAGGAAGACTATAGTTTTGAACGGCAAATTTCGGGGAAAAACAACTTTGGTTATGTTCGGGTGTTGCTTAAGCCTAACGAAAGAGGCAAAGGGAACGAAATTCGATTTCAAATATCCGAAGATATTATCCCCAAACAATTTTGGAGTGCTATTGAAGAGGGAATTAAAGAAGGCTTGCAAATAGGCTTTTTAGGTTATCCGCTCACCGATGTTATTGTGGAAGTTACTGGCGGTAAATACGAACGGGAGTTTTGTACCGAGCTTGGNTATAAAATTGCTTCTTCAATGGCAGTCCGCGAAGCTTTGCGAAAGAGTAAATCGATTTTGCTCGAGCCAATATTTAAAGTGGAAATTGTTTCGCCCGAAGAATATGTTGGCGATATCATTTCGGATTTCAATTCTCGGAAGGGAAGAATCGAAGAATTGGATTTGCGAGGGAATTTCCAGATAATTCGAGGCTTTGCACCGCTATCGGAAATGTTTGGTTATGTTACTCATCTGCGTTCGTTAAGCCAAGGCAGAGCTTCGTATACNATGGAATTTTCTCATTANGAACCGGTTGTAGAACAAAAATCTTT
>JGI24721J44947_10003245_pt1 | contig 23017 bp, 13 predicted proteins | sample YelNatPaOPGAMG01_FD_44947 | JGI IMG/M metagenome (IMG submission 44947) | reverse complement strand
GCGTAATGTCCGTGAAGGTCGCGGGCATATTCAGCAAGTATCTTTTTGCCAATATCATTGTAATCACCGCAACGGTAGAGGGCACGCGCAAGCACCAATTCAGTGAGCGCGGCGTTGCGTGTGGAAGTATCAGTGGGAGATTGAGGATTTTTCATCATCGCCGTTTTAATATCCGTTACCGCATTCCCACTTATACCCGGTTTTTTCAATAATTTTGCCAGTGTGGGGCATGCCTTCGGGTCGCCTATATATTCCAGAGCAAGGGCAATAGCTCTGAAATGCGAGAATTCACTTGTTGAATCGAGTTGCTCTGCTTTTTTGAGGATGACATCAAGGGCGCGTTTGTCCCTGGTTCTGCCCGCAGCAATGATATAACTATCCAGAGGGCTCATGCTCGCGCCAAATTGACCCATGCCTGTATATCTCCAACCTTTGTCCCACGGAGTATTTTTAATTTTCTCAAGAAGGATATCGAGTCCGGAATTATTGCCCAGCATTGCAAGTATGTGAGCGTATATCAGCTTGTGTGAAGGTTGCTTAACCTGAGCCATATATTTTTCCATTAACGGAATAGATTGTTCAGGAAACGCAAGTGCCACTTCTAACTTTTCGTAATTATTAGTCAATTCGCGAACTGCTTTGATGATTTCTTCTTGCGGTAACGGGAAATTATCTTTTTCGGTCAGAACCGATTCAGGAAGGTTTCCGATTTTAACAAGATGCTTTTGCAATTCTTTAATGTTGAGTTCTCTTGTTGTTATATTTTGTTTTGAAATCATAGCAGCTGCGACTCCTGCGGCGTATCCCTGATTCTGGATATCTGCCTGCATTCTTATGACAGGAAGCGCATCACGGTGAGCGCTTATTCCAAGACCTGTAACAATAATTCCCTCAATCCCTTTCGGCAGAAGACAGCGGTATGGAACGTGTACGTAAATATCGTCTCTGTGCGGAGGTCTGATTGTGAAAATCGGGTGAATTGTATAACCATGTGTATCAAAATTGCTTTTTGCAATTACAATTGTATCAGGATGAGTCCGGTTTAACATCATATCCATTGGCGTTGAGGAATGCCTCGCCAACAATTTGCCGCCTTTCCCGTGTGTCTATTAACTGACCAAGGTCGTAAGATGACCGGAATTTTTGCCGCGCCGTTACAAATACCCTCCAGATGTCGAGAATGTCTGTGTCATCTACAAATGTATAATCTGTATTTGTATATCTTGCTCCAAGTTCCTTCGGTGGAAGTCCTGTGCCCTGAACGGCGACTTCCGTGTCGTCCGTGTATCTACATGTTGCTCCGGCTGCCGCTGCGATGTCTGCGTTACCTGTTGAGTCTATGACAACTTTTGCAAGCACAATGCCCGTTCCCCACGGTGTTGAGACTACAACACCACGGACAGTATTCTTTTCAACAAATGCGCCTGCGCCAAAACTTCCGTACCAGATGTCAACACCTGCTTTTCTCAGTTCTTTCCGGTACCACTCGCTTTTGATTTCCGGATTCCACGCAGACGAAGACGGGTTTTCGCTGCCGCCCATCTCCGCCACACCGGCGTCAACTTCTTTTGTGAAACCAACGCGGTTGCCGTGATAATAACTGCTTATTAAACCTGCTGTGCCAACACCTCCGAGCGTGTAAAGGTATTCAATCAATAACGTTTTTGCCCCCATCCTTCCTGCTGCAATTGCCGCAGGCGCTCCACCAGTGCCGCCACCTACAACCACCACATCATAGGTTCCCAGAACCGGCATTGAACCATCCGCAATCAAGGTCACCTGAACGGGGGAGTCTATGCCATGCTGCGCCATCAGCAAATCTGATCTCTCCGGCAATTGCATTGGCTGTTTTTGCTTTTTTATCTGCCTTGATTCCAGCAATCGAACCGGCTTGTTTTGCCTGGTCTGCGGCAACTTTGCCAATGCGTTCACCTACAGCCATTATATTTACAGGACGCATTAAATATTCTGCTGTTTGCCGCGAAACTCCTGCATATCCGTTTAAGGTATAGAAGTTGTTCAGTCCTTCCGGTTTGAAACACCCGATCGGGATTTTGTCTGCCCCTTGCCATGCTCCATCGTAATAAGATTGTGCGCGTATTTGTTGCGGCGGGACTTCGAACAAAATTTCAGAGGAGTCTGCGACTTCTTTATTCCATGTTAAATCGCGGGCAAATTGCTCGGCTTTCTGAAATGTGCTGATTGAATATTCGGGAATCTGAATCTGAATTTTATATTCATGCACAGGATATGTGATACCTTGTTTGCCAATAGCGATGAGTTGTTGTTCTCGAGCAACAAGGCTTAAACTGTCAGATTTCATAATCTGACCGCCGACAACGACCCGTTTAAATTCTCTTGTGCCAGCAGGATAGGGGGACAACTGCGCTCCTACAAGTCTGGTCAGAACCCCGTTCATTGTAGCATCAATCAGAACCTTTCCAAGCACCGCTTGTTTCCCTGAACGATTAACGATTATAACGCCACAGGGTTGACCGGATTCGTCGTTAATTATCTGGACTGGAAACGATGCAAATATGAATTGAACACCGGCATTTATCAACGCTTCGTCAAGAGTCCGTTTCACCTGCATCGGTTTAACCAGTGCAATGACAGAGTTTTGTTTGTCCGGAGATTTTTGATTTGATTCCTCCTCAACAACAATTTCCCCCAGCAATATCCTTTTTATATTTTGTGGTTTGGTTATTAGAAGTCTCAGATGTTTTGTCTGAACAGGTTTGAATTCCGCAGAGATTATAATTGCATTGTTTTCGTAATTTCCGTTCCCGGATTCCGGGTTTTTTACTTCGGTTAACGGGGTTAGTTTGCCCGTAGTATTCAATGGTTCATAAAGAACGGAGACTTTATCAACTTCAAAATCGCCGACCCTCTGATAAGCTAGTACGTGGACTTTATTGACCGGGTGCGGTTTTTCAAGATATATATCAATTTCCACGTTATCATCATACTGGACACTTTCCTTTGCGGCGCTTTTCCATTTTCCGTCCGTCAGAACAGATGGCTGAGGGGTATCCGGATGAAGTTTGGCAGATGGCTTGTTGGCTTTATATGAAAAGGGGAGGGAACGGCCGATGGTCGGAATTGAGACAGGTTCAGGAGTGAAAATTTCTTTTGCAAGTGCAGTAAGCGGTTGTTCGCCCGGTTCAAGCCAGAGACGGTAAGTAGAACAGATATCCTCGCCTACGAACGTGCGTTCTGAAATCAAGAATACCCTTACGCCGCTTTTTGCAGCGGATATTGCAGCTTCAGCGCCTGCCGCTGTCCCGCCGACAACAACGACATCTGCTTTATCTAAAACAGGGACTTTATTGTTTGAAAATATAATTTCGCTGGCAAAAGCAGTAACACCTGCCGCCAGCGCGGCAATGCAGCAGATTATTTTTTTCATTACGATTAATCGAGTCGTTTAACCCTGATATTTTTATAGCGCACTACACTCTTCGGATCGTGCGCCTGCAGGGCGAAAGTGCCTTCGTTCAACACCCTTGAAAAGTCTTTTCCCGGTTTCTTGTCTGGTGGCTCGGTATAATCTACCACAACCTTATCGTTGACTTTAACAATGACCCGTTTGCCGTTAACAATGATATGTTCAGTGAACCATTCGTTATCCTTTGCGTAATTTTCGCGGACGTTCACGACATCATAAAGACTGCCTGTTCGTTTCCAGTCGCTGTGAGAGTTATTTACCTGAACTTCAAAACCTTCCTTTGGCCAGCCTCTTTCCTGATATTTTGTATGGAAATATATACCGCCGTTAGAACCCGGCTCAGTCATTACATCTACTTTCAGTTCAAAGTTTTTGAACGGCTTAGGATCGCCGACATAGAAAAGATGGCATCGGTCTCCTCGCGTTACGAATGCGCCGTCTTCAATCTTCCATGTATTCGGATCGACGGCTGGTTTCCAGCCATTAAAAGTCTTGCCGTCAAAAATGCTGACAAAACCCTCTTCCGATTCTGCCGCATTGATATTTATTACGACACAAAACGCAACCAGAAACGATGCAACTATTGAGTTTTTCATAATTCCAATTTTTACAAATTATGACTGTTTGATGCAAAGAAATATTTAAATAATTTTTTAAAATTATCTTTTAGCCAGTGGCAGGCATAGTATTTAAAAAACCGGTTTTTGATTTCATTGTGGATATAAGGATTGCGAAAATTCATTTTATTTTTTTATTTCAAACCTAAAAAATCTCTTTAGGATTTAATAAAAATCCGGTTGAGAAATGAATATGATTTCCCGCAGGTGTTTTATTAAAAAGATTGGGGTTTCTGCGAGTGTCGCAGGGATATTCAATGTAGTCGCTCCGGAGGTAGTGGGGCAGGGGAAAGGTACACCTCCGTCCGAAAGAGTTGGCGTTGGTCTGATTGGATGTGGTCTGATGGGACGCGGACATCTTCATCGGGTGGCTGGTGACAGCGCTTTTCAACTCATTGCTGTATGTGACCCGGATAAAACCAGACGCGAAAACGCAAGGGATACAGTCAATCAGATTTACTCACAAAAGACAGGAAAGAAATGGAATGATTGTCTGGAATTCAACGATTACAGGGAATTGCTTGCGAGAAAAGACATCGACGCGGTAGTTATTGTTACACCCGACCACTGGCATACACTAATGTCCATNCATGCTGCGAAGGCAGGGAAAGATATTTACTGCGAAAAGCCTGTGTCGGTTACAGTTCAGGAAGGAAGATTTCTTGCTGACACTGTAGCTGCTTATGGAAGGGTATTTCAAACTGGGACGCAATATCGTTCAACCCCGGTTATAAGGCAGGTTTGCGAGTTTGTAAGAAATGGCGGTCTTGGAAAGGTGTCGAAAGTGTTTACGATTTTAAACACGCTGATGGGGTTTATTAATTCTGAACGGTTTGCGCCATACTTCAAATATATTGAACCTCAGAAGAACGGGCATTTTTATTATCCATTGGATTTTCCGTTGCCTGCAGAGGATGTTCCCGAGGGACTGGATTGGGAAATGTGGGTTGGACCGGCGCCGTGGAAACCCTACAACAAATTGTATCATATTAATCCTTCACCCGGCGTTGTTCCGTGGTCATTTTGCGATGCCTTTGGCGCAGCATCGAACACGTGGCATCTGTCGCACAGCGCCGATGTTATCCAATATGCCATAGGCATGGAAACCAGTGGTCCTGTCGAGATTATTCATCCTGCAGACGGCATTTTCCCGACGATGACATTCAAATATTCAAACGGTGTGCTACTGCATTTTGTTGATGGCTGGAATATGGTGCATACTCATTATAAAGCCTTACCTGCGGATGCTAAATTATCAGGGCTTTTTGGTGGAGTTTTTATCGGTGAAAAGGGATGGATAACGTCAATGTCGGCGGGTGGTCCAATTGAAGGCGCTCCAAAAGATATTTTTGACAAAATTGGTTTAAAGACCCGCGAGGTTAACGTTGGTTCGAACAATCATCATGCGAACTGGCTTGAATGCATTAAAAACAGGCGTCGGCCAAGTTCACATGAAGAGATAGGTCATCGGTCGGCATCGATGGGGCATCTTGCGATGATTTCATTTAAACTTGGGAGGTCATTAAAATGGGATCCTGAAAAGGAAATGTTTATAAACGACGAAGAGGCAAACAGGCTTTTGTCTCGTCCACTGCGGGAACCATGGCGATTTTAATTAACGGAGGAATATATGAAGAAATATCCGACTATATTTTATTCGCTTGTAGTTTTTAGCGCGTCAATTTTTTTAACCGGATTTGTTGCAAATTCACAGACTCAGCAACAGCAGACGGAAAAAAGATACTCAATGGGGACAAATGTCCCTGCGGCGGATTTGACAAAGATTGAAAGCGCTTTGCCGCAGAGCGCCTTCGTAAAACCTAAAAAGCCAAGAACCCTGCTGATATTTGACCTTAATGTGAATTATGGCGGACATCTTCTGCGGCTTATGCAAATGTTGCATTTAAGATGATGGGCGAAAAGACGGGCGCATTTAAAACTGTGATTTCCAGCGACCCATCAGTTTTTGAAAAAGAAAGTTTGAAATCCTATGACGCCGTTTTCTTTAACAACAATGTTGGAAACTTGTTCACAAACCGCGATTTGAGGGAAAACCTGGCTGAATTTGTTTACGGTGGCGGAGGACTTATGGGCGTACATGGAACAACAGTTGCATTTACAAAATGGCCTGGCGCAATTGAAGATTGGGAAGAATTTGGAATCATGCTTGGAGCGCGAGGGGCAAACCACAGGGAGAATACAGAACTGATTACAGTAAAAATTGATGACCCGACACATCCTTTAAACAAAATTTTTGGTGGAAAATCATTTGAATATCGCGATGAATTTTTCAGGTATCAAACAGTTTATTCGCGGGACAAGTTAAGGGTTTTATTGAGCATTGACACAAATAAACTCGACCTTGCTCCGGCAAAATCTTACGGCAATACCATAAGAAAAGACCACGATTATGCAATTGCATGGGTAAGAAGTTATGGACGCGGACGGGTTTTTCACTCCACAATAGCGCATAATACATATGTTTTCCAAGATCCTATGATGCTGAAATTTTATCTTGGTGCTGTCCAGTTTGTTCTTGGAGACCTTGACGCGCCAACTACACCAAGCGGTAAATTGAACAGTTTCACTAAGGCGCTTGAAAATTTAAACTGGCATGCCGGCGCCCGGCTCGCGTTTTCAGAAAATATCTCAATTGAGGAGTTTGCGGAAATGGCTCATGATAATAACGTTTACGAAATTTGTGTTCCTTATGGAATAAATATATTTAGAAATAATGACTTTAAATTCAAATCTAACCTCCCGGATTCTCAAAAAGAAAGATTCCGTCTTATGTTAGATAAATTCTGTGTCAGAATGACTACGTGCGAACTTAGTGATTCAGACGTCGGCATCGGCGGGTTAAATTCAGTATTCGAATTCCTGAAAATTATGGGTGTGGAGTCAGTTGTAATTCCGTATAACAAGGCGAATATTCGGCAATTAGCAGAAATTGGCAGACAGAATGACATTCAGATAATTGTCAATCCCCCTGCAGATTCTGATTTCACTGTGCTAAATGATATAGATTTAAACTCTGGTGGTGATGTTGGTCTTTTGGCAGTTTTGAATAGTAAAGAAAGTATTAACGGTTTGACTACGGCGCTCAAGCCTGAAAAATCAAATGTCAGCGCAGTTTTGCTTTCGCGGAATGTAGCCGGAAATATTACGGAAATTGAAAAACTGTTTGGAAGAATAAAAGAAAACGGTGTTAGGAATTTCCGTATTTGGTTGAACTGCGACAAAAAAGACGCTCAGACGGTCCCTGATTTAATGAACGTTGTCAGTAATGTTGTTGTGAGGATTCAGTAAAAATTGTCAGTTTTTTAAGAAGATTGCAAGGCGCGTGGTATTTCATAATTTGGACTCAAGTTTGCAATTCTTTATATTCACTCGACATAAAGACTGCAATTTGTTAACTAAACACTGTGCGTTCACAGTATTTAAATAACATACACAGGATAGTGGTAAAGTTCGGGACGGGTATCCTGACGAATGAAAAGCGTCAGTTAGACCCGTCGCGTGTGGAACAACTTGTTGCTCAGGTTGCGGAGCAACATAAACTTGGACGGGAAGTCGTTATTGTTTCAAGCGGCGCAGTTGGCGCTGGCATGGGGGTTTTAGGATTTGATAAGCGACCGACCGAACTTTCTCAGTTACAGGCTTGTGCCGCTGTGGGACAGTTAAAACTCATGGCGGTTTACGACAAATTGTTTTCAAAATACGGTATAAATATTGGACAGGTGTTGCTTACTCATGATGATGTCCGTCACCATGACCGCCACCTAAACGCGCGTAACACTCTGGTAAATCTTCTGAAATACAGAGTAGTCCCTATCATAAACGAGAATGATGTTGTCTCTACAACGGAGTTAAAGTTTGGAGACAATGATAAACTTTCTGCACTTGTAGCGGCATTGTTGCCTGCCGATTTGCTTATAATTCTGACCTCTGTTGATGGTTTAATAGAAAACTATGGAGCTCCTAATCAGCGTGTGATTCCTGCTGTTCAAAAAATAGATTCAAATATAGAAAAACTTGCCGGCGGAACGGTAAGCCAGCTTTCTGTGGGCGGCATGGCGACTAAACTTCAGGCTGCAAAAATTGCCATGAGTTCCGGAATCCCCCTTGTCATAGCAAGCGGTAAGAAAAAAGACACAATCGCAAACATTTTAGACTGCAAAGAAGAGGGGACATTGTTTATCCCAAGCGCCCGGAAGCTTAAGAGTAGAAAACGGTGGATTGCCTTTTTCCATCGTCCCAAAGGCAGTGTTTTTGTTGATGACGGCGCCAGAACGGCTTTGAGGGAAAAGGGTAAGAGTCTTCTGCGTCCCGGCATTGTTCGTTGCGAAGGCGAATTTGAACCGGGCGATGTAATAAGTATCTGCGACATTGAAGGCACTGAATTTGCACGCGGGATTGTAAAATATTCATCCAAGGAAATCATGGACAACAAAAAACTGAGTCAGGAGGTTGTTCATCGCGACGACCTGGTTATATTATAAGATATTTATGAGTAAAAAAGACGGCTCAGAAATTGACAAATTGCGTGAAATAGTGGCAATTCTTCGTTCGCCGAATGGTTGTCCATGGGATAAAAAACAAACTCACATGAGCCTTCGTTACAACGCAATCGAAGAGGCTTATGAACTTGTCGAGTCAATAGAAAAGAAACGAGATGATGAGTTAATTGAGGAACTTGGTGACCTTCTATTACAGGTTGTTTTACATGCTCAAATAGCGCAAGAGAGGGGAGCGTTCGATTTCGATAAGGTTTGCAGCAATATACGTGAAAAACTAATCAGGCGTCATCCACATGTTTTTGGAGACAAGGTTTTGCACGACGTTGACGGTGTCTGGTCGCAGTGGGAGGCTTTAAAATTACAGGAAAAGAAGGGGACAGAATCCGAGCGGAAATCTGTTTTCGATGGCATACCAAAACATCTTCCATCATTGTTATACGCCGAGAAAGTCCTTAAAAAGGCGAAACGGATTGGCATATTTCTGGATTTTCTTGATTCAGATGAAAAATATACAAAGGAAACTTTGGGAAGAAAATTGTTTGCGCTTGTCTATTATGCCTATTCACGAAAATGGTCTGCAGAAGCCCTGTTGCGTTCGGAGGTTAAAAAGATTGAAAATAAACTAAGGAAATTAGAGGCAAGCAAAAGACAAGAAAAGTCGGCAGAAGGAACGGTTTCTAATCATAATAATAACACAACCGGAAAATCAAAACCCCGTAAACAAAATAAGAAAGGAAACTGAAATGAAAGATCCGAGATACGAGAAACTGGCAAAATTATTGGTAGGTTATTGCTGTTCGTTAAAGAAAGGCGATAACGTTTTAATTGATGCGGCTGATACCCCTGATGAGTTTGTCGTAGAACTGATTCGCGCTGCCCGTGCAGCAGGCGCTATTCCGCTGGTTGAGGTCAGACATACGCGGATTAACCGGGAAATCCTGATAGATACAAATCCTAAACATGCGGAACTTGTAAAAACCATCGAACTATTCCGGATGAAAAAGGTTCAGGCATATATTGCCGTTCGGGGGAGTAATAATGCAAGTGAAACCGCAGATGTCCCACCGGACAAGATGCAGTTGTACACAAAAACGCTTAAGCCTGTTCTTGACTACCGGGTTAACAAAACGCGATGGGTGGTTTTGCGCTGGCCTACGCCTTCTATGGCGCAATCCGCAAACATGAGCACAGAGGCGTTTGAAGATTTCTATTTTAACGTCTGCACAATGGATTATCCCCGCATGTCAAAGGCGATGAAGCCGTTAGTCGAAAGAATGAAGAAAGCCGATAAAGTGCGTATTCTCGGTCCGGGAACAGACCTTACATTCAGTATCAAAGGCATTGGCGCAAAAGGTTGCGATGGTAAACTGAATATCCCCGATGGCGAGGCTTTCAGTTGCCCTGTGAAAAATTCTGTAAATGGTGTAATTCAATTCAATACGCCCACGATTTACTCAGGCGTTAAGTTCGAAAATATCCGTCTGGAATTCAAAGATGGAAAGATTATCAAAGCCACCGGCTCGAATGAAAAGCGGCTTAATGAAATTCTGGATACAGACCCCGGCGCAAGGTATGTCGGTGAATTTTCACTCGGGTTTAATCCTTACATCGAAAATCCAATGTGCGACATTTTGTTCGACGAAAAGATTTCCGGTTCGCTCCATTTAACCCCCGGACAGGCGTATAAGGTTGCGGACAACGGGAATCGTTCCGCAATTCACTGGGATATGGTGCTTATTCAAAGACCTGAATGGGGTGGGGGAGAAGTCTGGTTCGATGGCGAATTAATCCGAAAGGACGGGAAGTTTATTCCAAAAGATTTGGTTCCATTAAATCCGGAAAATCTAAAGTAAGTTTTTGGCTTTGCATTTTGTAGATAACCGAATTGCGACGGATTAATAGATTGATTTTTCTTTCAAAATCCGCGAGTGTCTTCATAATTTTGGTTCAAAAGCGATTGAACTTTATGAACCATAATTTTCTTAAAGAGCGAGAAAAGATTTTTTGNATATGGCTTGTTATTTCNTTGTTTTCGTTCGTCGGCTATTCCCAAACAAAAATACTTAATCAGATATGCCGGTATCCAGCATTTTTAAGGGGTAATGCTCAGGGTGTAGAAGTTGNNGNAGATTTTGCGTTTCTTTCTTTGTATAGTTCAGGCGTGGCAATTTTCAATATATCGAACCCGACAAATCCTGTGCCACTCAGCGGTTTTAATACTGACGGCTATACATCTTCGGCAGGTGAGACTGGCAATTACCTCTTCATTGCCGACGGCAATAATGGAATTGTAATACTCAACATTTCAGATGCACAAACACCACAGTTTGTATCGAACTTAAAAATTCAGGGTTGGGCAAAAGGTGTTTTAGCATGGAGCAACTATGTCTTTGTCGCTGCTTACGATGCAGGCGTCTATGCCATAGATGTCAGTAATCCAGCCATTCCGAAAATTATATCACGATATGACACGAGCGGTAATGCCTATGATTTGGCAATCTCAGGAAAATACCTTTATGTTGCTGATGATACTGCCGGCTTACAGATTCTGGATATTTCAAATATCACAAATCTTACGCGTGTTGGCGGATATAACACTTCAGGAAATGCAACTGGCGTAGCTTTAAAAAGTAATTATGTGTTTATAGCCGACTCTGCTGCGGGTGTTCAGGTGATTGACGCGTCGAATCCTTCCGCGCCAACCCGAATTGGCGGATATAATACCCCCGGCATGGCAAATTCAGTTGCTGTATATAGCAATTATGTCTATGTCGCCGACGGTGATGGGGGAATTCAGATTATTGATATCACAAATCCGCGCAGTCCGGTTCGTGTTAACGCAATTTACCCCGGCAAATACCCCGTTGATATAGTAATCAGGGACAGGTTTGCTTACGTTGCCGATGATAGTTATGGACTCATTATCATCGATTTAGGGAATCCGACTAATCCAACTGTGGTCTCAAGATATAGCGCTGACGGCGAAACTGTGGATGTCATGATAGATGACAACCTCGCCTTTATTTCAAATCTCAATGGGGGATTTGAGATTGTTGATTTTAATTCAAGACCGCCGGCACGACTTAACGCAGTTACCCCTCTTGTGTCGTCCCTTCAGATTAAAAAATATCAGAACTATTTGTTTGTTGCTACCGGTGATACTTATCTGTCCGTGTTTGATTTCAGTCAAAATAATAACCTTACACTCATAACGAATATTAACACAGCGGGTATGACACGCGGGATTGATATAATAAGTAATTTTGCCTTTGTGGCATGCGATACACTTGGATTGCTCGTCTATGATATTACAGTACCATATTCCCCGCAATTTATTACAAACGTTGATACCACCGGGATTGCGCTTCAGACCCTCGCAGCCGGCAATATGTTATTTGTGGCTGATTACTGGGGAGGCGTTCAGATTTTTGATGTTTCAGACCCCGTTAATCCAAAGTATGTGAAGACGATAATAACCCCTGGTTCGGCAATGGAGGTTGCGTTCCACAATAATAAACTTTTCGTTGCATGCGATACTGCTGGCATTTTAGTAAGCGATGTTTCAGACCCGCAAAATCCAGTAGTTTTATCCACAATTGACACGCCCGGCAACGCCCGTGGAATATCCGCAGACGATGATTTTATATATGTAGCAGATGGCACAAATGGCGTCCTTATTTTTGACATAAATGCCGGTTCAGGTTCTTTTCCATTATTTCATGCAAAGACCGATGGCACTGCGCAAAATGTTCGTGTAGCCAGTGACAAAATCTATGTTGCATGTGGTGCTGCAGGGGTAACACTTCTGAATTTGGTTCAAATTAACCCACCTGAATTAAGTATAAATATCATAGACGGTAGTGCAAAAATTCAACTCCATGGAACACCTTCGCTCCAGTATGAAATTCAAACATCTTTGGATTTTAAACAATGGACTACTCTTACCAATATTTTCTTAACCAATCCATTGGCAGAAATTTACGAGCCGGTTTCGTCTCCGTTTAGATTTTACAGGGCGGTTTGGACAGGGAATAAATGAAAGATTTTTCTATTTGTTCTTAACGGATTGTTCTTTCCGCACCTGTCATCTTGATTGGTTTAATCATGCCCGACGAATCGTATTCAACAAACTCAATACANGTCTGNCTNAAGCCGNGATAAGGACCGTCGCCGGTTACGTTTTCCCATCTGTGATAAAAAATTAGCCATTTACCGGAATTTTCATCAAANAGAAACGAATGATGTCCCGGTCCTTTAAATCTCTCATCACTTTGCAGGATACATCCTTTATATTCCCACGGNCCGAAGGGTTTATCGGAGATTGAATAATGGACGGAGTAAGAAGAATGGCGCCAACTCCCGAAGCTATATGAAAGGTAATATTTTCCGTTATAATAGTGCATGAAAACGCCCTCAGTGAAAAATCGTGGAGTTTCACAGGGGATTTCACGTGCGATTTCTGTCATCTTAGAGGTCAGCTCAAAAATCCTTAATTTTGCCCCTGCGCTGCCACCGGCATATAAATAATATTTTTTTGAAACCGGGTCTTTGAAAACCATTGGGTCAATTGCCTCAAACTTCNAGTCACCGGTCAACAGTGGTTTNCCTGAGTCNGTGAAAGGACCTTCCGGAGAGTCCCCAACGGCAACACCNATACGCGATGGTGTTGGGTTTTGCGGACCTACAGAGTAGTAGAAATAAAATTTTCCTTCATGTTCGACAATACATGGNGCCCATGCATAATGAGTAGTTTGCCCGTCTTCCCATACCCATTTTATTTCCTGCAAATTTAGAACCGGTCCATGCCTTTCCCATCTTTGCATGTCTTTGGAACTGAAGGCATAGAAGAACAAAGAACCTCCGGCGGTCGGATAAACGTAGATTTTATCCCCGAATATTGCCGCATGAGGATCTGCACCTCTTAAAACAGGATTAGTCGGAAGTTTGTTTTCCAGCAAAAGTTTCGAAAATTCGGGTATTCCACCGGTTTTTGCGGCTGGACTTTCATCTGCAACCATTGTTGAAACTACTATAAAGCAAATAAACACCATAACAGACAGAAGCCAACGCCTTTGTTTATCTAAATTTTCTCTTTTCATGGTTTATTTTTTTATTTCCAGAAAGCAATCTGCCAGCCCCGTTTTTTAGCAATTTCCAGCAATCGTTTATCTGGGTTCACGGCAACCGGGTTACCGACACATTCAAGCATTTCAAGGTCGCCATACGCATCCCCAAGTGCGTATGAATATTTCAGATTTATTCCATGTTTTTCTGAGTGTGATTTTATAATTTCGCTCTTAGCTTTGCCGGTCAGTGGTTTATCAACTATATTTCCCGTAAACTTTCCGTCTTTTGTTTCGAGAGTTATAGCGAATGCTTCAGCTCCCAGTTCATTTGCGAATGGATGCACAAGTTCACTAACCCCACCGGTTACAAGCACAATCGTATAACCGTTTTTCTGAAATTCTTTTATTGTTTCCAACGCTTCCGGATAAATTTTCGGTTTAAAAACATTTTGGTAATATCCGGTCGCTAATCTTTTGAAATCACTGATTGAGATTCCCCGATATTGACGATAGATTGAGATATTTGATTTTTCCCTACTTGTTTTATCAAGCAGCACCCAGTACGGACAAAGGGCGAGTATCTTCAATGTTCTGAAGATATTCTGGGGGAACGGTAGACATTTGATATTAAACCAAAGGAGTGGTTGCACTATATTTGTATCTGAAAGCGTGCCGTCAATGTCCGCATAAGCAGCGCATTTTCCCACTGACGGATTAATTTTTATCTTACTGTTAGGCATCAGAAACTATATACGAATCGCGGATTTTATTTGTTCAAAATTATTTTGCGAATGTTATTTCCCGATTGGCGGAAGTTCTGAAAGTTTTTCAATATGTTTNCGAAGCCGTGTAACTGCCGCCCTGTAAAGTTCGATTGACGGTGTTTTGCCGACCTGTTTTTTGAGGTCCGAAAAATCGACAGGTTTCCCAAACCTCACCTCAATCCGACGGCTTCGCGGAATTATTCTTCCTTTTGGCAAAGCTGCGTATGTTCCCTGCAAATAAACCGGCACTATAGGATAATCAAGTTCGATTGCAAGCACGCCAATGCCGGGTTTGAATTGCTGAAGTTCTCCGGTAACAGAACGCGTCCCCTCCGGAAAGAGGATGATTGATTTACCGGCATCGAGAGCGATTTTACATACCGCAAGGTTCTCTGCTGCATTTGCCTCGCGGTCCATTGGCAGAGCATTCAAAAAAGTTTTAAAGAACCAGCTTTTAACCGGGTTGGTAAAGAAGTAATCGCGGGCAGCCATAGCGTAAAGATTGTCTGCAATGCTGCCGAGCGATTTTCGTATCGATGGTAAGTCAAGATGACTGCAATGGTTCGCAGCAATAATGAACGGTTTATTCTTCGGTAGGTTTTCTATTCCATCATATTTCACACGCAGATAAGTGCTCATTATCAGTCCGGTAAGGAATTCAAACCCATGACGCAGAAACGTGCGCAACGGGGTCTGTTTAATTCCATCCATTATTGCATCGGTCTTTATGTTAGCCCTTTCCCAGAGCGAACGCCCGAACCTGCGTGCCCGTTTCTCCGCCGCAACTTTTACAGCCTCTTCCGTGACAACAACTACATCTTTTACAGTAAATAATTTGTTTTCAAGGTCGGCGGGTAGATTAATTCCTAATTTTGATTCAAGTTCCTGAAGCAGATCAACTCTACCGATTGAATCAATTCCAAGGTCCATCTGAAGTTTATCATAAATCTGAACTTCTGCTGGCGATATACCNGCGATTTTTGCAACCGCCCTGAAAACCTCGACCTCAACGTCGCTTTCCAGCGCCTGNGGNTTTTCGCNGGATATTTCAAGAGGAATCTCCCTGACAGGTTCGACTGGTTTGGCAATTTTCATCTGNTTAAGGAAGTATTCACGGACTTTTCCCCGCTGAACTTTAAGCGTCGAAGTTTTAGGAAGGTCGCCCGGGTAAAACTCTACGCGCGATACATGCTGATAAGACGGCAAATCCTTAGTCGCTTTAGCGATTGCGGCAATGATATTGTCCTTTATTGCGCCGTCTTCGGGAACCGCGACGACTACAACCTCTTCGCCCAACCCGGATTTATCCGGCAAACCAATTACACAGAATTCTTTTACTCCGGGGATGCTTTTGATAATATGCTCGATTTCATCAGGGTGCACCTTTTTCCCTGCGCTGGTTACAATAAGGTCTTTTAATCTGCCGGCAATATACAGGTAACCATCTTCGTCAATCTTCCCAAGGTCGCCGGTTTTGAACCAGCCATTTTCGAATGCCTTTTCGGTCGCCTGCGGATTTTGCCAGTAACCCTGAGTAACCGAAGGTCCGCGAACCCAGATTTCACCGATATCATCGTCATCAACATCGGCAATATTAATTTCAATTCCGGGGACAGGAGGACCAACAGAACCGGCTTTTGGCGCCGAAAGTGGATTCACACTCAGTACCGGCGAAGTTTCGGTCAAACCATAACCTTCGAGAATTGTTATGCCGAGCCGTTTAAAGAAATAGAAAATTTCGGGGTCGAGTGTTGCGCCACCAGACACAAACAGACGGATATTCCCTCCAAATGCATCATGAACCTTGCGGAATATTTTCTTCCTTATATTCTTGAACTCCATTACTTCGCCTATTGTGGCAATTACATCCCCGATATCAAGCATTGCCCTACCTTTCCATCCCGCTGCATTTATCTGCGACTGTATCCCGTCCATGAAGAGCTTATACAGGCGTGGAACACCAAGCATGACAGTAATTTCCGCAAGTTTCATCGTATTCAGAACATCCTGCGCACGCAGTGTTTCGAGGTAATAAACCGATGAACCCCCATACATCGGGATTAAAAAGCCGCAAGTAAATTCAAGAGCGTGATGCAGCGGCAGAACTGACAAAAACCTATCTGTTTCAAGCGGCTCTAATACTTCGGAAACCGCAAGCGCGTTGGAGATAAAGTTTGTGTGTGTCAGCATCACGCCTTTTGGTTCAAGCGTTGTGCCGCTCGTAAATAATATAGACGCAAGCGATTCAGGAGAGACATCCTTTAATTTAATTGACGACACGTCTTTGACAGGGCAGGGGAATTTTCTTCCCTCGAATGGCTCAAGATTATTGTAGACATTAAGGCATGGAAAATCACCAAGTTTGCTTGAGATTGCATCACGCAGGTCATTCCATCGTGATGGACTTAATATTGCCGCTTTGGCATTTGTAAGATTTATAATTTTGACAACATCTGCCGNAGGCATAGCGCGGTCAAGAGGAACTGCCACGCAGCCTGCCCTTATTATCGACATGTAAGCAAGCCCCCACTCGGGCGAGTTTTCCCCAGATAAGACAACTCTTTCGCCCCGGTGAAGTCCCAAACCGGCAATCAACTTTGCAGCAAGTATTCCGGATTTATAATACAATTCCTCATAAGTAATTTTAACGCTCTCCAGACCGTCGTTGCGTGTCCTATTTATAATTAANAATGGTTTACTCCCAAACAGGACTGAACCTCTCAGGCAAAGTTCGGTGATGGTTTGCGGTGTGCCGGTTAAAGACGGAGAGATTACCGCCTTTGCTTTCTCTTTTTCTTCCTCCTCGAGAAGTTTTCCGTGTCCTGCTCCTGCGCGTGGCAGGACCTCCATCCTGAGAATATTTTTCTTTAATCCGGGTATATGTATTTCCTGCAGGTATTGACGCCAGTGGAATTTTCTTGGGTCAAAATCAAAATACTGTCGTTCTTCCGGTTTAATCCTTTCCAGAAGTTTAAATGAATTGTTAATTTCGAATCGGCAATCCAGATTTACATACGGACCGTATATATCGACATAATACATCAACTGTTCCATCCTGCTCAGTAGGCTCTTTACGCGTGGTTTCAGCCTTTTTTTTCCGGGGATCGGTAGCGGTCCGTTTAAAACATCGTAGGCGATTTTCGCCGGTTTGATATACCAGTTGTTTATCATCTGGCGATATTGTTCTACTGTGGGGAACTGCCACTCGGAAATTTTTATTGGCTTCCCGTCCTTGCCAATGAACGGATGTTTTACAAAGTAATCCCGGACATGCTCATACAGAGCCTCGAACCAGAGCGGATTTGTTGTTGAACTGGCGATGGTGAAGAGGTCAAAACCATCCGGATGTTTTGAAATATGCGCAGCGGCGGCAAGTATCACATTCACCACAAAATCCGCAGGTATAATATCCAGAACGATGTTCAAGTTTGCAGGAAAGTCCGACAATCTCCCTTTTCCGAAACCAATGATAATCGGATCAGCCATCCGCAAACCATCAAGCCATCCCGGCTCAGGCTCGCGGAGGCTCGATTCAATAATTGAAGGTCTGACAATTGCAAGCGGAGTTTTACCTCTGTATTTATAAATAAGTTGTTCGCCGAGATATTTGGTAAAAGTATAGGTATCGTTCCAGCCCAGTTCTTTAGCCCGCTTCATTCCAGCTTCCACAAGCGCAAGTTCAAGCCTTTCCTGCCCCTCCTGTGAATCCGGTGAGATACCCTCTTTTCTGAGTTGTTCAAGGCATCTTTCTTTTGTCGTTTCAGCTGTTTTACGCAGGTTTTCGATTTCCTCTTCGACGTCAAACCGCTCAGGACGTGGCACGCCCGGAGGAAGTTGGGCATTAATGGCTTCCAGAGGCGGGACTAACTTTTCCGGAATCAAGCCTGTCCGTCTCCCGCAAACATAAGCAGTTGAAATATGGACAAAAATTGCATTTACAGATTGTGCAAATTTAAGTAGCCGCAAAGGACCGAGGGTGTTAAGATTAAGCGCGATGTCAATCTGTTCGTCAAATACTACGGTCGCAGCGCTGTTAATTACAATGTCAACCTTGTTGCTAAATTCTTTATAGGTATTTTCGTCAAAACCGAGATTTTCCAGCGTAAGATCTCCCGAAACCGCCTCTATTTTCCTTTCGCAAAAAGAATCAAAATCATCCCCGTATTTCTCTCTCAACCTACTAAATGCATTGTTTCTTAATACCTCTGTGACTAATCTTTCCTGTGGTGTAATAACCCCGCCGTCCGGTTTTTTCTTCGGTCTTATAAGCAGATAAATTTTCCCGATATCCGGAAATTCCCACAGAATCTTTTCAGTTAAAGCCTTTGCTAAAAATCCGGTTGAACCGGTAAGAAGTACCCTCTTACCGGAAAAAAATTCTCTTATGGACAACGTGTCTTTCACTTTGCAATGTTAAAAATACTAACGTAGCCTTGCCGGCAAACTACTTTTATATTCCTAAAAAATCCTCAATTTCAATCTTTAATATAATCAGACAGCGAAAATGTAAATAGAAAGGGGATGGTAATTCCAGCACTCATTTAAAAAATGGATAAAAAAGTTCGCGGTACTTTGCTGAAAATTTTTCAAATTTAAAATGTAAAGGCTCCATCGCGTCTTACAAACCACAATGGAGCCGATCAGACTTACAATTTATTATCAGGACAAGATTTATCTTTCCCTCTGATACGATTTCCGTTTCTGAATTTATTCGCCATTAATCAACTTTCTGTTTTTTGGCGCGTTAAGATACCTGTTCAGGGCGTTGAGATAAGCACGAGCGCTTGCTTCGATAATATCGGTACTTGCGCCTTTACCGCTGATAATCTGTTTATCTCCGAAATCTACCTTGACGCTCACCTCTCCGATGGCATCTCTTCCCTGCGAAACTGCCCTAATATTGTATTCGATCAGTTTACCTTCAATCTTTGTGATTCTTTCGATTGCCTTTAATGCAGCATCAACCGGACCATCCCCTGTTCCTGCTTCTTCAAAGGTCTCTTCTTTCTTACCGTTTATTTTTTTAAGCCGGACGGTTGCTGTCGGTATTGCGTGATTGCCGCTCATAAAGGTTAAATAATCCAATTTCCAGACTTCCGGCACACCCGCGATATGACCCTCCACAAGCGCAATCAAATCGTCGTCATAGACAAACTTTTTCCTGTCGCCGATTTCCTTAAACTTCTGGAAGATGGAATTGATTTCCTTCTCGCTCAATTTGTAGCCGAGGTGTTTAAGGCGTGCCGCCATAGCCGCGCGTCCGCTATGTTTTGTCAACGGAAGTTCAGATTGACCCCAGCCTACGTCCTCAGGATTCATAATTTCATAAGTTTCCCGTTTCTTGAGGATTCCGTCTTGATGAATACCGGCTGAGTGCGCGAACGCATTTTCGCCCACAATGGCTTTATTTCTCTGCACCATTAACCCGGATGTGCGCGCCACAAGCCGTGAGGTTTTTACGATTTCTTTTGTGTTGATGCCGACTGTAATGTCCTTAAAGAAATCGTTCCGTGTTTTAATTGCCATGACAACTTCCTCGAGCGAGGCATTACCTGCGCGTTCGCCAATACCGTTTATTGTGCATTCGACCTGACGGGCGCCGTTTTTAACAGCCGCAAGAGAGTTTGCCACTGCAAGCCCGAGGTCGTTGTGGCAGTGAACGCTTAAAATCGCATCGCCTCTTTTGAATTCCGGTATTTCCGATACAAGATATTCAATTAATTTGCCGAATTCATCCGGAACTGCATAGCCGACTGTGTCTGGAATATTTACCGTTGTAGCCCCTGCCTCTATCACTTTTTTGCATACCTGTACGAGAAATTCCGGTTCAGTGCGAGAGGCATCTTCCGGTGAAAACTCCACATTAGGTGTATATTTCTTTGCCTGTTTTACGCCTTCGACGGCAAGTCTTAAAATCTCGTCCTTCGCCTTGCCAAGTTTAAATTCTCTGTGGATCTTTGATGTTGCAAGAAAGACATGAATTCTGCCGTTCTTGCCCGCGGGTTTGAGGGCTGCGCCAGCAGCATCAATATCCTTTGGAACACAACGCGCAAGACCGGCAATAACAGGTCCTTTTATTTCTTTGGCGATTGTGTGCACTGCCTGAAAATCGCCTTCGCTTATGACGGGAAAACCGGCTTCTATCACATCAACCTTTAACCTCGCAAGTTGACGCGCAACCTCGAGTTTTTCCCTCAAATTCATTGAAGCGCCCGGACACTGTTCGCCATCGCGCAACGTCGTATCGAATATTATTATTTTCGTCATAACGGTCTATTTTTACATGTTTTGTTGTCCGTATCTCCAGTTTTTTCTCTCATGACGTACGGACACCATCATGATATAAAAAAACCCCACTGCCACTCATGGCAGTGGGGTTATAAAAATCTGTATAAATAAAGATTAAACCCCGACTGCCACGCTGCCGTTTAGCAGCGCGATGCTCAGAGCCAGTCGGAGTTGTAACCCGTTAATCATTTAAAAAGAGTTTATACTATATTTAAAAATTGTCAAATATTAAATTTATCGTTTTTCCCCATCATTCGCCTCGTGATTTATTCATTATCAACGTCTGAATCAGAGCAAAGCTCTTTGGTTATGAATTTTTTTTCAATTTTTATTTACATTTTTTTTAATACTCTATAAATTGTTTATATTCTTTAAAATTAATGTTTCCAGCAGTGGTGAAGTTCAATTGGGGTCTGTTTATGAATTTTTACAATATAATTCTTCATTCGCAGGATAACATAGGGGCACAGGGGTATGTGAAAGCCCTGAATGAAATCAATATTAATGCTAACGTAACATCCTCAATTTCAGAGATTAACAAATTAACAGAAGATAAAAATGTTCCATTAATTATAATTGACGATTCTTTTGATCAGAATGAATCAGCGAGTATTGCAAAGGAAATCCGCGCAAACGAGAAAAATAAAACAATTCCACTTCTTTTTATTTTAAAGGATGCAGTTTATGATAATTTTGCCGTAAAAGTATCGGAGTTTAGTCCGTTTAATATTATTCCTTCACCATCGGCTGGCAACATCGACGATTTTAAAATTAAGGTCTTCTGCCATCTTTTCCCTGAATCTAAAACTTCTGAAACAAAGGCTATTCCACCTGTAGTCAATGAATTCAAAAAATTACAGACAAAAGCTTTATTTCTGGACATAACCCCAGATATATACTTAATCGCTGATACAAAATGGAAGATTGTTTACTGGAATAGCAGCTTTGCAAATATTGTGGGTCAGGAAACGATTGATAAAATTGATAACCTCTCGGTGCAAAATATTTTCATCTCTGCGGGAATTAAATTCGAGGAAATTGCTAAAACCGTATTCGAAAAAGGTGAATGGAGCGGCGAGATTAACATTTTGAAAGCAGATTTTACCGAAATCCCAACAAAATCGCATTTTGTTCTCATGTGCGATTCTTCTGGGAAGCCGGAATCTGTACTGATAACCTCGCAGGATATTTCTGAAGTCAAGAATCTGAAAAAGCAGATAGAAAGAGCGGCAAAGATGGAAAGCATTGGCGCTCTTGCAAGTGGTGTTGCCCATGATATCAATAATGTACTGTCGCCTATTGTTTTAGCCGTTTCCATGCTAAAGGATGATGTTAAAGACCCTGAAAATTTAAAGAGGCTCAGCGTTATTGAAAATAACTGCAAACGAGCTTCTGATATCTTGCGAAATCTGCTTGCATACGCAAAGGCAATGCCCGGATACAAATATGCCGTAAATCCGAAGCATATAATTAGAGAAGTGGTTAGCATGATCGAGACCACTTTCCCCAAAAATATTACTATCAGGAGCAATGTTCCAAGAGACCTTTGGGTTATTCACGCAGATCCGACTCAATTGCATCAGGTTATTCTAAATCTGGCGATAAATGCGCGGGACGCGATGCCCAACGGCGGAATTCTTGAAATACGGGCTAAAAACATAGTCGTGGATAAAGCGATGCATAATGCTGAACCACAGGCAGAGTTGGGGAACTATGTAGTAATTTCAGTTTCGGATACCGGTGTAGGTATCCCTGCGGAAATAATTGATAAAATTTTTGAACCGTTCTTTACTACAAAACCAAAAGATGTTGGGACGGGACTTGGGCTTTCAACCGCGCGCGGGATTGTCGAGGAACATGGCGGTTTTATAAGGGTGAAAAGCGTGGTCGGGAAAGGAAGTACATTTGATGTCTGGTTACCTGCCCGGCCGGAAGTAAAAGAATTTGTTCCGGAAAAAACAAAACCTGTTTATTACGGTAATGGAGAGACTGTGCTTGTTATAGATGATGAAATCAGCATTCTGGAGACTTTAAAGACCATCCTCGAGAAACATAGATACAATGTAATTACTGCTAAGAATGGAATTGAGGCTGTCGGCGTGGTAGCAAACAAAAGGTCTTTAATTAAAGTTGCGCTTTGCGATATTGATATGCCGCAAATGGACGGAATTTCTACAATGAAAGCGTTGCAAATTTACGAGCCTTCATTGCCAATAATCGTCATGAGCGGTCTTATTCCTCCAAATTTAAGTGAAAAAATTAAGACAGTGAAGTATTATACAAAAATTAATAAACCTTTTACGAAAGAGGAGAT
>JGI24721J44947_10003232_pt1 | contig 23080 bp, 20 predicted proteins | sample YelNatPaOPGAMG01_FD_44947 | JGI IMG/M metagenome (IMG submission 44947) | reverse complement strand
GGTGCATGGGCTGCGGATTAGATATCTCTGGCAAAATCCTGAGATATTCCTGGGGACGCCGGAAAACCTCAAGGGTATATTTACTGAAAATAATTCGTTCGATTGGGGGTTTGACCGCAGTCTCAATCAATCTGTTCAAGGTTCCTTTAATTCTATTATCTTACCTGCAATTGAACCTGTTTTGGATGGGAGTAACACCTTATGTGATACCTTAGATCAGGGTATTGCGGCGGATTGGTCAAATGGCTACATAGAATGGCCCCCACCATACCTGAACTTAAATTACATTGCACTCTATCATCCAGCCCCGCAAGAGGATGCGCTGAAATGGCGTACCTGGGCATTTGGCATTGAAAAAATCAATGANCAATATTACCTGACCACCTTGGTGCAATACAAATGGAATTATTGATGATGAGGTGACCTCCACGATATTATTTTGATTTTGCCTTTCTCCTGATGATATAATTATTTTGTGGTTGAACAATTGGGATAGAAAAAAGGAGTGATTTATGCAAATATTAAATTTACCTGGTCCAAAGGCAAGGGCGATTGTAAAACGTGATCAGGATGTTATTTCGCCTTCTTATCCGCGCGGATATCCTTTTGTGATGGATCACGGGCTTGGAACTGAAGTATGGGACGTGGATGGGAACCGGTTTTTAGACTTTGCAGCCGGAATTGCTGTGGTTTCGACTGGTCATAGCCATCCGAAAGTGGTTGAGGCGATTACTGAGCAGGCGAAAAAATTTCTCCATATTTCCTCGGATTTCTATCATGTGAAATGGGTTGAGCTAGGTGAACGCCTGAATGACATTGCCCCATTTTTAGACAACGCTATGTCCTTTATGACGAACTCTGGCACAGAAAGCGTGGAGGCGGCAATTAAACTCGCCCGTCATTATACGGGGCGGACCGAATTCATTGGTTTCTTAGGTGCATTTCATGGCAGGACAATGGGGGCAGTCACGTTTACCGCCAGTAAGCCAGTGTACCATCGTGATTTTTATCCGTTATTAAATGGTGTTACACATGTCCCTTATCCAGATCCCTATCGACCGATCCTGATCCCTAATGAGGGGGAAGATTATGGCGAAACCGTAGTGCGCTATATTGAAGATCAAATCATGGGGCATGTCCTTCCACCCGACAACATTGCGGGGATATTGGTAGAGCCTATACAAGGGGAAGGTGGTTACATTGTGCCGACACCCAAGTTTTTCCCGGCATTGCGTCAGTTATGTGATAAATATGGGATATTGTTGATCGTCGATGAAGTTCAAAGTGGTATGGGACGCACCGGGAAATGGTGGGCAATTGAACATTGGGATGTAGAACCCGACATTGTCTGTGCTGCGAAGGGTATCGCCTCTGGATTACCGATGGGGGCAATGATTGCAAAGGAATATATTATGAATTGGCCTAAGGGCGCTCATGGGAACACGTTTGGTGGTAATCCCCTTGCCTGTGCGGCTGCTCTCGCTACTATTGATTTAATTGAAAATGGTTATCTGGAAAACGCAGCAACCATGGGAGAATATATCATGGATGCTTTAGATGAAATCCAGATGCGTCATCCATCGATTGGAGAAGTGCGAGGAAAGGGATTGATGATCGGCGTTGAGTTTGTTCAAGACCGNAANACAAAAGAACACGCCGAAAAACTACGCGATCTGATTGTAGATAACGCTTTCCGCAGAGGATTGTTGTTACTCGGTTGTGGAAAGAGTACGATTCGGTTTGCTCCTCCATTGTGTGTCACAAAAGCTGAAGCTGATGAAGCNCTGGAAATTTTTGATGAAGCAGTAACTGTAAGCGAGAAAGAGATGCAAGCCGTTGTTGCCTGATTTTCGTGTACGCCAGAGAGATTATCTATTAGAAATCAGCCGGGCGATTACCCAGGAGTTAGACCTNGATAATCTCCTGGCTCGGATTTTACATATCTCCATTGAGATGCTAGCCGGGCAAGCCGGTTTNATTGCATTACGGGATGACAGNGGGNCATGGTCGGTGGCTGCTTCTATTGGGGTTGCTGCGCCATTCCTTGGATATTTAGAAACGTTGTTAAGCCGCATTTCTGATCGTGACGATCCCAACTTATTTGAATTAGGTGAAATAAATCAGGTTGTTCAACAGTTAACCCGAATTGCAAGTTTTGGATTATTAACTGGTGTTGGTTTGCCATTAATNGTCCATCAAAAAGTGATTGGGGTTATTTTTATTTTCCGGAATTATGCGGGTGTTTTTTCATCTAACGATCGAGCATTATTACAAAGTTTTGCGGATCAAGCAGCGATTGCGGTGTTTAACGCACGGTTATATACGCAAATCAANCGCGAACGACAAAGGCTAAATGCGATCCTTGACTCTGCAGCGGATGGCATTTTGATTATTTCTGCAGATCATCGCATTGAAAGAGTAAACCCTGCTTTTGTGCGGATGATTGGGATTCCCGCAGAAGCATTGCGTGGCCGCCGTCATGAAGATGTAATTGTCCTAACTCATCAAAAAGAAGGTATGACCTTAGAAGTTGCGGAAAGTGGTGGTTGGCCCTTGACACCAAATGCGACCTTATATGTCGAGGGAGATTTGAAACGCCCCAGTGGGGTTCCCTTGCCGGTCGGAATTACCTATGCACCATTAATGAACCCGGATGGCATTTTGGTCAGTATTATTGCTACCGTACGGGATATTACCCGTTTTCGGGAAGCAGATGAATTAAAAACGACTTTTATTTCGGTGATAAGCCATGAATTAAAAACGCCAGTGGCTTTGATCAAAGGCTATGTTTCCACTCTCCGCCGCGAGGATGCTAATTGGGATCCCTCGGTTATTCAGGATAGTTTAGCTGTGATCGAAGAAGAAGCAGATCATTTAACCGANCTGATCGAAAATTTGCTGGATGCATCCCGTCTACAAGCAGGCGTGCTATCCATGAATTTAGCAGATATCGCTTTGGGTCCACTGATCGAACGAATCGCGCAGAAATTCCAAACCCAAACCAGCCAACATAAAATCATTGTAGATCTGCCCCCCAACTTTCCTGTGATTATGGCGGATGAAAACCGAATTTCTCAGCTGTTATCCAATCTGATATCCAATGCGATAAAATATTCACCCGAAGGTGGCGAAATACGGATTAGCGGTCAGGTGCGTCCTGAACAAGTCATTGTCTGTGTTTCGGATGAAGGCAGTGGGATTCCCCCAGAAGATATCCCGTTTGTCTTTGACCGTTTTTATCGCGCCGAGAATGCCAAGCGAACCACTAAAGGAGCTGGACTGGGATTGTACCTTGCCAGAGCGGTGGTGGAAGCACATGGAGGACATATCTGGGTTGATCCAAAAGCGGGTAAAGGTACCCGAATTTGTTTTTCTTTACCAAAGGAAGCAAAACAGAAATAAATCATTTTATATGGAGTGTTTATGACAAAAACAGTAGTGAATTGTCCGAATTGTAAACGGCCCGTGCAGGCTGATTTAGATCAGGTATTTGATATGAATACCGATCCAAGCGCAAAACAAAGGTTACTTTCCGGCGCATTTAATATCATTCAATGCCCGAATTGTGGATATCGGGGAGCAATCGCCACACCCATTGTTTATCATGATCCTGAAAAAGAATTATTGTTGACATTCTTCCCGCCGGAATTAGGATTACCGCCAAATGAACAAGAGCGTGCGATTGGCTCATTGATCAATCAAGTAATGGCACAATTACCCCCTGAGAAACGTAAAGCCTATCTGCTGCGCCCGAAACAGTCCCTTACCATGCAAGGATTGATTGATCAGGTACTCGAAGCAGACGGGATNACAAAGGAAATGATTCAGGCTGGTCAACAGAGACTTTCATTNATTCAACGTTTATTAATGGCATCCTCAGACGAGGTTCGAAAGGAAATTATCCAGCAAGAAGATGCACAAATCGACGAGGAATTTTTTGGTTTATTGGAGCGCTTGGCTGAAGCAGCAATGGCAAGCGGGGATAACACCTCCACTCAGCGCATGGCTGATCTGCAAAAGCTATTGTTGGAAAATTCGAGCTTTGGCAAACAATTGGATGCCCAAATCAAAGAAGTTGATGCCGCGGTTAGTTCATTGAAAGAAGCCGGTAAAGGTCTTACNAGGGAGAAGTTATTGGATATCGTCATAGCTGCCCCCAATGAAGAAAGGGTTAAAGCATTAGTCAGCCTAGCCCGGCCAGGGATGGATTACATTTTCTTTCAATTACTCAGTGATAAGCTTGAGAAAGCAAAAGGGGAAAACAAAGAAAAACTGGCTCACTTGCGTGATTTATTGTTGAAATTTACGCAAGAATATGATCAGGAATTTAATGCCCGTTTGGAACAAGCCCGCCAAAGATTAGAAACGATTTTGGCTGCTGAGGATGTTGAAAAAGCGCTTATTGAAACGAGCCCAGTAATTGACGACATCTTTTTATCGGTTTTGAGCTCTGCTCTTGAAGAAGCAAAGAAGAATAACCAAAACGCACGTTTAGAAAAGTTATCGAAAATTGTCTCGATGATCCAGCAAGCGAGCGCCCCTCCACCTGAAATGGAATTTATTGAAAAATTGCTCATGGCAAAAGATGAAAAAGAGCAGCGTAAACTATTAGAGGAAAATCAAGCACAGGTTACACCGGAATTGGTGAACACTTTAACAGCCTTAGTAACCCAATTTCAAAATCAGGATGGACAAAACCAAGAAAACGCGGCGCTTGTTCAGCAATTGTCGGATTTGTTCAAAGTCGTTTTGCGTTACTCGATGGAACAGAATCTTAAAGCTCAATAAAGAGATGGATTATTTAATCGCAAACCATGACCGCGGATGGTTTGGATGTACTCGTGCTTAGGATCAAGCTCTGCGATGCGCTCGCGTAATCTTCGGATTAGTGCATCCAGAGCTTGTTCCGAAACAAGCAGCGCTTCTTTTTCTCCCCAAATCGCTTCAATCAATTCGCTGCGGGAGACAACTCGATCGGCATTATCATAAAGCCTTTCAAGTAGGCGATATTGAGGTGCAGATAAAGGTGGTAAAAGTTCTTTATCGTTAATCCAAACACGGCGAGAGCGTTTATCGACTCTCAAGATTTGGTTTGTGGTCGATGTGAGGATGGTGGGTTGCTCCAATGGAAGGGTCGCGTCTGAACTAATGTAATAAAAACTTTGCGCTAGGGCGATTTGGATGATATCCCCATCTTGGAGATAAACCGGTTCATGAATTGCGTTGCCATTGTGGTGCGTTCCGTTTTTACTCGCTAAATCTTCTAACAAGGTTCCCTGAGGGGTATGGGTTAATCGAGCATGATGGCGTGATACCTGGCGTTCTGGTATGACAATATCACAATCATCGTCACGCCCAATCGTGATTTGGGAATGAATAGCCCAGCGCTGCCCATTCAACAGGCCTCCCTGTGCGACAAGAATAGGAACATCTTTACTCATTTTGTTCATAAATGATTATCTAAGATTATAATAACACAAAAATAAAATTGAAGGCTTTGTCAATAGATTAATTCTGAAGAAAAGAATAATCTGCAAAACTAATACGCCGCATTGGTTTTGTTCAGAAAGGTTTATTTATGCCTACACCTTTGAAGGCAGGAGAAGTTTTAAGGAATCGCTATAAAATTCGCCGCATCATTGGCCAAGGAGGAATGGGGAGTATTTACTTGGCAGATGATTTGCGCCTGGAGGGTCGTTTATGTGCATTGAAAGAGGTGGAACATGATCGCACCCTCACTTCGGAGCTCTTGAAAGAAGCGCGCGAACAGTTTTTTCGGGAAGCGACTATCCTTGCCCGCCTGGATCATCCTAACCTACCGAAAGTTTCCGATTATTTCTCGATTGGAGGAAGGGATTACCTGGTTATGGATTTTGTTCCGGGCAAAGACTTGCGCATGTTGATGATGGAGGCAAAGAAAAAAGGCACTTTTCTCAGTGAATTAGAAGTACTAGGTTGGGCTAATCAATTAGCAGATGCATTATCCTATTTACATAGTCAAAACCCACCCATTGTCCATCGCGATATAAAACCTTCGAATTTGAAATTTACCCCTGGCGGAGTCTTAAAATTAGTGGATTTTGGTTTGGTAAAGGTCTTGGTGAGTGACGAAATGACAGTGACCATTGTACAAGGGAAAGGCACTGCGGTTTATACACCATTAGAGCAATATGGTGGGGATATTGGACACACAGACACACGCAGCGATATTTATGCGTTTGGCGCTACCCTTTATCATTTACTTACGAATACCCCACCAATTGAAGCCCATGAACGTTTTCTCCATCCTGATGCATTGATTCCGCCACGGCAGATCAACCCAAACATTAGTGTGCGCACTGAAAAGGCAATTCTATGGGCAATGAGTTTGCATCCAGAAGAACGGCCGGCGGATATTGAATCATTTCGGAAAGCTTTATTAGGTGAATTTTCCCCGCTAACACCTCAAAAAATTAGTCTACCTGCACCCACTTTTTTTGATTTAATTAGTTCGCCAGTCGAGATGACCTTAGCGATTGTCTCGATTGGATTGATATTATTAAGTTTTGTATTGACTTTTGTCCGTTAAGTATGAAATTGTTGCCGATTTTTAATCGTCCTGATTAGCCAAACACACCCAACGCCAAGAATTGCGCCAAATAATGTAAATACGATCACCCCGAAAGTCCCCAGTTTTTTCAATAGCGTAATGCTACCGGGTAATTGTAAAGCTAAATAAGAATAGGCGAGTAAACCACCGATAATACTGCTCAGACCGCCTTGTACACCAGCGCGTATTTGACCGATAAAAAGAGCAATCCGATAACTGGCAAAGCCAACGATCGCGGATATTATCAATGCTGTTAACCAATCAACGACATTTGGGTGAGGAATGGTGGAAGCGATTGGTGTTACTTCTGCAGTTGTTTCGGCAGTAGGTGATGGGGGTGGGGTTTCCGTTGGAGTAGCTATTTCGGTTGGTGTGATAATCGTAATCAGCTGAACCTCTTCTTTAGGTATCTCTAACCGAATAATGTCAGATTGTTTAGCTGGTTCACTCTCGGCGCGAATTTCCCAAATGCCAGAGCTGGTAATTTTTATTAATGCCCGTGCGATTCCACCAACGGTTGTGATGGGTTGGGGCAGGCTCACTAATTCTCCTGAGGCATTAATGATAAATTGCACCGGCGTGCCGTCTGGGACGATGTGGCCATTGTGATCCAATATTTGACCGGTGCGGACTGGCAGCAAATCACCGACTTTAAATACTGGGGTGGGTTGTGGTGTAGTGGTTTGGAGTGTTGAAGGTGTCTCATTGATGCTGGTGTCTATTGCTAAGGTAATGGTTTGTGACGGATCCGGTGAAGTGGCAGTAATTAAATCGTAACCGATGCCGGGCACAGATACAGGGAGGGCTCCCTGGGGGATTATTTCGTGAAACAACAATCGCGCTGCTGTCTCGATAAAAACAGGGGAAGTACTATAGAGGTCATAGTAGGCGCTTAATTTCGAAATATCCGTTGCGTCAAGGTAATAAGGGGCACCAAAAGCAAACACAATCAGTTTTTTTTGCTGAAACAGATCCGGACGTTCTGCTAAAAAACGTTGGATTGCCTGGGAATTTGGCACGTCTTTGCTGATATTGAGCATCGCAAAGATAATCCAGGTCGCACTTTTAATGGAACTTTCAATCGGAGGGGCAGTAGGATTTTTGTTGAGTAATAGTAACAAATCCTCAAATGAATAGGATTTGATATTGGATGGCCAGATTTGACCGCTTCCTTGAGAACCATAAAGCTTTTTAATCGTCTCAGATAATGCATCTACACTAATAATGGGTTGTGGAGGGCATTGGCTACATTGTTGAGCAAGGCGGACATCCGTGAAAATTACCAATTGATCGGATAAACGGGGTGGATTAGGGAGCTCTGAGGCAAGCTCTTCAGGTCGCGGACTAATTAGGGTTGCTGCCTGACGAGCCACATCGAGCGTAATTTGTTGATGTGTTCCTATTTCAGAGATAGCTGATATCGATGGTTGAATAGTCTCGATATTGAACTCGGGATAAAGACGATACTTGAGCGTGAGGATTCTTAATACAGATTGATCAACCCGTTGAGCAAAAGCGGGATCTTCTTGATATTTTTGGCGGAAGAACTCAATGATACGGCTGATGGTGGTGAATGAATCAGGATCATCATCCGAGGTAATATTGCCAAGGTAAAGGATATCATTACCAGCGAGAAATGCATTTAAAGTAACTAAGCGACCGTCAAATTTTTGATTATTTAATTGATAAAATTTCTTTACCGATGGACTCCCTAAATTGTCACAGATGACGATCCCGCCATTCTCTCGCCAACTAGCTAATGCTGGTAAACTCATTAGGATATTGAAAGCCTCGGGATCGAGGCTAATAGGCCTGGTGGTGGTACGGATATTCTCTTGAAACCCTTGATAACGTATGTGAGCAGCCAGCAAAGCATCCGCTCTGGTTTCCGGTGAAGATGCATTGCCTGTCACTGCAAAGAAGGGCATCAAATCAAAGTTTTTCAATTGTTCTAATGATTTTCTAACGGTAGCTACTTCAAATTCCGGCGGACGATCCGATCCTCCATTGCCTGGAAAATTTTTCGGGACGACTGCCATTTTTCCCTGGCTACCCTCATGAATTCCTTGAATATAGCGGTGCCTAAAGTACTTACCCAAAAAGGATCACCGCCAAAAGAACGAGTGCCTAAATCAATTGATCCTTCGGGGCGCGGGGTTTCGAGTACATCTAGAGATGGTGCGAGTAATAAATTAAATCCAATATCAGATAATTCTTTACCCAACACGGATCCAACTTGTTGAGAAAGCTGGGGAGACCAGGTGGCGCCCAATGCCATTGCGTCTGGTAAGGGTGTCAAACCATTCAATATTTGGTCATTTGGTGCACCACCACCTTCTTGCGAGATGCCAATAAATAAGGGGATGAAATGAGATGCTGGCGTTGGAGTGGTGGTTGTATTCGTGAGCGGTGTTTGAGTTTGTATCCAATCGATATTTTGTAAATTGGTAGTCAGGGTTATGGTAGTTTCGAGCAATTTATCTGCTTGGCTAAAATTATCATTCGCGGCAGATAAAATTACTCCTCCAATGTGATAATTTGTGATTAGGTTATAGATTGGAGTATTAGGATCGACACTGGTGCCTTTGAAGGAAACTAAAAAAAGTTGTCCTACTTTTTCTGCCGGTGAAAGGGAATCAAGAAGAACTTTAGCTTTAGCTTCGGGGCTTTGTACTTGAACGTTGGAATGAGCTGTTGAGGGGAATGCATTCCACAACAAAACACCAATGAGAGACAATCGTATGAGCAATCTTCCGATTCTGTTCATCTCAAGATATTTTCCCGTGCAATGATTTCCGTTAACAAGCGCTTGCGTTCCCCGCCACTAAGTAATTCCAGTTTACGGATTCCCAAAGGATCGATTTGATTACGGAGGATATCCAGTTCTTTTGAGGTAGGCAAGGGGGTTTCTCTCAATTCTGGAGCAATGTCTAATGGAAACCCGGTATGTTTTTGGATTTCTTCCACATCCACACCAGGATGATAGGTAATTAATCTCATTCTACCTTGGGGAAAATCAAACTCACCGAGGTTGGATATGAGCGTTTTTGTCCCTTGCCCTGCGAGGCGTGTTTTCGAATGACCTAATCCGGAGCAGATATCCAATTGATTAACAAATGTGATTCTGGAATGCTGCGGCACATAAAGATAAATATCGTCTATGAAAGTTGTAACATCTGGAATGCCCCCCGTTCCAGGAAGTCTCAAACGAGCTTTATGGGTAGCATCCTGCAGGTAAGATTTGCCAAAAGCAACATTATTGAAATTTCCGAATGGGTCAACCTGGGCTGGGCGGAAAAATTCTTTTGGTTTTAGGGAAGGTAAAATATCCGCAGCGGCTCTAACAAAGCCCACGTTTGTTAAAGAGCGGTCTAGCCACAAACGCTCGATGTTACTAATGCTCATTGGGGCTGGATTACGNCAAATTCCCTGCCCGATAGCGGAGGTAAAGTACAGATTTGGAGCATGGGTTTCTCGGGCGAGCAAATAGGCAGCAGTGACCAATGGCGTTGCTAATCCCTGCGCAACAACATCGCCATCATTGATATGCCGTGCCATACAAACAACCATAATCTCGTCCGCTGTGATTTCCATTAATATTCCCCTACAATCTGTTGATGGGTTTTGGGTTGTATGTTCCCCCCGCTCATGATGAGGATAAGAGGACGTTTTGGAGTATGGTTAAATAAAGCTGCAGCGAGCACAACAGCAGCAGATCCCTCGATCCTCTGGTGATGTTTTATCCAAGCATAATGAATCGCTTCTTTTATTTCTTCTTCTGTGACGAGAAGGATATCGTCAACCAATTGTTTCACGATCGGGATCGTGATCGAATCGGGCTCTACTTCACCACTAAGTCCATCTGCCAGGCTGGGCAATTCTTTTATATCATCTTGGTTACCAAATTTATAAAGGTTGTACATGAATGGTGAGGCTTCGGATTGAACTCCGTATAATCGAGGTGTAGTTTCATGATTGAGAAACGTTTTAGATTTTATAACTGCTCCAATGCCAGAGATTAATCCACCACCGCCCACAGGGACAACCCAATCATACAATGCCTTTTCTTTGAGTTGATCAACTGCTTCTATCGCCACAGTAGCTTGCCCAGCGATAATTTGCCCATCATTGTATGGGGAAATGTAGCTTGCCTGATTTTGATNGGCATACTCAATAGCGCTGCGTTCGGCGTCACCATAAGAACCGGGAATAAAATGAATGATCCCTCCGTATTCACGGATATGATCAATTTTAATTTGGGGTGTGCTTTCGGGTACAAATACTTGAACTTGTTCCTGTATTTTTGAACTGGCATANGCTAAACCCGCCCCATGATTACCTGCTGAAGCAGTGACTAACCCCCTTTGCCGTTCCCAATCTTGCAAAGATAAGACCTTATTGATTGCACCACGCACCTTGAATGATCCAGTGACTTGTTGGTTTTCCCATTTAAGATACACATTCAAATCCGCATCGTAAGTAAGTGGAGTTTGATGGATATGAGGGGTTACTCTNTGTCTCGCTTCGATTAACCAATCGGTTGGGATCATGGTCTTTCGTTTTTCTCCGACGAATGCTCTGGGAGNAAGACTTGTTGGGCAAGGATTGGGTCATCTGTAAAAATACCATCNACCTGCATTTGATGTAGTGTACGCATGACTTCAGCTTGATTTACCGTATACACGTTGATAAGCCGGTTTTTTTGATGATGATATTGCACTAAGTTTGGATTAACATCGGCAAAATGGGGATGAAATGCCTGGTAATTTAGCCATTCGAACAACCTCGATCTAGCCAACCTGCCGGGTTTCCCTTCTTCAGCTAAAAATCCAATTGGTATTTCNGGTAAAAGTTTTTTTATTTTCCAGAGAGCAATGGGATTAAAAGAAGAGAAAAAAACCCACTGTTCTAATTTGTTCTTTTTGACTAGCTCGGCAATTTTGTTNGGAAGATTGTCAAAGATGGATGTATAGTTGGTGATCTCAATGTTGATAAGTAATTTTTTCCCAACTAAGTCGAACACTTCTTGCAAAGTGGGGATTTTTTCGCCGGTAAAAGTGGCATCAAAATGACTTCCGGCATCGAGTTGTTTAATCTGATGAAGAGTCATGGTTTTCACTGTCCCGTTGACTCCGCATGTACGTTGTGTTGTTGGATCATGGATTACTACTACTTCTTCATCAAAGGTCAGTTTTGCATCGAGTTCGATCGCCGGAGCTCCTTGTTTTAAAGCTAATTCAAACGCAGCTAAGGTATTTTCTGGTGCATAGGAAGAGGAGCCGCGATGAGCGAAAATAACTGGTTTGGTTAAGTCGAAGAGTAAGTGCTGCATTGTGAGATTATCCTAATTTGTGTCTTATTAAATATCTACAAAATAAGCTTCTGCGGCGCGGTCTAACAAATCTTTTGACATTACTGGTTCTGTACCTAAATAGCGGGATATATCCAAAATTTGATCGCATAAATCACGGGGGTGGGAGGCGCGTAATTTTCTACCACGCTTGATATACCACTCTTGCAGGAGATATCTTAAGCCATCATCGCTATACGTAACCCCTTTAATAGCGGCAATCCGTTTAAATATTTCGCGGTATTCATTAAAGCTTGGATCACCGATCTCGATTTTGTGGCGTAAGCGACGGAGAAATGCTTCATCGACCAGATCTTTTGGGGGGAGGTTGGTCGAAAATACGATCATCACATCAAAGGGAACCTCTACTTTTCCGTCCTGTTTGGAGAGTTAAATAATCTATCCGGTTTTCCAGTGGAACGATCCAGCGATTGAGTAAATCTCTAGGCCGGATTTGTTGCCGTCCAAAATCGTCGATGAGGAAGATGCCCCCATTTGCTTTTACCTGAAACGGTGCTTCATAATACTTGTTGATATCATCGTAAACTAAATCTAACCCTTCCAGTGTTAGTTCTCCCCCGGTAATGATAAAGGGCCGGCGGATTTTCACCCAACGCAGATCCCGTTTCCCGGTTGCTTTCAATGTTCCAGTGCCAAGCGTGGTCGTATCATCCTCATGGGCAAGTTGATGGTTGACACTATCATATAATTTAACAATTTGACCGTCGATATAAATTGCATAGGGAATATACATGGTATCTTGTAAGATCATGTTACCGATCCCGCGTGCAATACTTGTCTTTCCATTTCCCGGTGGACCGTAGAGGAACATAGATGTACCGGAATTGATCGCTGGTCCTATTCGTTCATAAGTGCGTTCATTCAGCACCAAATTAGACAAGGCTTTATGAAGAATGGTGGAAGTAAAAAAGGAGCGGCTTCGACTCTGGCGGAGGATGGACATGTTATAAACATGGATTGGAACTGGGGCTGGACCGGCGTACTGGCTTCGTTCCATTGCTTCACGAGCCCGTAAAATGCCCGCCCCGGTGATTCCATATACATACGAACCTTCCCCTAATCCTAATTGTTGGGAAGATTTTATCTCCACAAACTTTTCTTTTTTTAAGGATTCAAGGATCTGATCGACAATCCCAGCAAAGGGTAATGCGATTTCTTCAGCCATTTTAAAACCGCTCATGTATCCTTGAAAGTATAAAATTTTAAGCGCTAAATCCTGCAGCCATAAAGCAGGCAGCCCCGTTTCTTCAATGGAGGTGATGGGGTGAGGATGAAAGCTACTTTTTGGTGGTACGTTAGCGGTTTCGATTCCCTGTTGCGAGTTTAATATTGCCATTTTACTTCCTCCGGTCCTATCCATTTCTATTTCAGATTATAGCACGGCTACTTAAATTCTATTAGTCAAACCCACCTTACATCAATGTTAATTAGGTATAATGGGCGCATGAAAATCAGTGTCATTATCCCTGTCTACAACGAAAAAAATACCATTGAAGAAATCCTAAAACGGGTGCAGAACACCAATATACCCTCTGAGATTGTGATTGTTGATGATGGTTCAACGGATGGCACGCGTGAAATATTGGCTCAATACCAAAATACTGAACCATATCATGTCCTGTTTCATGAAAAGAACAGAGGAAAAGGTGCCGCCGTAAATACAGGTATTCAAGCTGCCACAGGAGATATCTTGATCATTCAAGATGCTGACCTGGAATACGATCCAAGGGAATACCCTAATCTGCTTAAGCCTATTCAAGAAGGGAATGCAGAGGTTGTCTATGGCTCCCGCTTTTTGGGGGGGGCGCGGCGTCCGATTCTATTTTGGAATATGGTAGCAAATAAGATACTTACTTTGGTGACCAATATTCTCTACAATAATATATTAACCGACATGGAAACCGGTTATAAAGTATTTCGGCGAGAAGTCGTTCAAAATATGACCATTCATGCCCGTAGATTTGATTTTGAGCCCGAATTTACCGCCAAAATATTAAAAAGAAAAGTCCGTATTTATGAAGTGCCAATTTCATTCAATCCCCGCGATTATTCTGAAGGAAAAAAGATACAGCTCAAGGATGCTTTTGAAGCAATGTGGGCACTTATAAAATATCGTTTTGTTGATTAGCCCATCATTTAAGAAGATGGTTTGATATCGCGAACAACTAACTGTAAGTAACTATTCCCGTTGAAATCATTTTGTTCAATGGTATATAAGATATCGATTTTTTCAGGTAAATTGTCCAATAAATCGCCTTTACGAAAAGCGATACAAGGATAAGCGTTATTGACCTGAAAACGGAGGTGAGAAAAATCTTTTCCGACTTTCTTCATATTTTGTGGGGTTAAATTGCGGGTTATAAATAAAGGTGCGGGGTTATTGATGCCTGTTGGTTGTAATAATTCTAAGTCATTATAAAAGTTTATCCCTTTGTGCAGGTCGAGTTCGATATCTGCAGTAATAGTAGGCTGCAAAAGGGAATCTTTCAGTCTGCTTTCTGTGATATGTTTTAAGCGGTTCACTAATTCTGGAAATAGATGCCGTTTGATCGTGAATCCAGCTGCGGCTGCATGACCACCATGATGCTCCATCAAGTCAACGCATTCGTCCAGGGTCTCAGTGATGTTCAATTCTGGAATTGATCTGCATGAACCACGGATAAATTCATCATTGATGGTGGCGACAATAGCAGGGCGATAAAAACGTTCACATAAGCGGGAAGCCACTAACCCGATGACTCCTAGATTAAATTCAGGGTTTGCAGCAACAAGAATGTATGGATTTTCTTCATCAATTAGAGCAAGTTCGGTAGCTATCGCTTCGAAACGATGAGTTAGTTCTTGGCGTTGCCGGTTTTGATTATCAAGTTCCTGGGCGAGTTTACTGGCTTGAGCTGTATCATCGGTTAGCAAAAGATTTAACGCTGCCATTGCTGACTCCAGGCGTCCAGCAGCGTTTAGACGGGGAGCAAGCAAATGCGAAATGTGTTGGGCAGATAATTTAGGAGGCGTTAGACCAGCAATAGTGATCAACGCTCGGATGCCAGCCCGTTGACTGGAACGAAGTTTATCGAGGCCGATGCGGGCAAGTGTGCGGTTTTCGTCTACTAATGGTACCATGTCCGCAATAGTGCCTAGCGCTACTAAATCGAGATAGTCTTCGGGCTGAAGATGGGGTATTGGTTTAAGTTTTTGATAGCCTTGGATCAATTTATAAGCAACCCCAACACCGGCAAGCTCCTTGAATGGATAAGGATCATTCGGTTGTTTTGGATTGATAATCGCGATGGCATCTGGTAATTCGTTTAGGGGTTGATGATGATCGGTGATGATCATATCCAGCCCAATAGATTTTGCATGTTCTGCTTCAATGGATGAACGCACCCCACAATCAACCGTGATAATGAGTCTTACTCCTTGTTCTTTGAGACCATCGATTGCTTCAGAGCGGACGCCATACCCTTCTTCGAAACGGTTTGGAATGTGATAGATGACATCGGCAGAGCGTCGTTTTAAATAATCCGATAGAATGGTTGTGGCTGTGACGCCATCCACATCGTAATCACCATATATAGCAATACGCTCATGCCGTTGGATTGCGAACTCGATCCTTTCAACAGCATGCCTCCATATTCAGAAGCAGCAAAGGATCATGCGTATAGTCTATTTTGGGGTTTATATAGCGCTCTGCTTCCGCAGCGGTGGTAATACCACGATTGTATAATAATTGCCTTATTGTCGGGTGATAATCGGAAAGGCGCGCTTCTATTTCGGGGGGGATGGTTGGGGCAACCTTCCAGATAGCGGTAACAGGGTGATAATGATTTTCCGTCATGTTTTGGAAAGTAAGTATAGCATAGAAAAGAAATCTCCAGAAATTAATTTGCTTCTTAACTATCTTCTGTTGACGCAAGGAAAAAAGACTGCTATGATGATAAATTGAATGAAGAATTCAGAGAATCGTTCGCTTTTTTATCGTGTGAGTCATTTTTTGACTCAAAACTTGCGCTGGTTGTCTCCCGGAATCGGGGTCAAACGATGGTTTATCTTGACTTTGATGGGGACAACATTGATTGGGGTGGGGTTAGGAATTGTCCTGTTGCACATCTATCGCACAGCTCCTGAAACATGGTGGCTTCCTATCCTTTCGACAGCTTCACTGCGTTTCCTTTCGCGACCTTTACGGGCAGTGATTTTTGTTGGAATTGGGCTGGCAATGATCCTGGGAGGCATTTATGGAATGAATCACTCCCTGATGAAACCATTTATGCGCCCGGGACGAAAAGTGGTGGATGAATTAACCCAGCACCGTAAACTGGAAAAAGGGCCGCATGTTGTGGCAATTGGCGGCGGACATGGATTGGCAACATTGCTGCGTGGTTTAAAAGAATATACATATAACGTTACTGCAATCGTCACTGTTGCAGATGACGGGGGCTCTTCGGGTAAACTGCGCAGAGGTTTTGGGGTTTTACCTCCTGGAGACTTAAGAAATTGCCTGGCGGCATTATCGGATGATGAAGCATTGCTGGCACAACTTTTTCAATATCGCTTTCCGGATAGTCCAACCGGGTTGGATGGCCATTCGTTTGGCAATTTGTTCATCACCGCCTTGGCAGATATTATGGGCAGCTTCGAAGAAGCGGTCGCCGAGTCAGGCCGGGTTTTGGGGGTTAAAGGGAGAGTCGTTCCCTCGACAATTAATAATGTCAATCTCGTTGCAGAAGTCAAGATCCCGGTAATCGAAGCGGATGTTCGTATAGAAGGCGAAAGTAAAATCCCTAAATCGAACGGACGTGTTAAAAGGGTTTATTTACAACCCGAGGCGCCACCTGCCTTTCCAGAAGCGATAAAAGCGATTTTGAATGCTGATTTAATCGTGATTGGGCCTGGTAGTTTATATACCAGTATCTTGCCCAATCTGTTAGTGCCAGATATTACTCAAGCTGTCCGCAGCAGCAAAGCCATCAAAGTGTATGTCTGTAACATTGCTACCCAAAAAGGTGAGACTGACCATTATACTTGTGGCGATCACATTCGTGCGCTAGAGGATCATGTTGGGGAAGGTATTTTTGATGTGGTAGTTGTCAACCGGCATCCCCATTATTTTAAAGTCGGACACAAAATTGAGTGGGTAGAGGTGGAACATAACTTACAAAACCATTATCGGATTATCCAGGAAAAGTTATTTGACGAAATGAATCCAACTTGCCATGATTCCAATCGATTGGCAAAATTCCTGATGGACATCTTGAACAACCCCGAAAAATGGGTGATAAAGGACACATCTCGCTTGTGAATTATTGCACATAATAACACAAAAATGAAATTATCGGGTAAAATAATAATACATAATGCAATCAAATTAATAATTTGAATTTTAAATTTCTCTTTCACGGAGGTTACGATGACAGTAAAAGTAGGTATCAATGGTTTCGGCCGCATTGGACGACAAGTCCTCAAGGCAATCTTAGACTACCATAGCGACGAGCTGGAAGTGGTTGCATTCAACGATATTGGCGATCTAAACACAATGGCGCATCTGTTGAAATACGATACAAACTACGGTCGTTTCAATGGTACTGTCGAAGTTGTTGAAGATGGTCTATTGATCAATGGGAAAAAGGTAAAAGGTTTCAAAGAAACTGATCCATCCAAAATCCCATGGGGCGACCTCGGAATTGATATCGTAATTGAATCAACTGGCCTGTTCACCATCAAGAAAGATGGCGTGAACAAAAAGGGGAAAGAAGTAAAAGGTGCCGAGAATCACATCACCAAGGGTGGTGCCAAGAAAGTGATCATTACAGCTCCTGCTGAAGGGGAGGATATCACCGTCGTTTTGGGTGTCAATGATGACAAATATGACCCCAAAGTGCACCATGTGGTTTCGAACGCGTCCTGCACCACCAACTGCCTGGCTCCAGCAGTTAAAGTTGTCAACGACAAATTCAAAGTCGTGCGTGGTTTTATGACCACCATCCATGCCTATACCAATGACCAAAAGATCCTCGATTTACCGCATAGCGATTTACGGCGTGCCCGCGCGGCAGCGATGAATATCATCCCGACTACCACAGGCGCTGCGCGTGCGTTGAAGTTGGTTATCCCGGAAATGGCAGGAAAATTGGATGGATACGCGTTACGTGTCCCAACCTCCACTGTTTCAGTGGTTGACCTCACCGTGGAACTTGAAAAAGCCACCACGACTGAAGAATTGCGCCAGGCATATCGCGATGCCGCTGCCAAGAAACCTTTGAAGGGTATTTTGGAAGCAGTAGATGAGCCATTGGTAAGCATAGATTTTAAGGGCAGCACTTATAGCTCCTCTGTCGATCTTCCCTTTACCATGGTTTTAGGGAAAGAAACCAGCAATTTTGCGAAAATCGTCAGTTGGTATGACAATGAATGGGGTTATTCCGTTCGCACGGCAGACCTGGCGGCGATGATGGCAAAATCGCTTTAGTGGTATATCGGTAGAGTCCCCTGAATGGGGACTCTATTATGATATTCTTAAACCATATCCGCTTATTTTTCAGGTATGGAGTTGTCTATGTTCAATAAAAAAACGATTCGTGATGTAGATTTCAAAGGGAAAAGAGTCCTGGTGCGGGTTGACTTTAATGTGCCAATCAAAGATGGGGTTGTTACAGATGATACACGCATCAAAGCAGCATTACCGACCCTGCAATATTTACTCGACCATGGCGCATCTTTAGTGCTTTGCTCCCATCTTGGCCGCCCGAAAGAGGGTCCAGATCCGCAATTTTCGATGAAGCCGGTAGCGGAACACTTAGCCAAAATCATGGGGAAACCGGTTGCTTTTGCAGAAGATTGTATTGGACCGGTTGCGGAAAAGGCAGCCAAAGCGCTGAAACCGGGCGATATTCTTGTTTTAGAGAACACTCGTTTTCATAAAGGCGAGACAAAGAACGACCCGGAAATGGCGAAGCAGTTAGCCGCATTGGCAGATATCTATGTCAATGATGCTTTTGGCAGCGCTCATCGTGCTCACGCCTCCACTGAAGGTGTCGCAAGATATCTTCCAGCAGTGGCTGGCTTTTTGATGGAGAAAGAGATTCAATACCTTGGGCAGGCAATTGCAGACCCCAAAAAACCGTTTGTGGCGATTTTGGGTGGTGCAAAAATCAGCGACAAAATTGGTGTCATTCGCAACCTGCTCACCAAAGCCGATCAAGTTTTAATCGGTGGTGGGATGGCGAATACCTTCTTCAAAGCCCAAGGGTATCCCGTTGGTGATTCATTGGTGGAAGATGAAGCCCTTGAAACTGCCAAGCAATTGTTAGCTGAGGGCGGCACCAAATTAAGACTGCCGGTAGATGTCGTCATTGCAGATAAGTTCGAAGATGGCGCAGCGAAGAAAGTCATCAGTATGGGACCTGTGCCGGATGGCTGGCGTATCATGGATATAGGTCCTGAAACGGTAGCAACCTTTTCGAAAGTCATCCTTCCCGCTGGTACGGTGGTTTGGAATGGCCCAATGGGCGTTTTTGAATTTCCTAACTTTGCAGAAGGCACATTTGGCATCGCCAAAGCTGTCGCCGAATGTAAAGGGGTGACCATCGTCGGGGGCGGTGATTCCGTTTCTGCGGTGAAGAAATCTGGCGTGGCGGATAAGATCACCCACATCTCCACGGGCGGTGGTGCATCGCTTGAAATGCTGGAGGGATTGGTCTTGCCCGGCGTGGCTGTCTTACAAGACAAATAAAATAATGATGATTTCCAGGAAGGGAGAATTTTTTCTCCCTTCTTTTATATCAGCGAGCGGGTTTGTTGCCCGACATGCAAGTCGGGTTTTTACCTGACAAAAACACTCACACATAACAGGCATAAATTTGAAATAACGAGGTGATTATGGATAAAAAGCGTGTCCCTTTGATAGCGGGTAATTGGAAAATGTACAAAACCATCGCGGAAGCAAGGCAATTGGTGCCGGAGCTGGTGCGTGGGTTAGATCCCATCTCGGGGGTTGAGAAAGCCATTTGCCCACCGTTCACTGCTCTTTTAGCGGCGAGGGCATTGCTGGAAGGTTCTACCATTCGCTTGGGAGCCCAAAACATGCATTGGGAAAACAGCGGCGCCTTTACCGGTGAGATCTCTCCATTAATGGTGGCGGAGCTGTGCACTTATGTCATCCTGGGTCACTCTGAAAGGCGCGCTTATTTCGGCGAAACCGATGAGACCGTCAATAAAAAAGTCAAAGCTGCTTATGGCGTTGGGTTAATCCCTATTGTTTGTGTGGGCGAGACATTACAAGAAAATGAAGCAGGAAAGACCGGTGAAGTGGTGGAGCGACAGGTGAAATTAGGCTTGCAGGATGTCGCCTTGACATTGCAAAAAGACGGTTCGGTCAACCTGGTGATCGCCTACGAACCAGTCTGGGCAATTGGGACAGGCCGAGCTGCCAGTGGAGAAGGTGCCAATGCGGTTGTTTCCCAGTTCATCCGCCCGAGCCTGGCGCAATTGTTTGGTAGCGAGATTGCTCAATCTGTGCGCGTGCTTTACGGTGGCTCGGTCAAAGCCAGCAACGCCAGTGAGTTTTTTAACCAACCCGACATTGATGGCGCGCTGGTGGGTGGGGCGAGCTTGAAAGCGGATGAATTTATTGGCATTGTTCAGGCGGCGGTATAACTTGGCTTAGCCTCCTTCCTGTGAATGGCAACTGATCTGGTTTGGTTAGGTTTATTGGTGCCTTCTTTTGTGCTTGTCCAACGACGGGTACATTGGGAGGCACAATCGCTTTTATACAACTTAACAAAGCGGATGGATATCGCTTTGGTCATTTTCTCTTTGTTCTTATTACCAGGGGTGGTTGTACATGAGTTAAGCCATTTTTGCATGGCGAAAATACTGGGTGTCTCGATAGGCCGCTTTTCCTTGATCCCCAAAGCCTTACCGAATGGAAAATTGCGGTTAGGGTATGTGGAAACCGAAAAGGTAGATTTCCTGCGCGACAGCCTGATCGGTTTCGCACCACTCTTCGTCGGCAGTATTATCATCGGTATCATCGGAGTGAACAAATTGCAGCTTCCCTATTATGGAATGCTTTCGCCCAAAACCCGTTCTTACAAATTAAGCCCGCCTATACTTTTCTCATCCATCAAACGGATTTTTGGTTATGGTTTTATTTTGTTTTTGCCATCAGCTCGACGATGATCCCCTCTGCCTCTGATCGCCGTTCATGGTTCCTGATATTGATGTTCGTTCTCTGATTGCGTTACTGGCATGGTTGTTTGGTGGCGGGAGCTGGTTAATCAACACTTTACGCGCCCCTTCCCGATGGAGTTTGCGCGCCTTTAACCTGGTGATTGGGTTGAGTTTGGTCACTCACTTGCTGGTCTGGCTACCCCTTGGCATTTTGCGCTTCCTGACCGACCAGAAATAATCAGATAATTTTACGTAAATTTTCTTGAGTTTCTTCCAAAACCTAGTATAATTTTTTGGTGATGGTTTTCGGAACATTAAAGTGTTTCATTGGTGAAGAATAGAAGAAGGCAAATTTGAAAATTTTCGGTATAATTTATGGGAGATAAATATCTCCTAAAGGACGGGTGGTTAATGTCGGAATATTGGTATGCTTTGCGGTGTAAGCCTCGCAAAGAAGACCTGGTGTATCAGCAGGTAGTCAGTCAAGAAATCACGGTGTATTATCCTCGCCTGCGGGTCAACCCCGTTAATCCGAGATCGAAAAAAATCAAACCCTATTTCCCTGGCTATATGTTTGTGCGGGTGGATTTGGACCGCTTAGGATTATCTTATTTTCAATGGATGCCGCATACCCTAGGGCTGGTCAGTTTTGGCGATGAACCAGCCTCTGTGCCAGAGCATTTGATCGCCGCCATTCAAAAAAGAGTGAAGGATGTGGCGGAAGCAGGGGGAGAGCTGTTTTTGGGTTTAAAGCCCGGCGACTCGGTTTGGATTCGAGAGGGTCCTTTTGCTGGGTATGAAGCGATATTCGATGCCCGCTTGCCCGGGAAAGAGCGCGTGCGGGTTCTATTGAAATTGTTGAGCGAACAACGGCATGTGCCACTGGAGTTGAACGCCGGTGTTTTGTCCCGCCGGGTTTGAGTGCGCCGGTTTTCCGTTGGATTATCGGTAGACAATCTGGTATAAGTAAGTCTGTTATAAAGGGGTCATTCTATTTCTCTATTATTTTGCATCCGTATGTCGGAAGGGCGGAGCGCGGGAAATAGACAATATCCTTTCCTCAACGGATCCTTTTCCCAGAGGTTTGAGATTATACCCTTTCCTTCCGCGTGCTTGGAGGATGGGGTAAAATAACCCTTAACTGCGAGAATCGACTAAATTGGTGGACTCATCACTGGGTTTCCATCCATCTTTTCTTGTGGTGTAATCAACAGAAAAAGAGTTGAACATGACAAAGGCATTAATTACCGGCATTACCGGACAAGACGGTTCGTATTTAGCAGAGCTACTCCTTTCAAAAGGTTATGAGGTGCACGGGCTAATCCGCCGTGCCAGCACCTTCAACACCCAACGGATTGATCACCTTTACCGTGATCCTCATAATGGTGAAAAAGTCAGCCTCTACCTCCATTATGGTGACCTTGCCAATACCGGCAACCTGGTTGATTTAATCTACAACATCCGCCCGGATGAGGTTTACCATTTAGCAGCGCAGAGCCATGTGCGGGTAAGTTTCGATTTGCCCGAATACACCGGCGATGTGACCGGTTTGGGTACTATCCGCATCCTCGAGGCAATCCGCAAGAGCGGTATCTCTGCNCGCTTCTATCAAGCCTCTTCGAGTGAAATGTTCGGCAGCGCCAAGCCGCCCCAAAACGAACAGACCCCCTTTCAGCCGCAAAGCCCTTACGCCGCCGCAAAAGTTTATGCTTATTGGGTGACGCGCAATTACCGCCAGGGTTATCATCTCTTTGCCTGCAATGGCATCCTTTTCAACCATGAATCTCCCCGCCGGGGGGAAACGTTCGTTACGCGGAAGATCACCCGCGCCGTGGCAGCCATCAAGGCCGGCAAACAGAAAAAGCTATATCTTGGCAATTTGGATGCCAAGCGTGATTGGGGTTACGCGCCGGATTATGTGGCTGCGATGTGGAAGATGTTACAGCACGACC
>JGI24721J44947_10003225_pt1 | contig 23118 bp, 20 predicted proteins | sample YelNatPaOPGAMG01_FD_44947 | JGI IMG/M metagenome (IMG submission 44947) | reverse complement strand
GGGTCAACGTATCCGAACAACCCGGCCAGCCTGCGATATTCCACCATCTTGGCCCCGGCCGGGATCGGCGGGATTGAGCAACCCGCGAGGGCCACCTTCTTGGCGAGGCCATCGACGTGGGCCAGGAAGCCCGATCCGGCCCCGAGGCGGGCCCCGGGGTCGCTCGAGGTGGAGGCGGCCGCCACCAATATGTCCCTATCATCGTAGATCCTTATCCGCATCGACGCGTTGAACGGCAGCGACGTGAAAACGCCCTCCTTCCTGAATAGGATCGTTAGATTGAACTCCACCCCCCTGACCAGATCGACCCCTATATCGGAGATGGAGCCCATAGCCGCGCTCACCACCCGCCCGCCCAGGTCCCCGAGCGTCACGACGCCCTCTTGGACGTATCCATACGTCCAAGCGTTGATCGCGTATTGGCCCGGATAGAGGGCGAGGGAGGATTTGAAACCCTCGCCCCTGTAATAGGATTCGGAGTAGAGGAAACCGAGCCTGAGCTGGGCTTGGAGGAATAGGTTCGTCCTGGAGCTCGGCTCGATGGCCGGGGGCCTCGGGGATGGGAGATCGGGGCCCATCCTATCCACGAGGGTCGATCCGTTCGTCACCAGCGCCGATGACGATGGCCCGAAGGCCTCCCTCCAGCCCGGCCATGGTATCGTCGAATGGGCCGAGTTTGTGATGGGCAGGCTCCAGGACTTCGCCGAGTAATTCCAGAAGTAGATGATATCCGCGAAGGACCTAGAGGCCACATCGTACGCCAAAACGGCCACCTTGGAGGCGTTCCAAGCCCACGGCCTCTCGACGGCCGGCCTTTGGGCATCAAGGGATCTTATCGTGACGTTCAACCCGGCCCCCCTATACATGTGGAGGCTCGCGTACGATATGGAGCCGTACATGCCCGCGGGGGCTTGGAGCGGCTGATCCAGGGCCCGCGGATCGTCGCCGGGGAAGAGGGCCTGTATATAGCCGCGGATATATGCCCTGATCATATATGGGCCCGGGTATAGGCCGTAGTCCCTCAGGCCCCGATACCTGAATAGGGAGTATTTGGTCCCGCCCCTGGGGTCCCGAGGGGGCATCGGCCCCGCCATCCCGAGCCCATTCAACGCCACCGTTATCGAGGAGGCGTTCGAGGGAACGTGGGTGAAATTGAAGGCCGCGATCGAACCGTCGTAATCCAAGGCTTCGACCAGGATGAATCGATAGAGACCGGGGCCGCCGATCGGGCCGTCCGCGACCTCCCCGGGCCTATCGTGGAAGTGGATGGTCACGTTGATGGCACCGGAGCGCTTGAGGGGGATCTCGATCGAGATATCGCTCCCGAAGCCCCCCTCGGGGATCGCGAAATGGCAATGCCTGAACCGGGTCCCGCTGGCGTCCGCTTGTACGTAGCCATTGACGAAGGCCCTGGCAAAGTAGTTCCCGGGGCCCAGCCCATCGATCCACGTCGCGAATACCTGCGGGACCATACCGCTTAGCCTGCTCGGGATCCCGAAGTATCCCTTAGCCCCGAATTGGAACCTGAATTCGCATGGGCCGGATCCCAAGCCCGTGACCGGATCGGGGGATTCCCCGGGCCCGACCCACCACCTCTGGGCCGGGCCGACGCCGTTGAAGACCCCGAAAGGATCCTTATGCGGCGGGGGATCCGTATATGGGTTATAGCCCCCGGGCCCCTCCCATGGGAAGGCGACCGGCTTGGGGGAATTTGGGGCGGCGAGGCCGGAGGGGCCGAAAACGGCGTTCCCGCGGACGTAGGGGACGTAGGGCGCGTGGGTCAAATTGATCGGGGATTGGGCGACGACGTTCCGCTCCACGTAATGATCGCAATCGTATATGGCCACCGTTATCGGGGCTTGGGAGGCCCAGGGCATCGGGCCCGCCGCCCCCTCGGAGCGGACGATCCCGGATAGCTGGGGGCCGGGGCTCAGGTGGGCATCGAGGCTCAGCGATTGCCCGCGGTGGACCCTCACGCCCTCGGCGATCCTCTGCTCCGGGAACCCGGCCGCGCTGGCGTAGATATCGTAAACCCCGGGGGCCAAGCCCTCCAGCTCGAAGCGCCCCTCGGAGCTCGCGTTGAAATAGGCCCTCGCCTCCACGGCCCTATCGGTGATCCTCCCGGAGATCGGGTCCTCCGCCAGCCCGATGGCCCTGACCCTCCCGGGGAGGCGCAGGGGCTTGCCGTATAGGCCGGGGGCGGCCCCCCAACCGTACCGCAGGGTCCCGTGGATTATCGCGGGATCCGGATCGGCCTTGACCAACACGACCGGCCAATTCTCGGCCGGCATCGCGGCGCTTATCGGGGCCGAGTCGGATTGGGAGGCGATCGGATAGCGATCGCCCACGAATATCTTCAGGAAGTACCTGCCGGCCACCACCGGGGCCCTCATCTGATTGATCCTCACGTAATACCATTCCCCCCAATCCCTCTCGGGCGTGAACTCCATTCCCCTCCCAGAGGCCTCTATCCTTATGATCCACCAGCCCGGGCCGAAGGGATCCAAATCATCGGCCCTCGAGACGAATATCTTGCCGTAATCATCCGTGAGCGTCGTGACTATGTTCGAGGAATCGCCCAGATCCCACCTTATGGTCCCGGCGGGCTCGAACCCATCCTGGATCAGCTCGCCCCCCTTCCCCACCACGGGCGCTGGTATGTAAATGGTCAGGTTCCAATATCTGAAGGCGGGGCTCGGGTTCGAGGGGCTCGCGAAGAAGCGGGGCTGGGAGAAGTTTATGGCCAATATGAAATCCCCGACGCTATCCCAGCGCGGCCCCGATGCCATTATGGCCCCCTCAGGCGAATAGGAGCAGCCCTCCACTTGGAGGGGGCGCTCGAAGGTCGTGAAGGGCGATTGATATCCCGGGGGGAGCGATGGATCGCCCAAGTATAGGCCTCGGCCGGCCCCGGGCCACAGATGGGCCAATGGGCCGGGCACATGCGCCCGTCCGAAGGAGTTCCTCGGGTTCAGCTCGTGGTCGTTGGACCTGAACAGGGGTGGGATGGCATCGGGGCGGCCCAAGGTGGTGTGGGCCATCGATTGGGGGATCGATGCCAATAGGAGGCAGGAGATCAGCAATAGGGCGCCCGCGAGCGCTCGAGCGATCCCCCCTCACCCCCATCGGAGCTCGAGTGCCCGCGCTATTGCTTCGAGGGCCGCTTCCGCCTGCGCCTCAGGATGATGAGGGCCGCGATGGCCGCGATCCCGGAGAGCGCCGATGCCACAACGATCGGGTAAAGCGATGGGAGGACCTCCACCTCCATCCCGATCGTATCGCTCAAGCTATATCTGCCGTCCTGCGTCCAATCGATCCTCAGGTCCATCCGGTACGCTTGTGGGACGGCCTTCCCGTCCACGTCGATGGTGAAGAAGGCGGTTCGAACGTCGCCGGGGTACATCGTGCCGATTAGGTCCGTCAGGGTCCCGGAGAAGAAGTTCCCGGCCAGGAGGCGGACCCTCACCGATTCCGCCTTCACGTTGGCGGCGTTCCTCATCTTAACCGCCATCGTCACGCCCGAGTCCCCGGCCCGGATCTTGGATGGCGATATCTCGAGGATCTCGAACCTCGCCTTCTCCGCCACCGTCAGCTGGATGTGGCCGATGGCCCGCATCGGGCGGCTTGGGCTCATTGCGTATAGCGGCAGGCTATAATTCCCCGGCTTGGCTTTTTCATCGACGTCTATGAGGAAATTCGCTTCGGAGATCTGCTGCGGTTGGAGCGTCCCGAGGAAGGCCCTATCGGAGGAACTCGATGCCATCCTGAAGGGCCACTCTATGCCCAGCCGCAGCTCGAGATCCTTCACGCCCCCCTGCCCCGAGTTCACGACGAAGACCCTCAGGGTCACCTGGGAGTCCCCCGGGAAGACCTTGGCCGGCATCGTGAGGACCCTGTGGACCCGGACGTCCCCGGCCCAAATGGCGACGTCAACGTAAACGCTCTTGGATACCTCCCTCAGCTCTCTGGCGCTCCTATACCTCAGCTCCAACCTCAGCCGATAAACGCCCTCCTCCGCGCCGGGGTCGATGTTCAGGACGTACCTGAACGTGAAGGTCCCCCCCGGCGGCATATCCCCAGCGCTTTGGGTCACGTTCTCCGCCAACATCCACTCGTTGCTTGAGCGATACCTGTGCCAGAAGGGGCGCTCCAGCCATAGGATCCCAATCACGTCCCTTGCGAAATCATCGCCGGCGTTCGCGATCACTATCGAGAGCGTAACGCCCTCATCGCCCGGCTTCGCCGCCATGGGCGCGGCGGGGTTGGATCCCCAATAGGCCCCGGCTGGGACGAGGTTCGCGACCCCCAAGCCTTCCGCCTCGCGGGCCAACATCGGGATCGCCGCCGATGCGATCGCCAGGGCCATCAGGACGACGGCCCACTTGGGCCGATCGCGGAGCGGTTTCGCCATGCCCATCACCTCGAAACGGATCTGACGAATATCGGGATGGCCGCCGAGAGCGTCGCGAGCGAATATAGGACGAGCACGATCAAATCGGGGGCTATGTGGTGCATTTGGGCATTCAGGACTATTATCTTCCTCAGGGCATCGGCCGAGTAATAAAGCGGGAGGGATTTCCCAATGGCCTGCAAGAACCACGGCAGCTGCTCTATGGGGAAGACCACGTTGGAGAGGAAGGTCATCGGCATGTTTATCAGCATCAGGGACGTCATGGCCGTTTCCTNCTCCCCGGCTATCGAGGTTATTATTATGCCTATCCCNGAGAAGCTCAGTACGGCCAGGAACATTGTTAGGACCATCAGGAGCGGGTTGCCGTATACCCTAACCCCGAAGAAGAGCATGGATATGGCGAGTATTATGAAGCTCTGAAGCATGCCCCTCGCCGTTTGCGCCAATAGCTTGCTCGCTANCACCGCATACCTTGGGACCGGGGAGGACATTATCCCGTCCAAGGTGCCCTGCTCCCTCTCCCGCGATATGCTCGCGGCCAGCCCGGAAAGGGTGCCCATGGTGACCGTGAGCGCCATGAAGCCGGGCGCGAGGAATTGGAAAGTGGTCGCGCTGCCCTTCACGAATGGCTCCCTCTCCAAGCTTATCGGCTCCAGGAGGGCCTCGGGATCGGCGCCAGCCGCGATATCGGATATCCTAGACGCGGCCACCCCCTCCGATATGATCCTTATCAATGAGGAGACTTGGCCGATTATCGACGAAGCCAACTGGGGATTCGTGTCGTCAGCTATTAGGATCAAAGTGGCTTGCCGGTTCGATGATAGGGCCTCCGAGAACCCCCGGGGGATCACCAATACGCCCTTCAATTTGCCCTCGGTCATCTTATCCTTGGCCACCTCCAAGCTGGCGAAGCTCCGCACGGAGAAAAGGCCCGTAGTCGAGGACAATTGGGCGAATTGATCGGCTATTCCCTCGGAGATCCGGCTGCCATCCTCGTCGACGATGCCAATCGGCAATCGGCCGTATTGGCTCGGGAACTTGCCGGCGTAGAGGTTCGTGGAGGTGATCGAGGGGAACATATAGCCGAACATGGCCATCATGACTATGGGGAAGAGCGTGAACGAAACGACCAGCATCTTGGCCTTCCAGAAATCCAAGAGGTCCTTATGGGCCATCACCATGGTGACGTAGATGGCCCTCCTCGCGCCGGTTCGGATCAACGCCCTTACACCCTCCCGATGGCCCTTATCGGGACCCTGTTCTCGGCCCTATCCCTGAGGTCCCTGCCGGTGAGCTCCAGGAATACCTCGAGCAGGTTCGAAACCCCGAATCTCGCCTTCAGCCCCTCCGGGGTATCGACGACCAATATCCTCCCGTGATCGATTATGGCCACCCTATCGGACAGCTCCTCCGCCTCATCCATTATATGGGTCGTCAGGATTATGGTCCTTCCCCCCTTCCTCAAATCCTTGATCAAATCCCTAACGAAGCGTATGCTCTGCGGATCGAGCATGGCCGTCGGCTCATCCAGGAACAATATCTTGGGGTCGTGCAATAGCGCCCTGACGACGTTCAAGCGCTGGCGCATCCCGGAGGAATAGCCGCCTATGGGGAAGTGCTTGAACCTCTCCAGCCTGACCATCTCTATGAGCTCGTCGACCTTGCGCCTCAGCTCCTCCCCTCCCATCCCATAGAGGCGCCCGAAGAACATGAGGTTCTCAACGGCGTTTAGCCTAGGATATAGGATCAATTTCTCGGCCACCAGGCCTATGATCTTCCTGACCTCATCCGCTTGATTCACTATGTCATATCCCCCGACCTTGGCGGTCCCCTCCGTGGGCCTCATGAGCGTCGTCAGCATCCGGACCAGGGTCGATTTCCCAGCGCCGTTGGGGCCCAATAGGCCAAAGATCTCCCCCTCCTTAACCGAGAGGTCCACGTGGTCCACGGCGGTGAAGCTCCCGAAGCGCTTCGTGAGGCCGAACGCCTCTATGGCCAATCCCAAGGGGCATCAGCTCCCGGCTGAGGAGAACGCCATATATAGGGCAACTATATATCGCTTTCGTTCGTCGAGCCTTGGGCAAGATTCGCCGACCCCCATTCCGATGGCCCGAGGAGCTCAAGAAGGGCTATTTGAGGCTCCTGATCTTGGCCTCGCTCGCTCGGAGGCCGATGCACGGGTATGAGATCATGAGGGAGGCGGCCGAGCGAACGCTGGGGCTTTGGAGGCCCACCGCGGGCGGAACCTATCCGCTCCTNAGGAGGATGGAGCGGATGGGGTGGATAAGGGGGGAATGGATGACCTCGGCCGGGGGGAGGAAAAGGAAGGTATATAGGATAACCGGGAAGGGGCGCGCGAAGCTAAAGAGGCTCTTGGAAATTCATGGGGCCATTTTGAAGATAGCCCGCAGGATCCACGAGGAACTAGGGGGGACGTCGGGCTTGGGGGAGGTGGATCGGGCGCTATCGCTCCTGAAGGCCCCATTGGAGCCCGAGGGGTTGAGGGGCCTCAGCAGGGAGGAGAGGATCAGGATCCTGCGCTTGGCGAGGGGACGATTGGAGAGGGTGGAGAAGGAGGCGCGCGAGGCCATCGAGGCCGTGGATGCTGCCATGAGGGAATTGACGGCGATTCGGCAAGGCCCCGGGGATGCGAATCGACCCAACCCCCGCGAGAAGGGCGCGTAGGAACCTGGCGAATTAATTCGCGGATCCCGCGATTGCAAAGTTTTATAAAGCCAAGGATTATAAAAGCCGACGCCTCCGCGGCGGATCCCGTTTGAACGAAAGGGTTCCGACGATCCTCGGGCGAATCAATGGCCTCGATGAGGCCCTCGGGGGCGGGCTCCCAAGGGGCTTGATCCTCGTGGCCGGGAGCCCGGGCTCCGGGAAGACGTCCTTCGCGGCCCGATTCATCCTAAGCGGGGCCGAATCCGGGGAGCCGGGCGTATACATTTCGTTCGCCGAGGGGCGCGGGGAGCTCCTGGAGAACCTATCGAGGCAATTCGGCCGCGACCTTCGGAAACTCGAGGAGGAGGGGAGGCTGAGGGTGCTCGATATGGTGACGGTGAAGGGGGGAGCGATCCCGGAGGTCCTGGAGTCCATAATGGGGGAGATCCAAGCCCTAGGGGCCAAGAGGCTCGTCATCGACCCAATCACGGCCATCGCCCAAGCCTTCGATGAGCCCATAGAGGTCAGGGCGATGCTCCATTCGGTCTTCGATAAGATCATGGGTCAACTCGGTTGCACGACCCTATTGATCTCGGAGGTCCCCATCGGCTCGGATCGGATAGGATTGGGATTGGAGGAGTTCGTGGCCGATGGCCTGATCATCCTGAGGCGGATGCGCCTCGAGGATAGGCCCTTCAGGGAGCTGGAGATAGTGAAGCTCCGGGGCACCAAGCTAATCCAGGAGAAGATGGCGTTCACCTTGGAGGGCGGTTTCCGGGCCTTCCCGGCCTTCGAGGAGAAGCCCATCCCGGAGCCCAAGCGCTTCCAGCCCATCCCGGATCCCCCGGGTAGGTTCTCCTCCGGCTGCGCCGAGCTGGATCGGATCATCGGCGGCTACGAGAGGGGTTGCACGATCCTCTTCGAGATCGAGCCTTGGATATCGACCCGGCAATATCAGCTCTTGGTCAGCCCCACCATTTGGAACTTCCTATCCCAAGGGAGGGGCGTGCTCGTGATACCATCCCCGGGCGTCGATCCCCTCCTCGCCAAAAGGCGGATTTCCGAGGGCGGGATCACGGGGGGCCGAGATGGGTGAGCTCCTCAGGATCCTCGTTCCAAGGGAGGCGGGCGTTCCCGGGGACCCGAGCGTAATCCAAGTTGGGGGAGAGGACGCTTGGGAGGATTATCGGAGGTGCCTGGAGGCGGCGGAGGAGCTCTCCGGGAAGAGCCATGGGCCGATCCTCGGCGTTATCGGCGCCTCCTCCATCGCGAACCGCTACGGCTTGAACGAGGCCATACGCGTATTGGGCGCCGAGGCCACCAAGACCAGGAGCGAGGGCGGGCTCCTGCTCCTGCTGCTCAAGCCCAGCCGCGAGGACCTGCGAAGGGAGCTCGGGGCCATAGCCGATGTACACCTCAAGATCATAAGGGAGCACGGCGTCCCAATCCTATGCGGGGTGAATCCCAGGACGAATCTATTCGCGATCGAGATGGACGTCTCCAAAGGCCATCCGATGCCCAAGCTCACGCCAATTTTATGAAACCGTTGCATAGGGGGGCTTCGCTCGATCCCTTAAAGCATACATGGGGGATCGCACCATCCGTTTATCGAGGGGTATTCCCCCCTCGAAATCAGGCCCCGCGCGCCCTGCTACCCCCTCAGGCTCAAAATGGATGGCGGTATATGCCCGCCGCGCTCGATGAACTTCGAGGCCGAGAATCGGCTCACCGACATCACTATCGCCGACCCGAATAGCCCCCCGAACTCCACGACGTCGCCGGCCCCCTTGCCCGGCACGGGGATCAGCCTGACCCCGATCGGCTTATCGTTCACGACGCCTATGGCCATCCCATCCATTATTATGGCCGATATGGTCTCCGGCGGGGTATCCCCGGGTATGGCTATCATATCCAACCCGACCGAGCAAACGGAGGTCATGGCCTCCAGCTTCTCCAGCGAGAGCGAACCGGCCCTAAGGGCATCCCTCATCCCCGCGTCCTCGCTCACGGGTATGAAGGCCCCGCTTAGGCCGCCGACGAAGGAGGTCGCCATCGCGCCGCCCTTCTTCACGGCGTCCGTCAGAAGGGCCAGCGCCGCGGTCGAGCCGGGGGCCCCGCAGGATTCTATCCCCATGGCCTCTATTATATCGGCGATGCTCTCCCCAGCCTCGGGCGTTGGCGCGAGGGATAGATCCACTATTCCGAACCTCACCCCGAGCCTTTCGGCCATCTCCCTCCCGACGAGCTCCCCGACCCTCGTTATCTTGAAGGCCGTCCTCTTGATCCGCTCCGCGAGGGCCCTGAAATCCTCGCCTTGGCTTTGCTCCACAGCGGCCCTTATCACCGCCGGCCCGCTTATGCCGACGTTTATTACGCTCTCGGGCTCGCCGAGCCCATGATAGGCCCCGGCCATGAAGGGGTTATCCTCCGGAGCGTTGGCGAACGCGGCCAGCTTGCAACATCCGATCCCGCTCCTATTGGCCGTCGCCCATGCGGTTTCCAGAATGACCTTCCCCATGGCCCTGGCGGCATCCACGTTTATGCCGGCCTTGGTGGTCGCTATATTGACGCAGGAGCACACCCTCTCAGTCGAGGCGAGGGCCCTCGGTATCGAGCGAAGCAATATCGAATCGGCCCTCGTGAACCCCTTTTGGACGAGGGCCCCATAGCCCCCTATGAAATCGACCCCGACCCTCCTCGCGCCCTCATCGAACGCCCTCGCCAGCTCCACGGCCAATTCGATGGCCCCCTCCTCCGGGATCCTCACGATGGCCGGGCCCAGCAGCGCCGAGGCGGGCGTCACCGCGATCCTCTTGTTGACTATTGGTATCCCATATTTCTCCTCCACAGCCTTCGCCTCCTCCACGAATCCCCCGGCCACCTCGGAGATCTTCTCCTCCACCCGATCCCTCATGGAATCGAAGTCATCGCTCACGCAATCCAGGAGGTTTATGCCCAGGGTCACCGCCCTAACGTTCAAATGCTCGACCAAGATCATCCGTATCGTTTCGATTATCTCATCCTTTGAGAACAAGTGCCCTTCCCCGTTCAGACCCGATGCATATAGCGAAAGACGTCCTCATGCTGCACCATGACCTGCACCCCCAATCCCTCCCCCCTCCTCCTGAGCCTTTCCTTAAGCTCCGCGAGGCTGACCTTAATGCCGCTTATGTCTATGAGGATCATCATCACGAATAAATCCCCCATCTTGGTGGATGCCAAATCCAATATATTGGCGTTCGCCTCGGCCAGCTCCCCCGAGATCCCGGCCACTATGCCGACCCGATCCCTCCCCATGACCGTCACGACGGCCCTATCCGTTTGCAATGGCGAAATCCCCGCCCGGGGGCGGGATGGGCAAAAAAATGGTTTATGTCGATCGCCGCAATATCGGGCCCGCCCCATATTTGGCCTCGAGGAGGGCTGAGGCCAGGCGCTCGAGGCGATCTGCGCCCTCCAACTCGGCGAGCCAACTCCTGGGCAGCGCCTTGGCCCCCAGATAGGCGCCCGAGATCGCGCCCGTCATGGCCCCTATGGTATCCGAGTCGCCGCCCAGGCCAACGGCGTATAGGACGGCCCCCTCGAAGCTATCGCGGTTGGCCAAGAAGGAGAAGATGGCGGTCGGGACCGAGTTGAACGCCTCTATCCCATTGCCCAGCTCCAGGACCACCCGGCCGGGATCCGGCCCCTCCTTCAACAATCGCTCAATCGCCTCGAGCTTCCCGATATAGACCGCTTGGGATGCCAACCCCCTCAGGGCCCCCAGGAACTCCCCGGGGTCCAATGGGGACCCGTCCCCCGATCGAACCGCCAGCGCGACGGCGGCGGCTTGGAGGACGGCCCCCTCGATCCCCAAGGGATGCGCGTGGGTTATCCTGCTGGCCTCCTCCACGGCGCGCCTGAGGGCCTCGAGATCGTCGAAGTAAAAGAGGCCAAGGGGCGCGGCCCTCATGGCGGCGCCGTTTCCGAAGGATCCGCCAGGGTAAACCCTTAGGGCGGCCTCCCTCCAATCCACCCCGGCCCGCATTAAGCGAAATATCCTCGGGGGCCCGGGCCCATACCCCCTGAAAGGCTCCCTTTCGTAGTTCTCCGCGAACCTCCGCGCCATGTGATCGACGTCGAGCCCCCGCCTCTCGATCAATGATTCGGCCACCCCGATCGTCATATGGGTGTCGTCCGTATAGGGGAGGATTCCGAGGGGTTGGGCATCGGGATCGATGATGCCTCGGCGCGCCAGCGCCCTCCCCCAATCGGAGGCCCCGATGGAATCCCCGAGCGCCGTCCCCAGGAGGGACCCCGCGAACCTATCCGGGAGATCCCCCAATGCCCTCCCCCCTCAATCCATTTATCAGGGCGGGCAGATCGTCCAATCGATCGAGTATGAAATCGGCGCCGGCCGACTCGAACTCCTCGCGCCTCCTGGAGGTCGTCAGGGCCACCGCGACGCAGCCAGCGGCCCTCCCAGCGAGGACATCGACTATATTATCGCCCACGTACACGGCCTCCTCGGGCCTTACGCCGAGCCTCTCGCAGGCCAGGATTATCGGATCCGGGCTCGGCTTGGGCCTGGGGGCCTCGCCGCCCCTAACTAGGGCATCGAAGTATTCGGCGATCCCGAAATGATCGAGGATCCTCTCGGCCAGCCCGGGGACCGTGTGGGTGGTTATCGCGAGCTTCAAGCCCCTCGCCTTGAGCTCCTCAAGGACCCTCGAGGTCCAGGGATAGAGCCTCGCCTCGCCGATGAACTCCCCCCTCTTCTCGTTATATAGCTCCATGGCCCTCTTGGCCGCCCCCTCCCCCAAATCCCCGACGAGGTCCTTGAAGATGTCCCCGCTATAGCGCCCCCAAGCCCTCCGCATGAATTCCTCGAAGCTCAGCTCGGGCTTCCCGAACTCCCTGAGGGCCGCGTTGGCCGCCATGTGGGCGGGCTTGGCCGTATCGACCAATACGCCGTCCAGATCGAATATCACGGCCCTAACGATGCGCCTCAAGCTGGGCCCCCAAAAGCCCATCGGGGTTCGGAGCGCCGGCCCGCGCGAAATGGGGGGCAGCGGCCCTCAGGGATATTCGGCCGATTCCCCCGGCTTCAGGATGACGACCCTGACGGATGGCGCCAACCTCTTGGCCTCCTCCGCGAACTCGGAGGGCTCGCCGTAGAGGACCGGGAACGTCCCGTAATGCATCGGGATGGCGACCTTGGGCTCCAGGAGGGTCAAGGCCACCGCGGCCTCCTTGGGGCCCATGACGTAATGGCCCCCTATCGGGATCAGGGCCACCTCGGGCGAATAGAGGCGCTTTATCAGGGCCATGTCGCCGAATAGGGCCGTATCGCCGGCGTGGTATATCCTCGTTCCATCCCCCTCTATCACATAGCTCACCGGGCCCCCCCTATTGGAGGTATGGACGGCCGGCACCATTGCCACCCTTATGCCCCTCCCGAGGTCGACCAGGGAGCCCATGTTCATTTGAACCTTCTTCAAATCGTCCGGGAGGGCCCCGGCCACCTCCGGTATGGAAACGATCGCCGCCCCGGTCCTGCGGGCGATCGCCTCGGCATCGCCTAGGTGATCCGCGTGATCGTGGGTCACGAGGATGAAATCCGCCCCCCGGATCCCCTCGGCCTTAATCGGGGCCTTGGGATTGTTGGAGAGGAAGGGATCGACGTAGACTATCGCGCCCTTGTAAGCCAACTCAAAGGCGGAATGGCCGAGCCACCGCATCTTGACCAAGCGATTCCACCCCCGCCTATTGGAGGGCTTCGGCCGATAATAAGCGTTCCGAGGATATCCAGCGCCGGCCCCGCCGAGGGCCCCCTGCGCTGCTTGGGCGCTCCGGAATGGATCGAGGGCTCGAAAAAAGGGGAAAGGGGGTTTTTCCTAACCCGGCTTAACCTCAGGGGTCGGCTCAGGCTTGGCCTCAGCCGGTGCCACCTCGGGCTTGGCCGCTGGAGGGGCCTTCGGCTTCGCCTTCCTCTTAGGCTTGGCCTTGGCCTTCGCCTTAGCCTTCCCCTTCGTCTTCCCGGACCTCTTGCACGTCGGCATAATCTCCCCTTTATTGTTCACTCGAAACTGGCTTAAAAAATTTTACATTCATTTCGATTCGCCAAATTTCATAGATGCGATCCACCGGGGTCGGGGCCAAGCCCCCTCGGCGCCTCTTGTGACGGGGAGTTGGATAAAGGATTTATACCCTTCCCCCCAAGCCCAGGGGGGCATAGGGATCGGCCCAATGCCCGATCGAGCCGATCGGCGCGGAAGTTGGGGTTGAGGATGGAAAGTGGGTAGAACCTGCAGGGATTACGTATGCCCCGTTTGCGGCGGGAGTATACCGAAGGGCACGGATACCTCGGAGTTGGTTATAGAATCCCCGGAGGGCGGGAGCGGGCGCGAGGGGGCAGCGCGCCTGGGCCCCAAGAGGGTCTACCATAGGGATTGCGCGATAGCCGAGGATCTGGCGAGCAAGAGATGCAGGTGGTCCAAGGACCTATGGATCCAAAGGGGGGTGACCGAGGTCGTATATCGCATAGGTGGCAAGGAGGAGGTCAGGATACCCCTCCTATCGGATGAGAAGTCCGGCTCCGAGGCTTGGGAGAGGGCCGTGGAGAAATACAGGAGGATCAGGGGCTTGGAATCCAAGGGGTTCGGAATAAGGTCCGATAGGGGGAGGGCGGCCGAGTGATGGGCGCGCTCGGCGCCCGGGGCCGGATCTTAATAATGGGGGAGGGCCCTTTAATGGGCGGGTGAGGATCGTGTCGGAGGAAAAGCTCCCGATCTCCGAGGAGCTTAAGGTGCTCGAGGGCACCACCCTATACAAGACGGGCAAATGGTGGTCGGCAGTGGCCTTGGTCGATTCATTTGGCAGGAGGCAAGTGGCGCTCTATCTATGGCTTAATAAGGATGGGAAGTGGAAGCGCCAGCAGAAGTTCGTCATCCACAGCAAGGGCGAATGGCTGAAGGTCAGGGAGGTCGTTGACAAGCTCAGCGAGAAGCTGCCCTGAACTGAAAACCCCCGGGGTCCGATTTGACCTGGTATTGCCCCAATTGCAGGGTGGAGTTCTCCGACTATCAGCCCTTCTGCCCATATTGCAACAAGCCGCTCAGGAGATCCAAGAGGTTTGAGTAGGCGGTCGCCCGGGGATAGGAGCGGCGCTCGATCGCCCCTCAGGATGCCCCGCCGCGCCGCCCGAGGAACCCCTCTATCTCGCGCTCGGCATCGTCGGCCCTTATGAATATCGGGACGTTCTCCATGCCCGTCGCCGTATAGCTGGATAGGAGCCATTCCCCCGGCGCGAACTCCAGGGTCTTCTCCAATATGGATTGATCGATCGCGAATGTGCTGCTCACCAGGTTCCGATCGTAGGGCCTGGGCAGGGGCCCTATGAAATAGGTGTGGAGCTGCTGGAGGGCGTTCGTATTCAGGTAGGCTATCCGCTGGGTGGCTATGCACCCCCCGAGCCCGTATTTCCTGCCCTGCCTCAACAGGGTCTCGACGGCCTCCGTGCACTTGCCCTCCACCCCCTTCGCCTTATCATAGGCCGGTATGAACTCCTGCGCCTCATCGAAGACGAAGAGGATGGTGGGCTCGACCTTGAACTCCCTCTTCCTCCCCGCCAAGGCCTTGGAGGTCAGCGAGATCGCCAACTCCTTGATGGGCACGGGATCCGCGATCGATATGCAGACGAGCCTCGCATCGCCCTCGATGAGCTTCGCGATCCTCTCGGCCGTATATCCGCCCCGCTCCTCCCCGGCCGATCGATCGGATAGATCCAATAGCTCGTTCAACACGCGCCGGCTGGTCGCCCATCCATAGAGGTTGCTCTTTTCGCTCACGTTGAACTTTTTAACTGCGCTTTGGGCCACTCCGTCCAAATAATCTATGAATTCCCCATCGATCTCCTGCTCCCTCCCGAGCCTATGGGCGCTCATATATTGCAGCACGGCCCTGTGGATCTCGTCTATGGCGTTTACGTAATTCGGCTTGCCCAAGCTCTCCTTCCTGAACGATTCGAGCTCGCTTAATACGCCACCATAGCTCGGGATCTCGGCGACGGACTTGGCATAGGCCCCGACCTTGCCTTGATCCATCACTCTTTTGAACACGACCTTGGATGCCTCATCGCGCTCGAACCTCTTGGGCTTGACGACTATCTTGAAGAGTTGGTCGGCGCTCTCCACTGGGGTCTCCAAGATGACTTTGGAGGGGATCGAGGGATCCGCGAGCACGTCTTGAAGCAGGAAGGGATACTCCATGGATATGTCGAATATAACTACCCTGGAATCCCTTACATGATATAATATCCTCCTCAATATATTGGACAAGAGGTTGCTCTTGCCGCATCCCGTGAATCCGAATATGCCGAAGTGATATCGCATTAGGGATTCATAATCGACGTAGATCGGGATCCGCTCCTCATCGCTCTCGAACATCTTTATGACCCCGATCCTCGGATCCCTCCTGGCTTCGTGGGTCGTCTCTATCCTTTGCCAAGGCCTGCCCATTCGCTCCAATATCGATCTGTTATACATCTGATGTATCGTATCCTTGTTCAGGATGTAAACCCTCTCCGCAATTATCGGATACGTGAACCCCTTCCTATATTCTATCCCGCCGTCCTCGCCTATTATCAAATCATAGTTGAGCGGGATGGCCGATAGCTGGATCATCATCGTCGATTTATCATCCGTTTCCCAATCCGAAACGGATTGTTGGATCATCTCGAATTGATATGGATAATAGGCGTAATCCGATAACCCCTTCAGCCCGTAATGCTCCGGGCCTATCCTTGATATCTCCAAGAGGGTGAAGCGCTTGCCGTTATGCATTTGGGCCTTGAAGTTCCTCACCGCCAGCAGCATGCCCTCCTCGAGGAGGCTCATGAGATCCCTTTGATATTCCACCTTTATCCGGCATTCGTATTTGGCCGAGATCCCGGTCGTCTCCGAGGGGGCCTCGGCCCTCTTTACGGCCGAAACGGAGCTCAGCCTCGCCACGAACCTGCCCCCGAGGTCAGTGAAATACTTCCCCAGCTCCCCCAGATCGGATTCCCCGGGATCCATCCCCCGGCGGCCCCCCTCCATTCAGCCCTCCCTCCTCGCCCGCTCCACCTCCGCCCTCCTCTCCCGAAAGGTGTGCATGTAGAACGAGAGCCCCCTCAGCCTGGGGTTGTTGGCGACCCAATGGCCCACGGCGTCCATCAGCCCAACGGCCTCCTCCCTTTGGGCCTTCGCTATCTTATCCGCTATGAAGAGCGGTTTGTTATGGCCAAACGCCTCCGGAATCCCCTTTGGGCTCATGGCCTTCAGCACGACGATCATCAGGTTCTGCAAATCGTTACGAACCCCCCGATCCTTGTAAAGGATCGGCCTCACGGGCTCCACGGCGCCGCCGAACTCGTGCTTGAACTCCATCGATGAGCGCAGATCGTAATCCGGATGGGCCAAGCGATCGATGAGGAGCACGTTGCTCCTGAGCCGGCGATCCCTCTCCGATTCGTCCAATTGCACGTAACTCTTCAGGAAGAGCCTCTCCATTATTATCCTATTCTTCCTCGCGCCGCAAACGAAGCCCCTCCTCCGCTCCGGGTCCGGGACTATCGTTTGGAAGGCGGAGTCGTATTCTATCAGCGCCCAGGGAACGGCCACCCTATCCCAGTTCAGGGCGCTGACCGCTTGCAGGAGGGTCCTATCGGTTCCCGGGAACCCCTGGGCGGCGCCGGGATCCGCGTCCCATATCCCCTCCCTCGCGCAAACGGGCACCAAGTGGGCTTTGAAATCCCTGGCCGTAGTATCCTTCGTTATGCCAACCAAGAGAACCCCCCTGGCCCAGCATTCCTTGAGGAGCATATTGAAGCAGTAGAGGCATAGGAAGGCGAGGTCTTGGGCGGTCACCCACTTCCTGCCCCCGCCGGCCTCGATCCTCATTGGGTTTTGGGCGGAGCCCTTGAACAATCTATCGCAGAGGGAGAGCACCAAGCGCCTCAAGCGATCCCAGGAGGGGAGATACCTGCCGTTCAGGGCATATAGCCCCCCAGAGCTCGATAGATATCCCTCGCCGACGCACTTCTCCAAGTACTTGAGGGCCCGCCTCCTCCTCCCCTCCCCCTCGATCCCCAACTCCGAGCATATGCCATCGAGCGTCCTGGCCCCTGAATCCCTGAGGTGATATAGCAGGGCGTAGCGAAGGTAATCCCCCCTTGGGGGCGGGGTCCCGAGCGCTTTGTTCACGACGTGATATCTTCCGAACCCCATCTCGTTCGCATCGATGGCGGTACCGTCGATCTCCAAGCCGTGGATCGCCCCATCGATCCTCCACCTGGACCTCCTCGAGGTATCGTAGGCCAAGTTTATCCAAGTCCCGGAGAGGCTCCTGTCCAATAGGATGATCTTGGCCCCTCCCTCAACGACCATCTTATATGCCAAGTATAGCTCCGAGAGGGTCATCACCCAGCCGGCTATGCTGGAGTTATCGACTAGGGCCTGCTCGGTCATCGGGCCCAATGGGGCGAGCCCCCCTCGGCCGATCGCCTCGGAGGCCGCCGGGTCGATCTCGTGGACCCTGCTCACGTAAATCGGGACGCAACTCGATACACCCATCCCCCTTTCAACGAACCCCGTCATGTATTCGATCTTCGGCGGCCCATCCCCCCTAAACTCCACGATCCCGGTTGAGGCATAAGCTCCCCCCCAGAATATCGCCAGCCCGCCGACGAGGCGCTGATCCTGGGAGCCGTCTATTGCGGCGAACCTGACCCTGGGGGAGCCGAAGAACGCGGAGGCCGTCTCGCGGGCCCGCCCGGGATCGAACTCGGTTATCAATAGATCGGATAGGAGCCCATCGTATAGCTCCCCGGCCATCCTCAGGCTCGCCCCGGCCTCCTCCACTTGCTCCTCCGCGCCCCTCCTGAGTATATCGCCCAGCCTCCTCACGTTTTCGCTCAAGGGGGATGGCATAGATCGATCCGCCGATGGCTTAGCGGGAACCGGCTTTTAGATCTATTCTTCTCCATGCTAGGGATGGGCGGCGAGGCCCTTCAGGATTCGTAGGCCACCGGATCCTCCAGCCCGGCCTCCTCGAACGCCCTCTTCCTATTCAGGCAGGATTCGCACTTGCCGCAATGCCTCTCCCCGCCCGAGTAGCAGCTCCACGTCAGCCCATATGGGACCCCCAACTCCGCCCCCAGCTTGATGACCTCGGACTTCCTCATGCCGTGGAATGGGGCCTCTATCCTAATATCCGCGCCCGTCCCCAGCCGGGCGGCCCGCTCGAAGGCCTTGAAGAACTCCCTTCTGCAATCCGGGTAGAAGGGAGCGTCGGAGCCCTGGGCCCCGTATAGGACGACGTCGGCCCCTATGGAGGCCGCGTACGCGACCGCTATCGAGAGCATCACGCCGTTCCTGAACGGCACTATTAGGGATGGCTCGAAGCTCGAGGGCATTGGCATCCCTTCATCGCATAGGGCCGTGGCGCCCGCGTAAACCCCCTTGAGGGCCGAAAGGTCTACGACCTTGAGGGGGATTCCGAGGCGTTCGGAGATCCTCTTGGCGCTATCGATCTCGGCCCTTGAAGCCCTTTGACCGTAATCGAAGGTCAGGGCGTGGACCTCGTACCCCTCACGCTTCGCCCAATAGGCGACCGTGGAGCTATCCGGGCCACCTGAGAGTATGACTATCGCCTTCCCCCTCATCGATCGCGCACCCATCCCTTCAAGGCCCCGGATCTGGAAAGATATAGGTGGAGCGGGTATCCGAGCCCTATGGTCGCGGCGGAGACCCCCGCCAGGACATAGGCGAGGCTCGCCAGATATGGGAGGCCGAGGATGAGATGGAGCATGAGGGCCACCCAAGCCGATATTATGAGGCTGTATATCGCCAAGCCCAGCAGGACGCTCTTCTTCCTTAGCCAATATATCGCCAATAGCCCCGCGAAAGACGGCGCCGCGCTCAAAAGATCTATGGGCCCGAGCGGGCTGAATACGTTGCCCAGGAATACGCCTAGCGCTATGCCGAATACGGCCGGCATGCCGAAGGTCGGGACGGCCCCCATCAGGGCATTGGCCACGCGCACTTGGATTTGGAGGAAGCTTATGGGCGTCAAAAGGTAGACTAGGGCGGCATAGGAGGCCGCGAAGAGCGCGGCGATCGTGAGCCCCCTCGCGTTCGTACGGATCCCTCCCAAGCCCGGGGTTTATAAGGCGGAACGGGTGGGAGGACCCACTCACCCGCCTTGCCCCAAGGGGCAATCGTCGAGCGATTTAAAGCTTTATCCGCGGCTTGCGCGGGCTCCCGGCAGCCCGGGGCCCGACCTATCCGGGCCATCTAACGCCCGACGCGGCCCAGCCCGGCTATCACGCCTCAACTATCGCGGCGACGGGCCCCCCGCCCGGCGGTCCTTGGTGCTCCGATCCGCCGGATACGTAGATCATCGGGTCCCCGACTATCGATGCTATGACGGCGCTTACGACGGCCCGCATGTGCCTGGTGCTGCTGATATCCGAATCCGTCAATAGCGTGGTCCGCCTACCGCGGACCCTCCCAGTGGGATGGGCTCCTCCCTTCGCGAATACGTTCACTACCTTCCTCTGGAGGTCCGGCGATGGGCAGCAGTCGAATTTCAGGCCCGCGCTCCTCAGGGCCTCCTTGACCCCCTCCGCATCTATGCCATCCCTCATAACGCCGTGGCCGATCCTATATCTGCTCACGGATTTCGTCGAGTTCCCCATCAATATTATCTCATCGTTTAGCAGCTCTATCCCGGCCGAAGTCGATGCCGTCGTTGAATATAGATCCCAATCCTTGCATATCGCGGAATCGTTCAGCCTGCTTTCGTCGATCTCCCCCAAGGCGAGCGCCACGCCCAGCGCCGATGCCCCCCTCGAATAGCCCATTGATTTCAGGGTATCGGTGGTGACCACGGACTTGCCCCTCCTAATGGCGTCGTTGATCCTCTCGGAGGTCAGAAGGGGGCACTTGATCTGAACGAAATGCACATCCCTCGGGTCCTCTATCCCAGCGTCCCTCATGGCCTCCTTAACGGCCTTGGCAACCTCACGCACTTGGACCATGGTCCCTATCTCCTCTGGGAGGAAATCCCTGGTGAAGGCGATGCCGATCGCGAGCCTCTTCTCCTTGCCCTCCGCGGCCTCGACCCTCCTCCTGGTGAAAACGGTGGCGTGGGGTGACATCACGCCCTCGCATCCCCCGGAATTCACCAAGGCGACCCTCTTGCTAACCTCCTCTCTGGGGATCCCCAATTTCTCGGATAGGAGCAATTGGAACGCGAGCGTCGCGAGCCCCCTCGTGAAATCGTTGACGAGCCCATTCCCCTCAGTCTTGGTTATTATGGCGACTATATCCCTCGGATCGATTTCCCCGGAATCGATCAACTTTCTCAATTGGAAAACGTCGTCGGGCGAATCCATTGGAATTTTATAAACTCCCACATCCATCATTTGAAGCCCCTCACCCCAATTCCTCAGCCAATCGCTTTAAAGCTTTCTCGAAGCATTCCATCGGCGCCCTCGTCAACCCAGCCCCTATCTGGCCGATCCCGGGCTCCCTATGGGCTATACCCGTGTTTATTATGGGCGAGATGCCAGTCGCGATGACCCTCCTCACATCTATGCCCGTTGGGGTCCCCTCGAAATTAAGGAAGGGGATCGTGAAATTCGGGTTCCTCGCAACGGTGATCTCGTACATCTCCCTCGTATATTCGAGGGCCTCTTGGGGGGATCCGCCAACGAACTGGACTATCGCCGGCGCGGCGGCCATGGCGAATCCGCCTATCCCAGCCGTTTCGGTTATGCTGCTATCGCCCAAGTCCGGGTTCGCGTCCTCGTCCTTGAAGCCCGGGAAATAGAGGCCCTTCACGATCGGCGCTGGGGCCGTGAACCATTCCCCGCCCGTCCCGGCGACCCTCAGGCCGAACTCGGTCCCATTCCTGGTCATCGCCGTTACGAGGGAGGACCCCTTGAGGCCGGCCAGCGAATCCATTGTGGCCTTGCAGGCCGCCATCGAGAGGTTGAGGAAGAAATGATCCGTCTCCGATAGATATTTGGCGACCTCTTCCGCGACGCTATTTGGAAGGCCCGCATGAAGCAGATGGGGCATGAAGGTCCTGGCGAAGATTGAGGTGGCCGCCACGTTCCTATTGTGGCACTCATCGCCCATATGGAGGGCCCGCGCCATTATCCCCCTCAGATCGATCCCGCCCGCCTCCCTTATGCCGGCCGCCAGCGCGGGGGCGAGCGTTTCCTCCATCCATTTGAGCCTTTTTATGACCTCGGGCCCATAGGCCCCGAACCTGAGGACCTTGCCGAAACCCTCGTTTATGTTCGAATATGCGCGGTTTCCCAATGCCTTGTTCTCAACGACGAACACGGGCATGCTGGGGGATATTACGCCCGCCATCGGGCCCACGGCCGAGTGATCGTGGCAGGGCTCGAAGGATATGTCCCCCGATCGAAGCCTCCTCTCCGCCCCCTCCGGCGAATCCTCCAATCCCTCCAATAGGACCGCGCCGATCATGGCCCCGCGCATTGGGCCGCACATCCTATCCCACCTCACCGGGGGACCGGAGTGGAGGAATAAGTCGCCCCGCATGCCCGGGATAGCCTTCAGGGCCGGTTGGACGTCCACCAGGACGGGTTGGCTCTTCAGGATCCTCCCGACGCCCCCCCGGTTCGCCTCATCGACCTCATCCCTTTCGAGGGAGTAAAGGAGCTTTATCTTCTCGGGATCCCCGCCGGCGGGCGGCCTCCAATCCACGTGTACGACCTTCGCCCCCTGCTGCCTCAGGCTTTCGGCGAATGCCTCCAAGCCCAAATTCACTACCGATACTTCCCCCCCTATGATGCCCATGAGGACCCCCTCAGATTTTCAGCGCCCTCCTCGCCCCTCCCCTAGTGGCTATCAGGGAGGCCATACGGGCGGCTTGGGCATTGCTCGGCATCACTAAGACGCCCGCGTCCTCGAGCTTATCCACCTGGGCGCTGAGGTTCTGCGGATCCCCCTCCGTCCCCACGACCGATGCGACGAAGGAGAGATAGCGCCCCCTCCTCTCGGCCATTGCCTTGGCCTCCTCTATGAACGGAACCAGGGCCCCGGCCGGGTCCGGGTGGGCTCCATAGCCCAATACCACGTCGAACAATATGACGCCAACTCCCGGATCCCTTGCCTCCTGCAGGATCCTCTCCTGCCTTTGCCGCGGGTCTATCATCGGATGGGGCCTTCCCCTGGTGAACTCCTCCTCCCCCATATCGATGCACGCATTGCCCTTGCTCGGCTTGAGGCCGGGGATCTTGAGCTCGGGATCCATGGGCGTATTGGAATGGATTGGCCCGATCAATTCCGTTAGGATCGTTATGGCCTCCTCGCAAAGGGATCCGCCGGAGAATAGGCCGCGTATGAACCTCTGCCTCCTCGAGAATCGCTTATACTCGGATCTTGCCCTCGAGAGCGCTTCCTCCCCATTCATGGTGAAGGCCCTTGGGGTATACCTTTTCCCGAGCGCGATCGAAACGGCCCGTAGGGCCGCCTCCTCCAATGTGCTGGCCGGTATGCCGCCCGCCTTCCTGACGAACGTGGGGTTCCCGCCTATGAAGTCCACGACGACGGGCTTTTCTATATCCTCTATGGCGCTGGCCAGCTCCCGCTCCACATCGGGATGCGGGAGCTTGGAGATTAGGACGATGACCTCCGTCTCGGGATCCTCCTCAAGGGCCCCCATCCCCATCAACATCGTGATCCCGCCAACCTCTCGCCAAAGATCCCGCCCCCCAGTGCCTATGGCGTGCGTTATCCCGGATCCGCTCCTGTGAATCAAAGTTGTTACCTCCTGTATCCCGGTCCCAGCGGCCCCGACGATCCCTATCGGGCCCCTCCTGACGGAGTTCGCGAACGCCAATCCCACGCCGTTTATGATGGCGGTGCCGCAGCCAGGCCCCATCAGGAGGAGGCCCTTTTCCCTGGCGAACCCCTTCAGCTCGACCTCGTCCTCGAGCGGGACGTTATCGCTGAATAAAAGGACGTGCAAGCCCCTCCTCA
>JGI24721J44947_10003197_pt1 | contig 23188 bp, 25 predicted proteins | sample YelNatPaOPGAMG01_FD_44947 | JGI IMG/M metagenome (IMG submission 44947) | reverse complement strand
TTTTCCAAAAGATTTAAATTTTTTAGTTCTTCTAAAATTTTTTCCCTGGCTTCATTTGTCGTTAAATTAGCAAACTTTCCCGCTTCTTTAGTCATTTTTCCATCAGGACCAATAACATTAATCACCGCCAACTTTTTTTCTTTACCAATTTGCCAATCAGTTACATCATGAGCGGGGGTAATTTTCACCACTCCAGTACCAAAATTTGGATCAACTAAAGGATGGGAAATAATCGGAATCTCTCGATTAACTATTGGCAAAATAACTTTTTCTCCAATTAAATTTTTATATCTTTCATCTTTTGGATTAACAGCTACCGCTGTATCAGCCAGCATTGTTTCCGGCCTGGTTGTCGCCACGATAATAAAATCTTGGATTTTCTTGGTTGTTGAGCATTGGGCATTGGAAATTTTTAGTGGGTACTTAATGTACCACAATTTACTTTTTCGTTCCTCATACTTAACTTCAATATCAGAAATAGCTGTTTCGCATCTTGGACACCAATTAACAATTCTTGGCCCGCGATAAATCAAACCCTTTTTATAATAATGTAAAAAGGCAGTATAAACTGCTTTTGAATAATTTTTATCTAAAGTAAATCTTTGCCGACTCCAATCGCAAGAGCAACCTAATTTTTTCAATTGCTCAATAATTAAATGGCTATATTTTTCAACCCATTGCCAAACTCTTTCTAAAAATTTTTCCCGACCTAATTGATGGCGAGTTAAACCTTCTTTTTTTAATTCCTTTTCCACAACATTTTGAGTAGCAATCCCAGCGTGATCAATTCCCGGAACCCATAAGGTGCGATAATTATTCATTCGGTAAAATCTAATTAAAATATCCTGAATGGTATTGTTTAAAGCATGACCCATGTGAAGCGAACCAGTAACATTTGGTGGAGGGATAACAACAGTAAATGTTTTTTTTCTTTTTGGTAATTTGTCAGGATTAAAAAAGCCTGACTCTTGCCAGAGTTGATAAATTTTTTCTTCGTATTTTTTAGGTTGATAAACTTTTTCCATATTTATTAATTTTACTTTTTTAAAATAACTTGACAATTTCAAAAAATGAGTAAAAATTAAAATGTATGAAACGAATATTTTTCCTTTTTCTTACCCTCTTTATTTTTCTTTTCCCTTTAAAAACATTTTCTCAAAACTGCCCAGCTTATCCTTACATCGGTGTTTGGGTAGGAAGAATAGTCGCGATGGGGATTCCTACCCCTTTAGTTATCACCTTTTACCCAAAAAATTCTTCTCTTGAAGGAAATGTTTCTATTCTTTGGGCTAAGAAAAATCCTATTAAAGAAGCAAAATGTGAGAACATTACTAAAATTTATTTTGTTGCTTATGGAAAGGGAGGGAAATTAACATTTGAGGGGGTTGTTGTACCTATACCTGGTGCTCTTCCTCAATATTATCTTTCAGGAAAATGGTTTGGTGGAGGACAAAAGGGAATTTTCTTTACCCAAAAATTAGGGCCTTAATTAATTTCAATAATTCTTTCATTTTTCTTTTTCCCAAATTTCATTTTTATAATTATTGAATTTTTTGGTAAAATTTTTTTTACTTTATCAGCCCATTCAATAATTATAATGCTCTCTTTTTTATTAAGCCAATCCAAAATACCAATCTCAATTAAATCTTTTTCATCTTTTAATCGATAAGCATCAACATGTAAAAAATTTTCAATTCCCAATGGCCAATTTTCAATTTTATAAACTTTCATTAAAACAAAGGTTGGGCTGGTGAGATTTTTTTTAATCCCAAAAGCTTTAGCCAAACCACGAACAAAAACTGTTTTTCCAGTTCCTAAATCACCAATTAAACCAATGACCTCGCCACCTTTTAATTTTTTGGCTAATTTTCCAGCAATTTTTTCTGTTTCCTTTTCTGATTTTGAAATATATTTTGACATTTTTTAATTTTTGTTTATTATTTATTTTAACATGGAAAATCCAGAGAAAAGAAAAGTTATTCGTTATTCTGGTTCAGAAATTTTAAAAAATCCAGACCTTTTAGAATTAAATAAAGAGGTTATTGTTTTAAAAACTATACCAGGCACTAAAACTAAAGAGGGGGAAACAGGGAGACTCACAGAATTTGATAAGGAAAAAAAGATTCTTTTTCTTTCATCTTATAATAAGAAAGAAAGGAAATGGATAAAAAGGGGGATCGAAATTAATGATGATACTGAAATAATATATCTTTAAATTTCTAAATTTGGATCAACTTCAATTTTTCGCCAAGCAAATTTTTTAAGCCAATCTTTTCTGGGTGTTTTTTTTAATTTAAAATAACCGGCAAGGGCAACCATAACCGCATTATCAGTAGACAATTTTTTTGGCGGAATGAAAAGGTTAATTTTTAATTTTAAATTTTTAATTTTAGTTTTAAATGATTTGCGTAAAAAATCATTTGCTGTTACGCCACCACCTAAAATAATTGATTTAGCCTTAAATTTTTTAACCGCTTTAATTGTTTTTTCCACTAAAACCTCAACAATTGCTTTCTCAACCTCATGACAAATTAAAGGAATAAGCTGGCTGGTTTTAAAATCACCAAGTTGACGTGTTTTATATAAAACAGCAGTTTTTAGTCCAGAAAAACTAAAATTAAAATCAGGAGAATTAATCATTGGTCGAGGCAAATTAATTAAAATTTTTGAATTTGTTTGAGATTTCCATTTTTTAGCATACTCAGAAATGATGGGTCCTCCTGGATATCCCAAACCTAAAATTTTGGCAACTTTATCAAAACATTCGCCAGCAGCATCATCAAGGGTTTGACCGATTTTTTCAAATTTTTCAAAATCTTTCATTAAAATCAACTCCGTGTGTCCACCTGAAACAACTAAACAAACCGCTGGCAAAAAATTTTTAATTTCTAATGGCCAGTTGTTAATAAAACTTGAGTAAATATGAGCAACAAGGTGATTAACGGGAATTAATGGTTTATTTGTTAAAAAAGCCAATGTTTTAGCCGCTTCAACACCAACTAAAAGAGAAGTAATTAATCCCGGTCCATTTGTCACCGCCATGGCATCAAAAGAAATTTTTTTGGGATTTATGGCAGCTTCTAGGACAAAAACAATATTTTCCGCATGTTTTCTGGCTGCCACTTCTGGCACAATTCCACCATATTGAGCATGAATTTTTACCTGCGAGAAAACAACATTACTCACAATTTTAAATTTATGATTTTTGATATTTAACAAACTAGCAGATGTTTCATCACAACTCGTTTCAATTCCCAAAATCGTTAAATCGTTTTTCATCATAAATTGATCAATTTAATATTTTATCAAAAATTTTCTTTTTTTCTACAACAGCGTGTTAATACATTAATTGATGTTGAAAACATTTGACAAAAAGAAAAGGTTGATTAAAATGAATATCATTCACCCTTAATTTTTTGGCCCCGTCGTCTAACGGTTAGGACGCCAGGCTTTCAATCTGGCAATACGGGTTCGATTCCCGTCGGGGCTATTTTTAATATTTTTTCCTGGTAATAGTTTCCCTTTAGTCTTTTATTCTCTTTCTATTACACTGTGTTAACACGTTAAGAGGAAGCAAGAAATATGAAAAAGAAAAAAGTTTAAAAAGTAGCAAACAAACATCCATCGCCAATTTCTCATCAGTGTGTTAACACGTTAATACGGGGACAGAAGTAAATAAAAAAATAATTAAAAGTGGTAGAATATAAATATGAAAATAAATTTCATTCAGGCAAAATCGATTCTCAATAAATCTAAAGTCGGCGGTTATACTTTAAATCCTTATCTTGGCTGTCCTCATGGCTGTGTTTATTGTTATAATCAACATTTTATTTCAAAAATTCGACCAAATGAAAAATGGGGTAATTTTTTAGAAATCAAACTTAATGCTCCAGAAATTTTAGAGAAAGAAATTAATGGGAAATATAAAAATTTAAAAGATGAGGTCTTTTTTTCAACCATCACCGATCCTTATAACCCTTTAGAAGAAAGATATCAATTGACAAGAAAATGCTTAGAAATTTTGTTTAAAGCTCAATGGCGAGTTTCAATTTTAACAAAATCAAATTTAATTTTAAGAGATTTATCTCTTTTTAAAAAATATAAATTTTTGGTGGAAATAGGTTTCACTATTACCACTTTAGATTCAAAAGCCCAAAAACTTTTTGAACCTGGGGCAAGTTTAGTAGAAACGCGAATAAAATGTTTAAAAAGATTGAAAAAGGAAGGAATTAAAACTTATGGATTTATTGGACCAATTCTGCCTTATTTTACTAATTTAAAAAGGATCTTTGAAACTTTAAAAGATAAGGTTGATAAAATTTGGTTTGATAGTTTAAATACAAAAAAAGAAAATTGGCAAGGTTTAGAAAGGGTTTTAAAATTGCATTATCCGCGCTTTTTGCCGGAATATAAAAAGATCTTCTTTCAAAACCGTCAGGAATACGAAAATCAATTAAAAGAAGAAATTGAATTTTTGGCGGAATATTTCAAAATTCCCGTAAAAATTTGTTTTTAATCTGCCAAATTTTCTTTTATTTAAGCCAAAATATCAATTTGTTCCTCGAGGAACATTTCGCAGACCAATAAAGGCCATCATGGTTTTCATTGGTCTTGGTTTATCCCGCCGATAAGAAAAATATTTATTTTTTAAACAATAAGTACATTCTTTTATTTCCTCCATATTTTTTCTTAAAATACCATTTTTAAATGCTTCTAATTTAATGGCCATTGGCAAATCAATAAAAAGCCGATTTTTCCTTTTGATTAAGACTTTTTTAGAAAAACGAGAAAGAAATTTTTTCGCCACATCTTCTTTCACTTCAAAGTGACAAGATCGAATACCAGGACCAATACCAATTAAAATATCTTTTGCTTGAGATAAAAATTTGTTTTTCATTATTTTAATCATCCGAGTAATTAAACCTTTAATAATGGCTCGCCAACTTGCATGGGCTAAACCAACAATTTCTTTTTTTTGATCGAAAAAAAAGACCGGAAAACAATCGGCCACGGTTAAAGAAAGAAAAAGATTTTTTTCTTTAGTAATTAAACCGTCAACATTTTTAATCCGTTGACCACGATTTTTAGAGGTAACAATTTTTACTTTTCCTTGATGATCTAAGGAGGCCCAAACCGTGTCTTTGATTTTTAAATTAAATAAGGAAAGAAATTTTTGGCGATTTTTAAGCGCTCTCTTATTTTTTTCTTTTTGCTTAATTAATCTCATTGAACCATCTCTTTTTGTCGAAACTCCATAAACAAGATGAGGAAAATTTTTGAAAATTTTAAATTGAATCATAAAAAAAATTATATCATAAAGATTGATTTTAAAAACTTTCTTAATGTGTTAACACGATAAAAGGATGGATAATGAAAATAGAAGGCAAGGATTATTCATCTTAAACCATTAATCGTTTTAATGTGTTAATACGATAATTGAGACAGGTAAAATTAGCGGAAGAAAAAAAGAATTTTTAATTTAATGGCTTAATTAAAATCGCTCTCGCATTGTTTCAAATTTAATGTCTCACTTTTCTATAATGTATTAACACATTAATTAAAATAAAAAATTTAATTAAGAGAAAAAGGAGATTCTTTCAACAATTTTTTTATTGAATTTTCGATTAATTTTCTCGATTAATCTTTTTTCATTTAATTTTATCTCTTGAGCGACAACTGAACTTAAAACAGAAATCGATAAAATCCCATTTTTAAAATGTAAAATTTTAACTTTTTTCAAAATTTTTTCCCCAAATTCAGCCACAAGGTTTTTTTTAAATTCTTCAATTACTAAAGCGGATTTCATCTCCTTCTCTATCCCCGCTTTAGAAATTGATTGCCAAAGTAATGAAGAAATTTTTTTCATTTTTAATATATATTAACAATTATTTTTTCACTTTCAATTGGCAAATTATTTATATCAAATGCTTCAGTAAATAATTCATACTGCCCAACCTCAAAAGAATCAAGCCAATCGATGTTAATTCGAAATTGATCAGGAGAGGTAATTTTAGCTATTAATTTTTTCTCAAGAGTGTTAAGCTTTCTAAAATAAAGATTTATTTCTTTTATTTTAACAATCGGTAAGGAAAGAGAAATTGGATAAGGGAAACTTTCTAAATAAATATTTTCATTATTTTTAGGGGAAAGAAAGAAAATGGTTGGCCTAAAATTTTGAAGCAAATTAATATTAATTGAACTACTTTGGCAGTTATCTATATCATCGCAGGCATAAACAGTAATTTTATGATAACCAGGAGAAAGACCGGTTGTATTTAAGGAAAGATTATAGGGGTAATTATAAACCTTATCGAAAGGAAAGGTATCGATAAAACCTTTTACTTCCCTTACTCCTCTGGGTGCTTCCGCCAAAACAGAAATAGAAAGAATGTTTGAGGAAATTACTGCGCCATTTAAAGGATAATTAATTTGAATTTTGGGACGGTTAGCTAAAGTATGTAAATCATCATATTCAGTCGGTGGTAATTCAACAGCAATTTTATTCCTTCTTATCCAATCCTTTATTGCTTCTTCCCAACGAAGATACATTGGATCTTTCTCCGGATTTGTTGGAGCTTCTCCTCTTGGATTATCTTTATCAACATAATGAAGAATTGAGTGATAAATTTTATATCTTTTTTCGACAATAAAGCTTAAAGGAGTTAAATCAGTAGCTAACTTTCCTGAGGCTTTATCAATTTTTACGACAATCTCTGGAATTTCTCCTTTTAAAATTGGTTTATCAACAATGTCTGGTTTTGGCGGGGTAAATTCTTCAACTGGTGTATCTTTTAGTGCCTCTCTCATGAAATAGTTCCAAATTGGAGCTGCCAGTTTTGAACCATCAGCCCCTTTTTTCATCTCTTCTCCTGAAGAATTACCAACCCAAACTCCAGCGACCAATGAAGGAGTATAACCAATTGTCCAAGCATCGCGCCAGTTTTGAGTCGTCCCTGTTTTAGCCGCCACTGGTCTATTAGGAAGGGTTAAATAATTTTTCTCACCAAAAATAAAAGCCCGAGCACTATTGTCAGAAAGGATATCATTTATTTTTCGACAAACTTCTTCATCTAAAACTCTTTCTGGAACAACTTCTTTTTTTTCTTCTAATACTTTCCCGTTAGCATCTTCAACTCTTAAAATAGAGGAAATAGGAATTTTAATTCCTTCGCGAGCAAAAATAGAAAAAGCAGCAGTATGTTCTAAAAGCTTTACTTCCCCTCCACCCAAAACAATCGCTAAACCAAATCGAGATCTATCTTTAAAAGTTGTATAACCCATTTTTTCTGCTAAATCTAAAACATTATCAAGTCCAGCTAAATAAAGAGCTTTTACCGCTGGAATATTTAAAGAACCAGCCAAAGCCTTTCTTATGGTAATTGGTCCTCTTTCTTTTTCATCATAATCTTTTGGAATATAATCTTTACCAGAACCATCAGGACCAAAATTTGTCACAACATCAAAAAGAATTGTTTCTGGAGTATAACCTTTTTCAAAAAGTTTGGCATAGATAATTGGCTTAAAAGATGAACCTGGTTGACGAGGTGAAAGAGCAACATTAACATAACCATCAATTGATTCATCGAAATAGTCTTTTGAACCAACCATGGCTAAAATTTCTCCTGTTTTAACATCAATTGCTACTAAAGAAGCATTTGTTGCTCCAAATTTTTTAAGATTTTCTTCATTTTTAAAAATTGCTTCTTCGGCGATTTTTTGTTTTTTTAAATCTAAAGTGGTAATAACTTTTAATCCGCCTTGTTCAACCATTCGATGACCATATTTCTCAATCAATTGATCTTTAACATACATCACAAAATGAGGAGCAATCATTCTTTCTTTTTTTGGCCTTATCTTTTTTAATGTGTCTGTTTCCTTTGCTTTCTCATATTCTTCTTTAGAAATAAATCCTAAATCAAGCATTTCTTTTAAAATATAATTTCGTCGAGCAATCAATTTATCTTTATTCTCACCGTAAGGAGAATAATAACTTGGCGCTTTTGGTAGGGCAGCTAAAAGTGCTGCTTCATCTAAAGTTAATTCAGATGCCTTTTTCCCAAAATAAATTTGACTCGCTGCCTCAACTCCGTAAGCATTTGAACCATAGGGAATTTCATTTAAATACATCTTTAAAATTTCATCTTTAGAAAATTTTTTCTCAATTTGATAGGCTAAAATAAGTTCTCTTAATTTCCGAGCATAAGTTTTTTCTGGTTTTAAAATAGCATTTTTAATTAATTGTTGAGTAATGGTTGAGCCTCCTTGAATCTTTTTTCCTTTTAAAATATTCATTATTAAAGCCCGGAGAATGCTTTTAAAAGAAAAACCTTTGTGTTCATAAAAATATTTATCTTCAGCAGCAATAGTAGCATGAATAAGATAGGGGGAAATTTGATGAAGCTCAACTAATGTTCTTCTTTGATCAGTAAAAATTTCATAAAGAACAGTTTTCCCTTCTCGATCATAAATTTTTGTTGATTGACGAATTTCTCTTTCAATAAGTTTATTTGGATCTGGTAAATCTTTAGCTATCCAAAAATAAACAAAAATTGAAAAAAGACAAACTAAAATAAGAAAAAAGAAAATAAAAGAAAAAATTTTTTTAAAAAAAATGATTCTTTTCTTTTTTCTTTTGAAAGAAGGCAATTTTTCAATTTTTCTCTTTTTCCAAGTCATATTCTTCATTTAAAATAAAAGCACCTAAAATTGTTGCCCTCTCATTAAGTTCGGAAATCAAAAATTCTGTTTTTGTCTCTTTAACTAAAAGCCAATCTTTAATATTTTTTAAAGCGATCTCAATAAATGGCTTAAAACGAATCATCCCTCCGCCTAAAATCACTAAATCTGGATTTAAAATATTCACGAGATTAGCTATGCCAATGGCTAACCAACGGGCTATTTCATTAACAATAAAAATTGCCTCAGATTTTTTTTCATAAAACTCTTTTTCTATCTCAAAAGTTGTTTTCTCCTTCCCAAAAATTTCAAAATAAATTTCTTTCATCGCCCGACCACTGGCATAAGCTTCAAAACAACCTCTTCTTCCACAGAGACATTTCCTTCCTCCAATTTCTAAAATAAAATGCCCAAATTCACCAGCAAAACCATCTTTACCTCTAATAATTTTTTTATCAATCACCATTCCACCACCAATTCCTGAGCCAACAGTTAAACCAATAATAAAATTTTTCCCTTTCCCCTTCCCAAAAACTGCTTCACCTAAAGTAAAACAGTTTGCGTCATTATCTAAAAAAATCGGTAAATTGAATTTATCCTCCAAAATTTTCTTTAAAAAAATTTTTTCTCTTTTTTTTGAAATATTTGGTGAAAGGATAACGCTTCCTTCTTTAAAGTTAACCTGACCAGCAACACCAAGACTAATGGCTTTAAATTTAAAACCTTGAGATTTTAATTGATTAATAATTTCAATAATTTTTTGAAGAAATTTTTCCTTATTTAATGGTTTTTGCCAAAGAATTTTTTGGTAATCAAAAATTTTCCCTCTTTCAACTAATCCATAGGCAATTTTTGTTCCACCGATATCAAAACACAAAATCATAAATTTTCTTTTTCTTTATAAAAAACAAGAATAACAATTTCGTCTTCTTTTGGCGATTGGCTTTGAGAAACTTCAATAATTTCAATATTTTTCTTTTCTTTTAGCCAATCGCTAATCTTTCTCTCTAATTCATCAGCATCATAGCCAGTAAAAGATTTCACTTGATAAATAGGCATAATAATTTATTAAAATTTTATCACTTATAATATATTTTTTCAAACTAAAAGGGGCGAAAATTCGCCCCTTTTTAAAATTGAATAAATGTTAACCATTCCATATGTTTTTTACTGCGGGCAAATCGAATTTCATCGTAAACAGCACGAATTTCTTTAGTAATTGGTCCAATTTTCCCGTCACCAATTTTGACATTTTCTATAGCGACAATTGGAGTAATACCAGCCCAAGTTCCAGTAAAAAACACTTCATCCGCTGTTTCCAAAAAGGAGCGAGGAATAGACATTTCTTTTACTTCTATCCCTAATTCTTTAGCAATGATAATTACTGAATCACGGGTGATACCAGGTAAAATTCCATCACTTATGGGAGGAGTATAAAGAACTTGATTGGAGACAACGAAAATGTTTTCTCCTGATCCTTCGGAAATATTTCCCTCAACAGTAAGAGCAATCGCTTCAACAAATCCTCTTTCAATCGCCTCCATTTTAATCAATTGACCAAGTGCATATTTACCCGCATCTTTAGCAATCGAAGGAAAGGAGGTTGAAGGAGGTCGACGCCAGGTCGAAATACAAACCTTAATACCCTCATCAGCTCCGGAAAGATATTCGACATATTTTATTGCTCCAATCACTACCTCTACTGGACAATTCAATGGATTTACTCCTAACTCTTTATAACCTCGGAAAACAATCGGCCGAATGTAGACATCTGGAATTTTGTTGATCTTTACTAATTCAATTATCGCTTGAGAAATTTCCTCTTCGGTATAGGGAATTTCCATCCTGTAGATTTTAGCTGAATTAAAGAGGCGCTTTACATGATCTTTAAGTCTAAAGATCGCTGGTCCCTTATTTGTCATTCGACAGAGAATTCCTTCAAAAACAGCAGAGCCATAATGAAGGGCATGAGTCATGACATGAATTTTCGCCTCATTCCAAGGAATAATTTCTTTATTTTTCCAAATATACGAAGTTTCTAACATTTTTGGCATTTTTCACCTCCTTTTTACCTTCTTTACTCATTTTCTCTTTATTTTTAAATTTGTCAATTCTTTTTTTTCTGATATACTTTTATTATGCTCAAAAACAAAGAAAAAATTAAAGAACTTTTGACGCGGGGCGTTGAAGAAATTGTTGATTTTAAACATTTAAAAAACGAACTGGAATCAGGAAAAAAACTTCGAATTAAGCTTGGGATTGATCCAACCGCTAAAGAAATTCATTTGGGAAATGCTGTTGTTTTAAGAAAACTAAAAGAATTTCAAGATCTCGGTCATCAAGTCATTTTTTTAATCGGTGATTTCACGGCAAAAATTGGTGATCCATCTGGTCGAGTTTCTTCTCGAAAGCCATTAACTGATAAAGAAATTAAAGAAAATATGGCAAATTATAAAAAGCAAGTGGCAAAGATTCTTGATTTGGAAAGAGTTGAAATTCGTTATAATTCAGAATGGTATAATAAATTAAAACTTAATGACTTTCTTTCCTTAACAAAACTTATTACCCTTAACAAACTTTTAGAAAGAGAAGATTTTAAAAATCGTTTAAAGAAAAAATTACCTTTAGGAGTAAATGAAATTCTTTATCCAATTCTTCAGGGTTATGACTCTTTTATCCTAAAGGCTGATGTTGAAATTGGTGGGAAAGATCAATTACTTAACATGTTAATGGGAAGAGAAATTCAGGAAAAACTTGGACAAAAGCCACAAGATATTATTACTCTCTCACTTCTTGAAGGAACAGATGGGGTTAAAAAAATGAGTAAAAGTTTTAATAATTTTATCGGCATTGACTTTGAAGCAAATGAAATGTTTGGTAAAATAATGTCTATCCCAGATCAGTTAATTATTAAATACTTTATCCTTTGCACTAACCTTCCTTTATCAGAAATTAATGAAATAAAAGAAAAAATTGAAAAAGGTGAAAATCCACGAGATTTTAAAGCAAAATTGGCCTATGAAATCGTTAAAATTTATCACGGAGAAAAATTAGCTCAAAAAGCAGAGGCTGAGTTTAATCGAATTTTCAAAGAAAAAAAATTGCCAACTCAAATTCCAGTTTTAAAATTAAAAGATAAAGAGTTGAAGTTGGTTGACTTAATCAAAAAGACAGATTTAGTTCCTTCGAAGTCAGAAATAAAAAGATTAATTTCTCAGGGTGGAATAAAAATTGATGGAAAGGTAGAAAGAAATTGGCAAAAGAAAATTGAAATTAAAGATAAAATAATTATTCAAATCGGAAAAAGAAAATTTATTCAAATTGAAAAAAATTAAAAATATGCTTAAAATAATTTTTTCTCGAAGAGGTAAAAAAAATAAACCAACTTACCGAATCATTGTTCTAGATAAAAGGAAAGATCCTTTTGGTGATTTTTTAGAAGATTTAGGATCCTATAATCCTCATACCAAAAAGGCGACTCTTAAAGTTGAAAGGATAAAATATTGGCTTTCAGTAGGTGCAAAACCTTCTGAGACTGTTTTTAACTTATTGGTAAAAAATAAAGTTATTGATGCTCCAAAGATCAAAATAAAAATAAGAAAGAAAAAAGAAGAAAAACCCGCTGTGGAAAAGTCTGCTTGACAATTTATTTATTTTTTCTATTTTTATATTAAATTGATATCTTTGAAATCTCTGAAAAATAACCAGTCTTTTAAGAAATTTTGGAAAGGTCGAAAGACTGGATTAATGTTATTAATGTTATCTCTGAATAAAACCTATGGCAGCCAAACCAAAAGATCAAGAATTCCTTGAGTATGTGGTCAAATCCCTCGTCAATTACCCAGAAGATGTAAAAGTCACCAGAACTGTAGATGAAATGGGAGTTCTTCTTTCTCTTTCTGTTAATCCAGCTGATGTTGGTCAGGTAATTGGACGAGGGGGTACCACAGCCAGAGCCATTAGAACTTTAGTCCGATTAGTTGGACTCAAAAACAGGGCTCGAGTCAATCTAAAAATTGAAGCTCCTACCCCAACTAAATCAACTTCAACCACTGAGGAGCTAAAACTCTAATTTATCTTTCCTTTTTATTTATAACTAATCCCCTTTCCTTTGGGAGGGGGTTAGTTATTATTAAATTTAAAAATGATAAAATTTGAAATTATTACAATTTTTCCTGAAGTTTTTGAAAATTATTTTAATACCTCAATCATTAAAAGAGCTAAAGAAAAAGGATTAATAGAAATTAAAGTCCATAATCTCAGAAAATGGGCAAAAGATAAACACAAAACTGTCGACGATAGAGTTTATGGTGGCGGGCCAGGAATGATTCTTAAAGCAGATGTTATTTATAGAGCGGTTAAATCTTTAGAAAGATCAAAAAATATTAAAAAGGGGTCTAAAACAATCTTACTTACTCCTGCTGGCAAACAATTTAATCAAAAAATAGCTCAAAGATACGCAAAACTAAAAAGAATTATTTTAATCTGCGGACGTTATGAGGGCGTTGATGCTCGAGTTGAAAAATTTGTTGATGAAAAAATTTCAATTGGTCCTTATGTTTTAACCGGTGGTGAATTGCCAGCGATGGTCATTGTTGATGCGGTCACACGATTAATTCCCGGAGTAATTAAAAAGGAATCGCTAGAGGAAGAAAGTTTTTCTTTTAAAAAAGACAAATTGGGAATTGGTCATTGGGATTTGGGATTTTATTATGAGTATCCTCAGTACACTCGACCAGCAGTTTTAAAAATTCGTGATAAATCTGGTCAAATAAAAGTATTAAAAGTACCAAAAGTTCTCCTTTCTGGTAATCATCAAAAGATAAAAGAATGGCGAGAAAAAAGGATAAAAGTAAGAAAAATATAAATTATCCACAATTGACAAATTTAATTTTTTGTATAATATATATTTAGTTTTAAAGAAGCTCTTTGACAACTAAAAAGTGAGGGAAGGGTGTTTATTGTTAAGAGTTTGATCCTAGCTCAGGATGAACGCTGGCGGCGTGTCTAAGGCATGCAAGTCGAGCGGGCCTCGTGTTTTTAGCACGAGGTTTAGCGGCAAACGGGAGAGTAATACACTGGAACATACCCCCGAGACGGGGATAACCCTGCGAAAGTGGGGCTAATACCCGATGGTCTTCCTATCATAATTTGATAGGAAGTAAAGAGAGTCACCTCTCGCTCGGGGATTGGCCAGTGGCCTATCAGGTAGTTGGTAGGGTAATGGCCTACCAAGCCGATGACGGGTAGCCGGCCTGAGAGGGTGTCCGGCCTCACGGGGACTGAGACACGGCCCCGACTCCTACGGGAGGCAGCAGCCAAGAATCTTTCCCAATGGGCGAAAGCCTGAGGAAGCGACGCCGCGTGCGGGAAGAAGCTCTTCGGAGTGTAAACCGCTTTTCTGGGGGAACAATCCCGATTTAATCGGGATGAGTGTACCCCAGGAATAAGGGACCGCCAATCACGTGCCAGCAGCGGCGGTAAGACGTGAGTCCCAAGCGTTATCCGGTTTTACTGGGCGTAAAGCGTGCGTAGGCGATCAGCTAAGTTTCTGGTCAAACCCTTTTGCTCAACAAAAGGACGGCCAGAAATACTGGCTGATTAGAGGCCGGGAGAGGCCAGCGGAACGTGCGGTGGAGGGGTGAAATCCGTTGATATCGCACGGAACACCAAAAGCGAAGGCAGCTGGCTAGAACGGCCCTGACGCTGAGGCACGAAAGCGTGGGGAGCAAAAAGGATTAGATACCCTTGTAGTCCACGCCCTAAACGATGGGTGCTAGACATTGGAAGTGTCGACCCTTCCAGTGTCGCTTCAAAAAAGCTAACGCGTTAAGCACCCCGCCTGGGAAGTACGGCCGCAAGGCTAAAACTCAAAGGAATAGACGGGGACCCGCACAAGCGGTGGATCACGTGGTTTAATTCGACGACAAGCGAGGAACCTTACCAGGGCTTGACATGCTGGTAGTAGGAGCCCGAAAGGGTGACGATCCTGACATTTTTGTCAGGAAGCCAGCACAGGTGCTGCATGGTCGTCGTCAGCTCGTGCCGTGAGGTGTACCCTTAAGTGGGGCAACGAGCGCAACCCTCGTGGCTAGTTGCTCCGAGTTTTAGCTCGGAGGTCTCTAGCCAGACTGCCGTAGATAATACGGAGGAAGGAGGGGACGACGTCAGATCAGCATGGCCCTTATGCCCTGGGCGACACACGTGATACAATGGCTGGGACAAAGGGACGCGAAGCCGTAAGGCGGAGCAAATCCCATCAAACCCAGCCCCAGTTCGGATTGAGGTCTGAAACTCGACCTCATGAAGCCGGAATCGCTAGTAACCGTGGATCAGCCATGCCACGGTGAATACGTTCTCGGGTCTTGTACTCACCGCCCGTCACGCCAAGCGAGCCGGGAGCACCTGAAGGTCCGTGTTCACGGAAATAGGGTGAGCCCGGTGAGAGGGGCGAAGTCGTAACAAGGCACCCGTAGCGGAAGCTGCGGGTGGATTAACCTCTTTCTAACTCTATTTAACCTTAATTGGTTAAATAGAAATCTCTTCAAGCTGAAACACCCTTCTCCTCACTTTTTAGTTGTCAAAGAGTAAACCACCTTTAAGGTGGTTTTATTTTAAAAAGAAATCCACAAAATACTTTTGACTTTTTAAAATTTTTTATCTATAATCTTTTAAAGGGCATGTAGCTCAGGTGGTTAGAGCGCATTCCTGATAAGAATGAGGTCGGAGGTTCGAGTCCTCCCATGCCCATTTTTTTTAATTGACTTTCTCATGGAAAAATTTATTGACAAAAATAAAAAAATTGAAATAATTTTTAAAAGTCAGGATTTTTTGATCATTAACAAACCAGCAAATCTATTAGTTCATAAAACAGAAAAGTCTTTTGAGCCAACGCTTGTTGATTTTCTTTTAAAATCTTATCCAGAAATAAAAGACGTTGGAGAAAATCCTTTAAGAGCAGGAATTGTTCATCGTTTAGATAAAGAGGTTTCTGGTTTAATGATCATTCCTTTAAATCAAAATGCTTTCAACCATTTTAAAAATGAGTTTAAAAATCGGAAAGTAGAAAAGGAATATTTGGCTCTTGTTCATAATCAGGTAAAAAAAGAAGGAATTATTACTCTCCCTTTGGTTAAAGATAAAGGAAAAATTCTTTTGGCAAAAAGTATAGATTTGGAAAAAATAAAGGAAAGTTGGACAGAATACAAAGTGGTTAAAATTTTTAAAGATTTTACCCTTTTAAAAATAAAAACAAAAACTGGGCGAACTCATCAAATTAGAATCCATTTAAAAAGTATTGGTCACCCAATCGTTGGTGATAAAAAATATAAAATAAAAAGACAAAAAATAATTGATTTAGGTCGAATTTTTCTCCATGCTTATAAATTGGGTTTTTACGATTTAAATAATCATTGGCAAGAATTTCAAATTGATTTACCAAAAGAATTAAAAGATTTTTTAACTCAATTAGAATAATTTATGATCATCACTATCTCAGGAAAACCGGGCGCAGGCAAAACAACTGTTGGTAGAATGCTGGCTGAAGAGTTGGGTTATAAATTTTATTCAATTGGGGAGTTTCGAGGAGAAATAGCCCAAAAATTGGGTTTAACTATTGATGAGTTAAACAAAATTGGTGAGAAGAAATTTTGGACTGATAAAGTCGCTGATGAATTTCAAAAAAAGATTGGTGAAACTGAAGATGATGTAGTTGTTGACGGGTGGATAGCTTTTCATTTTATTCCAAAATCATTTAAAGTTTTCTTAGATGTCGATTTAAAAGTTGCTGCCCATCGTGTTTTCATTGATCAGAGACCAGATGAAGAATATTTAGATAGCGAGGAAAAAGTTTTAAAACAACTTCAAAAAAGATTAAACGAAACAAGAAAAAGATTCCTTAAATATTATCATGTTGATTTTTTAGATAAATCAAATTATGATTTAATTATTGACACAAGTAAAATTCCTCCGGAGGAAGTAGTAAAAAAAATAAGACAAAAAATAGAAAAAATATGGTTGAAATAAAGACAACGGAAATTAAACCAGGAATGTTAATAAGAGTTCATCAAAAAATCAAAGAACTTGACGCAAAAGGCAATCCAAAAGAAAGAATTCAAACTTTCGAAGGGATTGTCATTGCTAAACGTGGTGGAAATACTCCTGGTGCAACTTTCACGGTTAGAAAAATTGGCGCCGATGGAATTGGTATTGAAAAAATTTATCCAGTTCATTTGCCAACAATTGTTAAAGTAGAATTGGTGAAAAAGTATAAAGTAAGGAGAGCAAAATTATATTATTTAAGAAATTACAAGAAAAAACTTAAAGAAATAAAATAAATTTTATCGCCCAGGTGGCGGAATTTGGCAGACGCACAAGGCTGAGGACCTTGGCCGGGTTTTTCCGGCTTGCGGGTTCGAGTCCCGCCCTGGGCACATTTAAAAATTTTGGGCCGGTAGCTCAGTTGGTTAGAGCGCCTCGATGGCATCGAGGAGGTCATGGGTTCAAATCCCATCCGGTCCACCTATGTCAAAAGAGAGTAGAAAAAGAAGAAAATTTATTATTAAACTAAAACAAAAAAGAAAAAAGAAAATAAAAAAATTAAGAGAAAAATATAAACTAGCAAAAACTGAAGAAGAAAAAAGAAAAATTATCGAAAAAGCTTTAAAAATAAATCCAAATTTAACTGAAGAAGAATTTTTAAAATTTATTAAATAAACTAATCCTTTCCCAAATATTCTTTTTTCCAAATCGGATCAAAAATTTTAGCTAGCTCTTCATCATATTCAACTATTTTTTTCTCATATTCTTCATCAGAAAGAGCATTTTTCGCTGCCTCATCAATCGGGAAGGCATTGCATTCTTTAATAAATTCTTTCATCTGTTGGTAATGATCTCTAATTGGACAAGGAAGAATCCAATCACCAGTCTCTTCCGGTTTTTTTAAAAAACCATATTCATTTTGCCATTCTCTAATTTTTTTGAAAAAGGGAGTATTTAAAACATCATTAAGTGTTCCTCCCTTTTTATAAATTTCATTAATGTTTGCTACCCCGTAAGGATTAAAAACGCAAGGGGTAACATTACCACTCCATTCGATATAAAAATAACCACCACTTCTCCCAGCTGAGATACAACCATCACTTACCGAACCACAATTCCAAAAATCAGCAATAAAAATTCTTTTTTTTCTAATAATTTCCTGCGTCCTTCTAAACATTTTTAATCTTTGTTCTGGAGTAATCAATAAATCAAAACTTCCTCGGCCAATCGGCATCAATTGGAAAATCCAACCATAAATTGCTCCTAATTTATTAAAATAAAAATCAATAAACTCATCTGATAAAATTAAATCGGCATTTTTCCTTGTCGCGGTAATAGAAATTCCAAAAGGGACACCAAATTTTCTTAAATTCTCCATGGCTTTCAAAATTTTTTGAAAAACACCTTTCCCTCTTCGGTTATCTGTTTCTTTTTCAAATCCTTCAACAGAAATAGCGGGAGAAATATTCCCAACTTCAGCAATTTTTTCTGCCATTTTTTCATCAATTAATGTTCCATTAGTGTACATTAAAAAATAATTGTCTTGATGTTCTTTTGCTAAATCAATAATTGTTTTCCCTTTACTTTCATAAAGAAGTGGCTCACCACCAGAAATAACAGTGAAATAGGAACCCCATAACTCTTTCTTTTCAACAATGATTCTGTTTAAAACATCCCAATCTAATTTTTCAGAACATTCTGATGAACTGTCAGCATAACAACCAATGCATTTTAAATTACAAAATCTTGTTGGACTAATTGTTAAAAACGCTGGTGGATCTTGACCAAATTTTTTGCGAAATTCTTTAATTTGTGGTTTCTCTTTTAAAAAAACATTTTGAATAAAATTAAAAATCCCTTCCATCACTTTCGGGGATCTTGAAGCATTAACCAATGCTTTTTCAAAAGATCTAATCATACTTTTTAACATGAAATACTTATCTTCTTGAACTTTAAAAGGTCGATCTTTAACTTTTAAAACTGAAGAGCGAACTCTTTTTTCAAAGAGTTTAACTAATGTTTTTCTAAGAAAATAATTGGAAAGGGTTATTTCTTTAAAATTTAAGGATTTATTTAAAACTGAATCTATGATTTTCCCGACCATATTTATTTCATTATATCAAATAAAAAATAAAAAGGTTGTGGATAACAACTTGATTTTAAAAAAATTTTATTTAAAATAGTAAAAGTATTGGGCAGCTAGCTCAACTGGTTAGAGCGTCCGCTTGACGTGCGGAAGGTTATAGGTTCGAGTCCTATGCTGCCCATTTTGCACTTAAAAAGGAGGAAAAATGAAAAGAATAATCATTATAGTTGCACTAATTTTTCTTTATCTCTTTGTTTTTATTTCCGGATCATACATCGCGTTAGAAATTCTAAAATTCTCGATCACGATAAAATGGAACCCATGGACAGGATACGTTCACCCCATCCGGTTTATCCAAATCTTTTTGATCCTCATTGCTACCGCTCATCTCTCTTCAGTTGTTCTTTCGTACTTGCTCTCTTATCTCAAAGATCGTAAAGAAGGGGGTTAAAATCCCCCTTCCTTTTATTTACTAAAATTTTAAAAAGGATAAAATTTAACGATGAAGAAAAGAATTAAAAGAAGTTTTTTTACTCGTCCAACTTTAAAAGTAGCCAAAGAGCTATTAGGAAAATTTATTGTAAGAAAATACAAAGGTAAAAAAATTATTGGAAAAATTGTTGAGACAGAAGCTTATATCGGGCCGGAAGATAGGGCATCTCATGGTTATCAAATGAAAAAAACAGAAAGAAACAGAGCGGAATATTTAATTGGTGGTCATATTTATATTTATTTAGTTTATGGCATGTATTATCAGCTAAACATTTCCACAGAAAAGGAGGGTTTACCAAGATGTGTTTTAATCAGAGCCCTTGAACCAATGGTTAATAAGAAGTTGAAATTTTTTAAAATTAATGGTAAATTAGTAAAAATTAATCAGATTGCTAATGGGCCAGGTAAACTTTGTCGTTATTTGAAGCTTGACAAAAGTTTTTACGGAGAAGATTTAGTAAAAAGTAAAAGAATTTGGTTAGAGGATTGGGGAATTAAGATAAAAAAAACAGAAGTTGTTGCCAGTAAAAGAATTGGTATTGATTACGCCGGAAAATATTGGGCAAATAAAAAATGGAGATTTTATCTTAAAAACAATCAATTTATCTCAAAAAAATAAAAAATTATGAGTAGATACATTTTCGTTATTGGCGGAGTTTTATCTGGCGTGGGCAAAGGAACAGCAACTGCTTCTATTGGTCGGATTTTAAAATCTTTTGGTTATAAAGTGACAGCCATTAAAATTGATCCTTACCTTAATGTTGATGCTGGAACAATGAATCCAATTGAACATGGCGAAGTTTTTGTCACTGAAGACGGAGATGAAACAGATCAAGATATTGGAATTTATGAAAGATTTTTAGACGAAAATATCTATTCTGACAATTACATGACAACAGGAAGGGTTTATTTATCAGTGATTAACAGAGAAAGGAAATTAGAATATAATGGAAAGTGTGTTGAAGTAATTCCCCATATTCCAGAAGAAGTTATTTCTCGCATAGAAAAAGTTGCCTCTAAAACAAAAGCTGATTTTGTTTTAGTTGAAATTGGTGGAACAGTAGGGGAGTATCAAAATGCCTTATTTTTGGAAGCAGCCAGAATGATGCATTTAAAAAATCCAAAAAGAGTGATTTTCGTTTTAGTTAGTTATTTACCAATTCCAGAAAAATTAGGAGAAATGAAAACAAAACCAACTCAACAGGCAGCTCGTCTTTTAAATGAAGCAGGAATCCAACCTGATTTTATTTTATGCCGAGCAAAATTGCCCCTTGATGAACCGAGAAAGAAGAAAATTTCAACTTTTTGCAACCTTTATGAAGAAGATATCATTTCCGCTCCTGATGTTGAATCAATTTATGAAATTCCTATCAATTTTGAAAAAGATAAACTTGGAGAAAAAATTTTAAAAAAATTTGGTTTAAAACCAAAGAAAAGAAATTTAAAAGATTGGGCAAAATTAGTCAAAATTATTAAAACAGCAAAAAAAGAAGTAAAAATTGGTATTGTCGGGAAATATTTTACCACTGGCAAATTTATTTTAACTGACTCCTACATTTCTGTTATTGAAGCAATAAAGCATGCGAGTTGGTACTTTAAAAGAAAGCCAGTAATTGATTGGCTTGATTCAGAAAAATATGAAAAAAAACCATCTTTTCTAAAAGAATTAAAAAATTATGATGGAATAGTTGTCCCGGGTGGATTTGGAAAAAGGGGGACTGAAGGAAAAATTAAAGCAATTTCTTATGTCAGAAAAAACAAAATCCCATTTTTAGGACTCTGTTTTGGTTTACAATTAGCCATCGTTGAATTTGCTCGAAATGTCGCTAAATTAAAAAAAGCGAATTCAACCGAAATTGATCCAAAAACACCTTATCCAGTAGTTGATTTAATGCCAGAACAATTAAAAAATATTCAAATGTCTTTATATGGCGGGAGTATGAGATTAGGTGCTTATCCATGTAAAATCAAAGAAAAAACATTGGCCTATGAAGCTTATTTTGGAAAGAAAAAAGTTAAAAAACCAATTGTTTTTGAAAGGCATCGTCATCGTTATGAAGTTAATAATGAATATAGAGAAGTTTTAGAAAAAAAAGGTTTAATTTTCTCAGGAATTAATCCAGAATTAAATTTAGTTGAAATCATTGAATTAAAAAATCATCCATTCTTTTTAGCTACCCAATTTCATCCAGAATTTAAATCAAGACCTCTTTCACCTCACCCTCTTTTTAAAAAATTTATTGAAAGAGCCATCAAAAAATGAAAAGAAAAAAAATTGACAGATTAATGAAATTTTTAATTATTTTAGCCACTTTTTCTCTCATTGGCCTCACTGGCTATCAAATTCTTTTTCCTTTTTTCGAAAGAAAACCAGGAGAAAATTTAGAAAATAAAATTGTTGAAGTTAATAAAAAAGAAATTTTAAAAGAAAGTTTTGATTTAAAAGTTCCTTTTGCTCCCCAAGCACCTTTTGGAATGTGGGACAATCTCCATAATAATGCCTGTGAAGAAGCAGCTTTGGTTATGGTTCATTACTTTAAAAAAGGAGAAAAATTAACTAAAGAAAAAATGGAGAAAGAAATTCAAAATTTAGTTAATTGGCAAATAAAAAATTGGGGGACTCATAAAGATTTAAATCTTGAAGAATTGAAAGAATTGGCTGAAAAATATTATGGATATAGCAAAATTGAAGTTGTTAAAATTAAAGATATTAATGAAATAAAAAAAGAAGTGGCAAAAGGAAACCCAGTTATTGTTCCAGCGGCTGGTCGTTTACTTAATAACCCTTTTTATCGCCGACCAGGTCCTTACTATCATATGCTAGTTATTCGCGGATATAAAAAAGACAAAATTATCACCAATGATCCAGGAACAAAAAGAGGAGAAAAATATTTTTATCCAGAAAAAATAATTTTTGAAGCTATTCATGATTGGCCAGGGGAAGGAAAAGATATTTTAACCGGTGAGAAAAAAATGCTTATAATTAAAGATTAATCATATGATCAATGTTGGCCAAATTATTTTAAGATTAATTTTACCATTAATTTTTGGTGCCTTAATCTTTTGGTTTAAAAAAGAAAAAATTCTTCCTTTAAAAATTTATCTTCTATTTCCTCTTTTTGGAAGTTTACTTTCGATCTTTTTTCTTAAATTATTTTTTCGGTATTTCTCAAAAATTGATCCATTGATTTTACCCGCCTCTTTAATTTTAGGAATTTTTATCTTTGTTGGATTATTAAAGGAAACAAAAGAAACATTTATTCTTTTAATGACTTTTCTTTTTTTAACCTTCATCGGTTTTTTGATTGGTTTTGGTTTCTATGAAGTAGCAATTTTTATCACCCTTTTAATCCTTATCTTAAACTATTTTGATTCTTATTTCTCATTATGGCTGAAAAAATAAAAAAAACGATTTGGGCAAAGTTAACCAAACTTTCTGATAAAGATTTAGATTTAGAAGGAAAAGAAATAGAGTGGATAAAAAAAGAGGAAAAAAAGAAAAAAGTAGAAGAATTACCAAAAAAAGAAGATTGGTGGCTACCTCAAATTGCGGAGGGGAAACTTTCTTTAGATATTTACCAAAAAAATGGAAAAATTATTGTCAAATCGCCAATTGCTGGGGTTAAATCAGAAGATTTAGAAATTATCATTGATAAAGATATTTTAACAATTAAGGGGGAAAGGAAAAAGGATGAAGAAGTTGACGAAAAAAATTATTTCCATCGGGAATGCTTCTGGGGAAAATTTTCAAGAACTGTCATTTTGCCAACGAAAGTAGAAATTGAAAATGTGAAAGCAAGTTTAAAAAATGGAATTTTAACAATCATTTTACCAATTAAAAAAGAAGAGGAAGAAATTAAAAAAATAAAGCCAAAAAAATGAAGTCAAAAGCTA
>JGI24721J44947_10003188_pt1 | contig 23215 bp, 22 predicted proteins | sample YelNatPaOPGAMG01_FD_44947 | JGI IMG/M metagenome (IMG submission 44947) | reverse complement strand
AATCGTCCACTGCCAGGCTTCCGAAAGAATCTCTTGTGCAGTCCGCGTTAATTCAAGTCGCGGGAGAGCATCAGCTTGAAGGTCAATTTATCCGCGCCCGCCGTTACTCCGACTCCCACTCCCGTTTCGATATCCACGAACGGCGTGTGGTGGTCCATCACGGCCCAGATTTCGTGGAATTGATCATTTGCGGCATAAAACTGGCGCAGCGGCCCAAAGTCTGCATACTCCTCGGCGGCGACGGCCCAGTTCTTGTTAAAGTTGTAAGCGATCCTTCCCGCGGGAGCAAAGTCCAGGCCCCCGAAGCCGCCTGTGTAATCCGTGTCGAGGATAGGATTGTAAATCAGGTCCACTTTGTTCAGATGAGCGCCGACGATGGGCCGCACTTCTGAGGTAATGTGGCGGGATTCCCAGTATGACTGGTTCACGCTGAATTCGAAATTGACGCCGTAAAAGAATTTGTGCTCTTCCGCATGCGGACGCACAAACAATTCGCGGATCTTGAAGCCGTCAATCGAGCCGCCGTGCTCCTTTGAATACGCTGTATAAACCGGCAGGTAAAGCCCCTGCTCGAACCATGGCGTCACGCCGAAAGCCCACTCCACCGCACCGTTAACGGAATCGTCCGGAATGATGCCGCCCGGGAAATCCGGGCTCTTCCGGCCGATGGGCGTGAAGTTGCTGTGAATCATCAGGTTCACTTTGCCCGGCGATGCAATCGAAGCATCATAAACCTGGATCTCATCGGTCTGCCCAAAGGCGGCTCGAGGCGCAACAGCCAGAAAAGCGGCCAGCGCAGCGCACACGCTCATCATCGGCCTGAAACAATGTTTGCCCCGTGTCCCCATAAACGAAGTTAAAGAGTATAGCGCATATCACTCGCCGCCGGAAAATGCAGCAGAAATTCCCGCGATGCCTCGCTGTAACCTGTGGTATTTTTCACGGGACCGTCGTCAGCCTTATGTCCAAAGAGATTGAGCAGCAAAGTCCACGTCTTTCGGATGCCAGCAAATGGCAGGCCGCGTTGATTTCCAACAGACGGCGATGGTTTCTTGTCATCCTGCTTTTCGTCGCCTCTACGATCAATTATCTCGATCGTGCCACGCTCTCCGTTGCATTACCGCAGATTTCAGGTGAACTCCTGCTCGCCCCGGCGGCGAAGGGTCTGCTCCTTTCAGCTTTTTTCTGGTCTTACGCCTTAATGCAACTCCCAATGGGCTGGATCGCCGACCGCTTCGATCTACGCTGGCTTTACGCCGGCCTGTTTGCGCTCTGGTCAATGGCCTGCGGCCTTACTGGGCTTGCCGGGGGCTTGGCGATGATGATCTTTCTGCGAATTCTTCTCGGCGTTGGAGAATCCATCTATCTCCCCGGCAGCGTTCGGTTCGTCAGCATGACGTTCCCACCCGAGGAGCGGGGATTCCCCTCCGGCCTCTTCGATTGCGGCACCCGCGCGGGGCTGGCCATCGGCGCCCCGCTTGTGGCATGGCTGGTTTCGCGCTACGGCTGGCGAAACATGTTTTTCATCGTGGGATTTACGGCTCTTGTGTGGATCGCGCCATGGCTCGCGGTCTTCCCGCGTGGATTCAGCCGGGGAATGCACACAGAATCAAAGGCCGCGCCTGCGGTCCAATCCTTGAAGCGCCTGACGTTCAATCGGAATCTTGTCGGGGCCTGTCTCGGCTTCTTCACATTCGGGTATTACGGCTATCTCCTCGTTACCTGGCTGCCCGACTACCTCGTGGAAGTGCGCCATATGACCATACTGAAAGCGGGGATGCTTTCCTCACTGCCGTACCTGGTTTGGACCCTTGCCGAACCCACAGGAGGCTGGCTGGCCGACCGGCTGGTCCACTTCGGATGGACCCAGACCCGCGCCAGGAAAACCGTGATTGCAATCGGATTTTCAACGGGGCTTCTGATGATTCCCGCGGCCTTCGTGAGCGGGCTGACAGCCTGCATGTTTTTGCTGGGCGGGGCTTCGATGGCCGGACTTGCCGGCGCCAACCAGCTTGTCGTATTTCAATCGTGCGCGCCGCCGGATGAAGTCGGCCGGTGGATGGGTATGGGGAATTTCATCGGAAATCTCGGCGGCGTGCTCTCTCCGCTCGTTACCGGCCTCCTCATCAGCAGCACGGGATCTTATGCACCGGGCTTTGTTCTCGCATCCATCATCCTGCTTGCCGGGATTTTCGCTTACGGGCTGATCGTCGGTGAAATGAAACCGCCGATGAAACCGGTATGATTCCATCCAACCGCGGGTTCCAGAAGCCACCAACAGCAGACGCTGCTCTGAAGCCCGGGTCTATTTCTTCTTCTGCGCCGATTCGAAATATGGCGCGGGTTCGGGGATCGCCGCGCCGTCCTTGCGGGGTGATGAAGCGCCATAATTGATGCCGGTCGAGGAATTGTGCAGTACGGCCTGGCCGCCGCCCATGGGCGAAGCGTAGGCGCCGCGCATGATCAGGATGTGGCCCTTCTGCTCGAGGCCCTGCAATACAAAAGGCGGGAAGCGGTCTTCAATCATAAAGTCACAGCCGCCCCAATCGAGCTTTGTAAACCGCGGAGCTTCCAGCGCCGCCTGGATGTTCATTCCGTAGTCCACAATGTCTGAAACGAATTGGGCGTGCGCCTGCGGCTGGTTGTATCCACCCATGATTCCGAATCCGATGTGAAGGTCGCCCCTCTCCATAAACGCCGGAATGATGGTGTGATAAGGCCGTTTGTGCGGTGCCAGCACGTCCGGATGACTCGGATCAAGAACAAACATTCCGCCGCGGTTCTGCAACAGAATGCCGAACTCGTCCGATACAACCCCGGAGCCAAAGCCCGCGGAAAGGCTCTGGATCAGCGAGACGATATTGCCATCTTTATCAACCACAGCAAGATAAATAGTATCATTCCCTGCATTTGGTGGATTGCCCGGCTCCACGTCGCAGTGGGCTCTGTTCATATCAATCGTGGCGGCGCGTTTGGCGGCATATTCCTTGGAAATAATCCCCTCGACGGGAACCTTGGCAAATCTCGGGTCCGCCAGGTAGCGCCGCAGGTCAGCAAAGGCCAGCCTCTGCGCTTCCATTTTCACGTGCAGCGCATCAGCGTTGAAGAACCCCCATTCGGGCAGTGGAAACCTTTCAAAAATATTCAGCATCTCGAGCGCAGCCATTCCCTGCCCGTTGGGTGGTAACTCGTAAACTTTCCAGCCGCGATAGGTGGTTGAAATCGGATCAACCCACTCGGCCTGATAGTTACTGAAATCCGCAAGCGAAATCACATCGCCCTGCCGGTCCACCGTTTTCACGATGTCCTGGGCGATTGGACCGCGGTAAAAGGCGCTCTCGCCTTCCTGGGCAATCAGTTCGAGTGCGCGCGCATATTCGGGGTTCCTGAAAACTTCGCCGACCTTCGGCGGCCGGCCGTTGGGCAGATAAATCCGCCGCGCGTTCGCGTCTTTTTCAAGCAGCGACTGGCCGCTTCGCCAATAGGCATCGATGTATTCCGTGACAGGGAATCCGTGCTCCGCAAAATAGATAGCCGGAGCAAAAAGTTCGGCCCAGGGCAGGCGTCCAAAGCGCTGATGCAGCTTGGCCCAGCCTTCCACGCAGCCCGGAACCGTAATGCTGAACACCCCTTCCTGGGGCATCTGCGTGTAACCTTTTTGCCTGAGGAAATCGACCGTCAGCTTTTCCGGCGCCCAGCCACTGGCGTTGAGCCCGGCCAGTTTGCCCGTCTTTGCATCCCAGTGGATGGCAAAAAGGTCTCCGCCGATGCCGCTATTCATCGGTTCGACCACGCCCATGGCCGCATCCGCCGCAATTGCCGCGTCCGCCGCAGAGCCGCCGCGCGCCAGGACCTGCGCGCCTGCCTGCGAAGCCAGCGTCTGGCTGGTGGCAACAATACCCAATTGCGTGATGACCATTGACCGCGCCTGGCTGCGATCGAGATGGCTTGTGTAATTTTGAGCGTGCATCGGCATGACCGCTGAAATTATGGCCGCCAACGCAATATGAGGCAACGTCAGTTTTCGCATCGAGGCCATCCGTGGAGACGGGATTTGAAAAAGGAAAGACTAGCACCAATAAGGGTGAAGTGGGAAGGACGAAAGAGAAAGTCGTGAATAGCGTATCGAAATTACAGCCTACGAAGTCGGTGCTGACGCAGGTCTTTGCCGTTTCGTTTTCGACACCTGCTATGGAAACCTCCCCGCGTGCCGGCGCACGCGCTGGCCGTGGGCGGCCATGGTCTCAAATTCTTCGGCGGTGGGTGCGCGCCAGTCGTCGAGCAGGGTCAGGTTTTCTTCGAGTTCGCGACGGTCCTTCGGCGCCATCAGCACGACGCTCACTGCGGGATGCGACAGCACGAAGCGGTACCACTCGCGCGCACCGGGCGGATTAAAACCGGGCGGGTCGTTATTCGTCCGCCGCGATAGAGCGCCTCAGCGCTGCGCAGTATAGACGATCACCGGCATGCACAGACTTGCTGTTACGGGGAAAACGTCCTGTTCCGCCCCGCGATGCGCCGCATTGTAGCGGACCATCAGCAGATCGAGCTTATTTTCGAGCGCGCACTCGGCGGCCAGCTTGCGTTGATGCGTCGTAAGGCCGATCAATCTCACACGGCCCTGTTCTTTTGCACCACGAAGGACCTCGAGCGCGCCGCCAGGGTCTGCAATCCGCTGCCATTCGGATTTATGCTCGACATAATAGAAAGTCACCACATCGATGCAGTCCGTGCCGAGTTTACGGAGGGAACTCTGGAGTTCGCGGGCTGCGGAGGCGGAGTCACGGCCGCCAAGCTGCATGGCAATGACAACGCGGCTGCGATTGATTCGGCCATGCCGTAGAGCCTGGGCGAGTCCGTCGTCATAGCCGCACCAGTTCAGATAATTCACGCCGCGCTCAACCGCCAATGCGACGTCGTCCGCGGACAGATGCGTATTTCCCCGCGTGGCGAGACCAAGCCTCATCACCCGTGGGCATCCACCGCCCAGTTCAGACCACCTGGGCATTGCGCCGATGTTCAAATCAGATTGCAAGCGTGCTTTGTTATGTGCTGAAGTTGCCGAGAGAGCGCCGCTCATATCGAGGCGTGATTGAGGAAAGGTCAGGGTGCATACTGCTGATCAGAAAGGCGCTCGATCCTGCTTTTGCTATGGCCCGTTCCAGCGAACATTTACATCGGAATGCGTACCACTGGTTTGGGAACCGCCCTCAGACCTGCTGCTCTTTGCAATTGATGCAGAGGCGCGTCCACGGGACCGCGGTCAAGCGTGCGGCGGAGATGGGCTCCGAGCACACCTCGCAGATGCCATACGTTCCTCGCGCGATCCTCCCAAGGGCGTCCTCGATGGCGCGCAACAACCTGCTGTCCGTCTGTTGCAGACGCACCTGTACGGCGGCCTCGCTCGCTGCACTCGCCTGGTCAGCGGGATCACCGTGGAGATGTCCCGCAGAAGGAGCAAGGGTTTCCCTTCCCTTGGTGGCGGCCAACAATTCCTCCCGTTTGGCCAGCAAAAGCTGCTTATATCGCTCCAGTTCTTTCTGGTCCACTTCGATTTCCGCCTTTTCAAATAATTTTCAAAGCCGGCGCACGCCGGGATTGCAGACATCAAAAGTTGTACTGCTGACCCCTTCCACCGGCTCTGTGGCATTCGGGTCCTTCTAACCCCAGTATAATCGAGAACAAGTGTTTGTTGGAAGGAACAGCCCCGCGGCCGCGCGATTGGCAATCGGCTGCGCCGCTCACAAAAAAACGCCGGGTGAAATTTCCCACCCGGCAACAAAAGGTTTCTTCTTGTACGAATTCTGGTTCCGTCTATCGAAGGCCTTCCGCATGAACGGCAAAGCTGCGCGGATTCATGTAGGGTCGGGGGCCGTCCTGCGTCACCTCAGATGCCCACGAAGACGCGCCATCAAAGCCGACGAGGCTCTGCAAGGCATCCACATTCTGGATCAGAAGCGTTGAGCCTTTGATCAAAATCCAGCGGCGCGCGCGGAACTCTCCGAGGGCGCGGGTAATGGTCTCGCGCGAGGTCCCAATCAACTGGCCGATTTCTTCGTGTGTCAGGGTCAAAGTAGCGTGGATACCGTCTTTCCGCTTTTCGCCGCTTTCGGCCCACTCGAGCACAAACCGCGCAACCTTTTTCTTCGCGGAGTCGCAGAGGCCTATGGAGCGAAGCTGCTCACAAGCCTCCTGATAACTGGAGCTCAATTGCCTGGCTGCTTCAAGCGACGCCTGGGGATAATCGCGCAGCAGGCGCAGGAACTCATCACTTCTCACAAAACTCACCTGGCAGGGCTCAACGGTCTGTGCCGTGGCCTGGAAAGGAGTGCCGGAAACTACGGCATGGAGTCCAAGGATCTCGCCCGCCTTGGCGATCCTCAGGATCATCACCTTGCCACTCGCCGACCCGATTGAAAGTTTCGCCCGCCCCCTCGACAACACGAACACGCCTCGCGGGGTTTCACCTTCGACGAAAAGCACCGCACCCGCCGGATATGTTGTCGTCACCGTGATGCGTTCAAATTCCTTTGCCGCTTCCGCCGAAAGCGCCGAAATGAAACCCGGCGCCGGCGAACTCTGGCGGTTTGCGCTATGTGGTTCTCCTATACGCATCTTGTCCTCCTTATTGGCCTTAGCCGCCATGGTCCTTTTCCAGTCAGCATGTTTTCCTTGAAACCGGGCTTGGATGCTGGCCGTTCCCGAATTCCGCCTGCCCATGCAACGCCCCCTGGCTGGTCCTTAAACCTCTTGCGGATCCGGTTCAGAGAAAACTTGTAACACGCACTTTTCCTCTAGTGAGCGCCCAATCTTCCCGGATGCTAGAGTGGTATGCCCCTCATGGCGATACTGGTCCCCCTTACACACAGGCGGTTTGCAAGCACAGTTCCTTTCGGTTATAAATGGTATCTACTTTATATTCAGCATGATACGCGAGCCAACGAGACCGGTGGCGAGCAACTGGTGATCACATGGTGGCATCTGTGACGAAATCAAGTCACTTGCAAAATCACGGCGACATGGCTCCTCTCCCGGATCATTAAAAAAGACTCAGATCCCGACGTTTCCAGCGGCGCCCTGTCTCTTACCGGAAGGGGTGAAGCGAGAAATCTTGGTGCCGGATGAACTTCGGCCCATCCGAAAAAAGCACGTTGCAGGCATGGCGGCTGATTGAATGCCATTTCCGGTGATAGACTTTTGACCTGCTCGGTAGTAAACTTTTCCTCTTTATATCCTTGATATTTCGAACCATGGGAGCGTGCAGATGGCAGGCAAGGCTGGTTGGCGGCGCAGGTTGACAATGCTTGCGATTTTAATGTTGTTTGCAGCCTGTGAGATTCCTTCTATGCGGGCCCAGGAACTGGCCGCTACTCCCCCGATGGGCTGGAACAGTTGGAACCATTTCGGCTGCAAGGTGACGGACGCAATTGTCCGCGAACAGGCTCGTGCCATGGCGACCAACGGCATGAAGGCCGCCGGCTATGAATACGTGAACATCGACGACTGCTGGCAGGGTCAGCGCGACGCCAAGGGGTTCATTCACCCAAACAGCCGTTTCCCGGACATGAAGGCCCTGGGCGATTACATCCACAGCTTGGGATTGAAGTTCGGGATCTACTCCTCACCAGGCCCCAAAACCTGCGCCGGCTACACGGGAAGCTATCAGCATGAAAAGCAGGACGCAGAAACATACGCCTCCTGGGGCGTGGACTATCTGAAGTACGATTGGTGCAGTGCGCGCCAGGTGTACAAGCCTTCCGAAATGCCGGCTGTCTATAAAAAGATGCATGACGCGCTGGTCGCTACGAATCGCCCCATTGTTTATAGCCTGTGCGAATACGGAATGGACCGCGTGTGGCAGTGGGGACCATCCGTCGGCGGCAACCTGTGGCGCACCACGGACGACATTGAAGACAATTACACGCGTATGGCATTCATCGGGTTCGGACAGGCCGGCTTGGCGCGCTTTGCCGGGCCCGGGCATTGGAACGATCCCGACATGCTTGAAGTCGGCAACGGGCACATGAACGCCGACGAGTACCGCACCCACATGAGCTTGTGGTGCATTCTGGCCGCTCCGCTGATTTCCGGCAACGATCTCACGAAAATGTCGCAAGAGACTCTGGCCATGCTGACCAATCCGGAAGTGATCGCCGTCGATCAGGACCCGGCCGGAATTGAGGGGTACCGCGTGTCCCAGGAAGGCCCGCTCCAAGTCTGGGTGAAACCGCTGGCGGACGGAAGCAAGGCCGTGGGACTGTTTAATGAAGGCGAATCCACCATGCCCGTCACCGTCCACTTCAAGGACATCGGATTCAATGGCGAGGTCTCAGTCCGCGACCTGTGGGAAAGAAAGGACCTGGGAAATTTCAATGGCAGTTACACAGCACAGGTTCCGCGTCACGGCGTAGCCATGATTAAAGTCACCTCGGGAAGTTAACTCCCGCTCAGGTAGATTATCTCCACTGCCGCAGGGACCTGTGGAACATATCAGAAGGCCGAAAGATGGACATCAAATATGAACCCACACCAATCATGAAACCGTTGGCCGGCTTATGCAAACACCGCTGGCGGGATCAGGAAAGCCCCTACCTCGTATCCCAGGTCTGCGAATTCTGCCACCTCTACCGCTACCGCGTCGCCCCCATCTCCGACTGGGAATACCGTGCTCCCATCCCGCGCGTCACCTACGGGCTCGAAGGAGATTGATTTTTCGCCGCGGCGGCCACCGCTTGCATTCGCTGTCAATCCCGGCCCGTTCGCACCGTCATCCCGAGCATTTTGTCTCGCCATTCCGAGGGCGACCACCATCCCGGAGAAAACGAAGCGGAACAAGCAATTTGCCTCGGAAATCTTGCTCAGGCAGCGACGGGGGTCTCGATTGCACCCTTAAAGTCCACACTCTCGAGGCCCCTGAATTAACACCGGGTAAGACGTTGGGGTTCGAAATGATCAAAAAGGTCACGCCCCTGCAGAAGCGGCTGCGGGTTTCCTCCGACGGACGATCGCTACATAAATCCCGCCAAAAAACGCGCCAACGACCATCGTGTAAGCAATCCACATGACCAACTGGGGCGCAAATGCCAGGAGCATGTATTTCGGCCAGAAAGCCATGTGTTCATATTGGGGCGGTACTGCGTCGTAATGCGTGCCCCAATTGTACTGCATGGCAAAGAACATGATAATCGCAACGGGGATGCGCGCCGTGTAGGCGTAAGCGATCTGGACCCGTGCCAATTCCCGCCACGGAACATACTGCGCGACGACGGCGACTACAATCAGCAGCAGGCCCAGCGGGATGCGCCCTGGAAAGGTAAAGTTGGACGCAAACGCCAGACCAGCGCCGAATATGAGGAGCACAAATCCAAGAAGCGCGAAGCCGATGGTCTTGCCAAAGCTGGAAGGTCCGCGGCCCTGGTCGAACAGCTTCACGCCAAAATAGGGCCCGAAGATGATCGGCAGCCAGGAAATGCCGACGATTGCGGCACCGCCGCCCTCGGCCCGGCTGAACAGCATGCTTGGCCAATGTTGCAGTTCGCCGATCAACCTCAGCAACGTTACGGCCAGCGTGATGAGCGCGGGAACCAGGACCAGCCTTGTGACGTTCAGTTTCGATGAAGCAGAATTCTCGGCCATGGAGGTCTCCTTTCAACTCTTTTGAAGTTCAGAGACACAAAAAGCCTTTCATCAAGCGGGCCGGCAAGGACAACCAATAGCCCGATTCTACCCGGGCTTCGGGCAAACTGCCAGCGGAATTTCGCACGGGAATTCAACAGGAGTCCGCATTTCCAGGCGGCTGAAAATAGGTTATTGTTGCTCCCACGGAGGATAAACCAATGCGCAGAATCATATTGTTTGCATTTGCGTTCGTACTATTGATCGCGCCTGCGGACGCCCAAAGCCAGACAAATACCGGCAAAGTCAGGCTGGCGATTGTCGGCCTAAACCACGACCATGTCTGGGGAATTCTCAGGGACATCAGCGAGGTCCCCCAGGCGGAACTTGCGGCGATCGCGGAACCACGCCAGGAACTGGTAGCCAAGGCGAAGACCCGTGTTCCATCCAGCGTGGAATTTTTTTCTGATTACGTCGCCATGCTCGATCGGGTGAAGCCGCAGGCCGTGATCATCACCACCGAGACAGACCATCACCTTGCAATTGTCCGCGAATGCGCAAAGCGGCATATCAATGTGGAAATGGAAAAGCCCATGGCAACCACCGCGGCTGATGCGCGCGAAATGGAGAAACTGGCAGAAGCTGCACATATCAAGCTGATGGTGAACTACTTCAACAACTGGCTGCCTTCTTATCAGGAGCTTTATCGGCAGGTGAGGAGCGGAAAGGTCGGGCCTGTCCAGCAATTTATCGTGCAGTACGGCCATCAGGGGCCGCGCGAGATTGGAACTTCAAAAGAGTTTTCGGCCTGGCTCTACGATCCGGTCAGGAACGGCGGCGGAGCGCTGATGGATTTCGGCTGCTACGGTGCCGCGCTGGCATTGTGGCTTAAGGGAATGCCCGCCAGCGTCTATGCTCACTCGCTGAAACTCAAGGTGAGCCAGCACAACGCCGTCGAGGATGACGCGTTGATCGTGCTGGAGTACGCGGACGGCACTGGTATTCTGGAGCCTTCATGGGACTGGCCCTTCTCGATGGAGCGCATTCAGGTTTTCGGCCCTCACGGCAGCCTGCTGGCGCTTCGGGATGCATTGCTCTTTCGCCCTTCCGGCACGCAGGCTCAGGTGCAGTTTCCCGACGGCCGCCCGGAACCATTGCCGGCATTGCCCTTGGCGCAATCGAACCCCATTGCGTACCTCGTCGATTGCATTCGGAACAACAGGCCGATTACCGGGTTGCTCTCAGCCCGTCTGAATGTCGGAGTGAATGAGATCCTCGATGCGGCGAAGGAGTCGATTCGCACCGGAAGACCCGTCATGATGGCAAAGCAGTAACAGGAAAGCTTGGAAGCTGTTTTCGACAATCCTCGCACTCCCTTGACTTAGCGATAGCGCCAAAGGAAATAGAACGACATGCCGAAACCGATGCAAACGACAAAGGCCCTCACGCGGGCAGGATTGATTCTCTGCGCGAAAAATGCTCCTCCGTAACCTCCGAGCGCGGCCCCCACCAGCATGATCAGGGCTTCAGGCCAGAAGATGATGTGCGCCACGATGAAAGCGATGATGGCCACAGCGTTAATAGTCGAAGCGAGCAGCGTCTTGAGGCCATTCATGGCATGAATATCGCGGAAAGGGAGAAAGGTGAAAAAAGCAAGCATAAGGATTCCGATACCGCCTCCAAAAAAGCCGCCATAAACCGCGATGAAAAATTGAATGAGCGAAACGCCCGCCACAGACTGCCACGGTGCGCCGTCGTGGGGTCCGGCGTGTCTCGTGCTTGTAGCCGGGTTTTTTCCGAAGGCAAACAGCAGTGTCGCGCCAAGGAACAGGAAAGGAATCAGGCGCATGAACGTCCGCTGAGGGGTCTGCAGCAGCAGGTGGGCGCCGAAATAACCGCCGATCAGGCTGGCGAAAATCAAGGGGGCCAGCACACGGGCGCTCCGCGGCAGCCGGTTGCGATAAGCGACGGCGCTGGACACCGTTCCCGGCCACAGAGCAATGGTGGAAGTAGCGTTGGCCTGAATGGGGGGAACGCCGGCAAAGATCAGGGCCGGAAAGGAGAGAAAGCTGCCGCCTCCGGCGATCGAGTTCATGATTCCTGCACCCAGCGCGGCAATGAAAAGAAGGATGGCATTCGCTATGGTCATGGTCGTGTCTGATACTGAGCAAAACTCTGTGCTACAAACAAAAGCACTATCATCGCACAAATTGACGGAAATGCGCGCCGCGATGAATGCAAGGCAAGACCTGGTACAAAGGCCTGGTGCAAAGACGCCGCGCGCGTGCTATTGCTTCGGCGTTGGTGATGAGGACTGCTTCTTGCGGAAAATATTGATGAGGTCCTGGACGGCATTGCCGGGCTGCGTGTTCTTGCCCGCACCGGAAGAAGGAGGGGTCGCAAGCCCACCCAGGACCCCCTTCGCTGATTTGAAAACAAATCTGGGACTCTCGAGCGTTCCTTCCAGCGCGAACGGAAACGAGAGCTTGCCGTCAGCAAAGGTAGCGCCTGAAAGACCTGCGACAAGGTTGGTCAGTCCGCTCTGCCTTGCGGGCACGCGGGCTGTGCCTGAGTAGCTGATTGGGTAGGCATCGGTGAGAAGAACGCTTCCCGCGGCGTCCACATCAACATCGGTGCTCACAATATGAACTTTACGACTCACAAGCTGCTGGTCAGCGAGGTTCAGGTCAGCGGTGATCAAGGAGAAAGCGGCCGGATCGCCGGAGGATGCTCCGATGCCGGCCATCCGCACCAGGAGCAGCAGGTTCTTATTCAGTTGCAGCGTGGGGAGCTTTCCGTTGCGGATGGTAACCTGGCCTGTGCCTCTGAGGCCGCTCAACGGGTCGGATGAATGCGCAGCCTCACCGTTGAGATCGAGGCTGCCTTCCATTGTCCCGGTCATCTTTCCGCGCGCGGTCGGAAAAGCATTGAGCAGCTGGGCCACATCAATCTTCTCAAATGTTGTCTGGATGCTGTAAAGGAGATCCTGGTAGGAGAAATCAGACGCGGCTCGCCCTTTGATGGTCCCGCCGGCCACTTTCAGGGAGAGATCGTCGAGGTAAGCTTGTTTCGGGAAAACCTGGATCTTTGAGTTCACTGAGGTAGCTTCGATGGCCCCAAAGCGGACCGAGTCCGCATGGAAAGAGCCGTGCGCTACCGAGGGAGCAGTGTTGTCGCGGGCTGGAATGACCCGGGCGGATACCGCCTGCTTTGAAGGCAAAGTCCCGGCCTGCGGCGCGGTTAATGCGTTGAGGTTGACGTCCTGGAGCTGGCATGAAAGGCCCTGTCCGTCAAAGAACACCGGCCCAGAGGCACCTGACGGCAACAGGTTAGCGATGCTCAATCTTCCGCGATTGATTTCGATTTTCGAAATCGTGCCAAGCGAAAAGCCGCCCTGTCCGGAGGCCGCGGGGTCTGATTTTCCGCTCTCTTTCTGGGGAGGATTTTCAAAGTTCCAGTGTCCTGAGGTATTGCTGAGCAGATGGATATCAGGGTTCTCAACAACCAAAGATCGAATGACGACTTTCCGATTCCATAATGGTCCCGGCTTAAGCAAGGCGTAGATCCGCTGTGCCCTGAAGAAATCCCCGTGCGGAAAACCTTTGGGATTTCCAAGAATAAAATCGTCCACCTCGATGGCGAGATTGGGAAACAGCGTCAGCCGGAGGCGGCCGATTTGCGCAGGTTTGCCGGTTCTCTTTTCGAGGTACGCGGCGACTTCAGGACGGTAACGGTTGACATCCACCAGGATCGGCACGACCAGCACCGAGAGCAGTGCCAGCACGCCCAGAACAATGACAGCAACGATCAGGAATTTTCTGGCGCGGGCAGACATATAAACGTCCTCTGGCAAGCTCGTAACCGCTACAGCAACGAGCAATGCCTGCGTCGATTTCGCGGTGTGGAACGCGCCGGGCGTTCTCACCGCGAAGGCTCACGGTTGTCGAAGACCACCCGGATGGCTGGCCTTGTTCTCTCGCCCCGCCGGTACGCGCGTGAAAGCCGCCGTGTAGTAATCAAAAAAAGGCTTCAAGGGCGGGGCCAGTTGCACGGTTTCAGTGAACCCGTCCACATCACCCCGCTGAATGATGCGGCGTGTGAGCCAACCGGGCAGCGGCTGAGGCCCACCGTCAGGGGTGAAATCAATCTCGGATCCCGCAACGTTCACCCGGTATCGGCTGATAAACCCTGTGGACGAATAAACCTCGTAGAGAAATGAATCTCCTGAGGGGGCTCGGGACAAAATTCCGATGGAAGACTCGTTATTGGCCGGAACCTGTCCAGTTGCGGCAAGCGCAAGTGTCTCTCTGAAGACCATGACTCGCTTGTCAAGGTCATAAGAGACGGAAAGGTGGATTTTGCCGGGAGGACTATGTTTGTCCATCTGGCCGTTCCAGTCACCGATCAACCATTCGATCGAGGAAAAATCAGGCTTCGGCGGCAGGGGGATGCGGTAAGTGGACGACCGTTTTTGGCCTCCGGCGACGAGCGCAGGCAGCAGCATAACAATAGCTATTGCAAAAGATAAGTTGAACCTGTGTGCTCGGAAAAAACCATACATTAGGGCTGCCCCCTGTAGACGAAGCCCATATGGCTTCGCTGATGAAGAAATATACGGGCGCTCGACATTCCGGAACGGCTTAGCAAGCTGGCCAGCTCCTCGGGCGTGTATGCGGCGCGAACGGAATCCTCAAACAGCCTTCTCATAATGCCAGAATAATGGCGACCGTACCACCGGACATGCCACGGATACGCAAGCCGCGAGGGCCGGCGCAAGTCGCGTACGAAGACCGCTCCCTCCGGTTTTGCTACGCGGCACATTTCGTTGAACACCCTGGCAGGGTCCGAGAGATGGTGCAGCACCGAATTGGAAATGACCATATCAAATGTACCGTCAGCAAAAGGAATCTGGTCCGCATTGCCAATTTGGAAATGCACCCGGTCTTCGAGTCCTGCTGCTTCAGCCGCCTGGCGGGCGGCCTTTACCATGTTGGCAGACCGGTCGAGGCCGACAATCAGGGTGCCAGGGCATCGCCGCACGATTTTCAGAGCGATATTGCCGGGTCCGCAGCCGACATCCAGCAACATGCCGGCCAGCGCTCCCTTGTGCGCCGTAAGTGAAAGCATCTGGTCCACAAACGTATTGTCCAGAGCGTCCAGATGCTCTTGCGCAGCAGCAGAAGCATACGCCGACACATCGTCTTCGCTGTCCATGACTTCGGGTTCAGGTCTGCGGTCCATCTCAAGCCATCTCATCACAAAGGGCCATTCTAACGCAAAGCACAAGAAAGCGGCGTGCACTGACTTTCTGCGTTTTTCCCAGCGCGTTGCGCGGCTGCGGCAAGGGGCAAGGCAGGCCATGCCGAACGCGCACACGCAGATTCTGTGCACAGTAGAACGCTTTCATGTTTTTTCAAATCGAACGAATTTTCGCTTGCATCTTGCGCTCAGGTTCTGTCATTATGAACCGCAGAAATGGATCTCTTCAAGTAAGCGGCTTTCCACCCCCGCGAGGGGGCTGCTTCACCCATTTCAGGGAGAACCGAGATATTTGGCCTGCCTAAATGACATCTCGGTTCCTCCCGCTTAAAACCCCCAATTCAAAGAAAAGAAAGAGTTCTTGGCAATGGCCTGGTTGTGTGCCATTCGTCGGCCTGGTGCAGGGGATGCTTTTATTTGGCGTTTGGGAAACCAATCTACGTCGAAGACCGCAAGTCCTCATGGTTTTTGGCCGATAAACAGAATGGAACAAGGCCCGCGGACACCGGGAGCTGTCGGGCCGAAAAGTAAAGATCGCAGAGGGCAGCTTGGGTCTGTACCGACAGGAGACTGGCTGGCCAGACCAGAAAACGAGGACCGATAAGCGTGAGCTTTATTAATTTTGCTTCCCGCGAGATCAACTGCAAAATTGTCTATTACGGGGCAGGTCTCGGAGGCAAAACAACGAATTTGCAGTGGATCTTCGAGCGGACCGCGGCAAAGTCCGGCGGCAAAATGCTCTCTCTTGCCACCGAAACTGATCGTACGCTCTTCTTTGACTTTTTGCCGATCGATCTTGGGACTGTTCGTGGATTCAGGACCCGGTTTCACCTCTATACCGTCCCCGGGCAGGTCTTTTACGATGCCAGCCGTAAATTGATTCTGCGGGGAGTCGACGGCGTGGTTTTTGTAGCCGACTCCCAGCCGGAGCGCATGGATGCGAACGAAGAAGCGTTGGACAACCTTCAGGCAAACCTGAAAGAACACGGCTACGACTTTGCCACAATCCCCTACGTACTTCAGCTCAATAAGCGCGACCTGCCAAACGCGCTGCCGGCCGAAGAACTCAAGAAAGCGCTCTCAAGGAAAAATGAGCCGGTGTTTGAAGCTGTTGCAGTCCAAGGCATCGGCGTGTTTGAAACTCTGAAGGAGGTCGGCCGGCAGGTGCTCGCGGAACTCAAGAAAGGCTGACCGCGGGCCGCAAAGGACATCGGGTTCGATTGATCAGGGAACGGCTGCAACTAAATTGTGAAAGTCGTAAAGACAACAGCCACATCCTGTTGCCCAAACGGGTCAATTAAGGCCTGCTTCCCGATTCCGCCGTTCCGGTTAATTCAAAGAAGTGGTGCCCCATAATGGCAAGCGTCAGGGCTTTGTCCAGATGCTGCCGGTGGCGGCGCATGGCCTGAACGAGGAATTTCCAGTACTCTTTTCTGTAATCGCTCCGCAGACCCTGCCTCCACAAAGACCGAGCTACGGCAAGGACGTCCGAAAAAACGATCGGAGTTCGTGTGGGTGTACCCAATTGCGAGAGAAAAGTAAGGACCCGGTTGAAATATTCCCCTGGATGGTAGATCGTTTCCAGAATCCGACGGTAACCGTCAATCAGTTCCTGTTTGTCCATCCGCGGAATGAAGTTCATATCGACAAGCGTATTGCTGCCAAGGCTCTCCTTAATGAGGCGGCCTTCGGCCTTCAACCGCCGCCACAATTGAGTGTTCGGCAAGGCGCTGAGCAGTCCCACCATGGAAATGGGGATTGCCGCTTCGCGGATAAACTGGATCTGGCGTTCGAAAACATCCGGTGGATCGTTATCAAATCCGACGATGAAGCCCGCCATCACTTCAATACCATAAGATTGTACCAGCTTGACGCTATCCAGCAGGTCTTTCCGCAGGTTCTGGAATTTCGTCGTCTCTTTGAGGCTTTCAGGCACAGGCGTCTCGATCCCCATGAAAACGCCGTTAAAGTGCGCATCGCGCATAAGTTCGAGCAGTTCTTTGTCCTCTGCAAGGTTAAGCGAAGCCTCCGTAAGGAATGAGAACGGGAAATTGTGATCACGGTTCCAGCGGACGAGCTCCGGCAGCAGTTTTTTCACATTCTTCTTGTTGCCGATGAAATTGTCGTCAACCAGAAACACGCGGCCGCGCCATCCAAGGTCATGAATTTGCGTCAGCTCGGCGAGAACCTGTTCGGGCGTTTTGGTGCGCGGCCTGCGCCCGTAGATCTCGATGATGTCGCAGAATTCGCAGGTAAATGGGCACCCGCGTGAGTATTGCACTGCCATGGCGCTGTATTTCCGAAGGTCAAGCAGGTTAAGCTGGGGAACCGGCACCTGTGTCAGGTCCGGAAGCACGGGGGCCTTATAGTGCGCGCGGGCAGCGCGGGCTTCAATGTCCTTCACAAGGATTGGAATAAGTTCCTCAGCCTCGCCCTCCACAACGTGGTCCGCCTCGGCAATGTTCAGGTCCTTAGTGCTGGCAATCGGTCCTCCCACGATGGTTGGCAGGCCACGCTCCTTCGCTCGGGTGATCACCTTTTTCATTGATGGTCCCTGGACCATCATGCCACTCAGAAAGACCACGTCAGCCCAGTCAAGTTCCGAATCCTTCAGGGGTCGGACGTTCAAATCCACGGCGCGCTTCTCCCAAGTGGCAGGAAGCATGGCGGCCACAGTCAGCAGACCCAGGGGCGGATACGCGGACCGTTTACCCTGGAAAGGGAGCGCGTGCTTGAAACTCCAGAATGTATCGGGAAATTCAGGATAAACCATCAAAACTTTCATTGGACGGTCCCAATTCACTTTGAGGAAGGATTTTTGCTGCCCGTTCTTTAAGGGTTCAGTCTATCACAGCACTACCCGGCACCAAAATGAAATTCGAAAGCAATCAGGGAATTTGACCTCCGTCAGGCGAAAACAAACAGGGCGAAATGCCCTCGCGCTGGAAGTGTTTTTCATTGAAAATAGAAAATCCATGCAGGGCGCTTAGAGGTACCAACGCGTTTTTGAGAAAGGACCAGGCAAGTCAAGCCTTCTTATGACCCATCTTCCCCCCGCCGTCCTTCCAGACATTAAGATCTTTGCCGCGTATGCCGTGTTTCTCGGAAGTTATCTGGTTTTTGCCATCGGCAAGTTTCCCGGCATGAAGATCGACCGCCCCGGAGCGGCCATTATCGGCGCAGTCCTGATGGTTGTGTTTCGCATTGTTCTGCCACAGGACGCGCTGCGCTTCATCGATTTCAGCACGATTGTGCTGCTGTTTTCGATGATGCTCATCGTGGGCTATTTGCGACTGGCGGGATTTTTTGAGTGGATCACTGAGTTGATTGTGGCGAGATTGAAGCCGCATCATCTGCTGCCGACGGTTATCTTCACATGCGGGCTGCTTTCGGCGTTCTTTGTGAACGACATCATCTGTCTGGTGATGGTTCCCTTCGTGCTGTCGGCAGCCAGAAGGCTCGGCATCAAGCCGCTTCCGTATCTCCTGGCCGTCGCCACGGCATCAAACATCGGCAGCGTCGCCACGATCACCGGCAATCCCCAGAACATGCTGATCGGCTCAATTTCAGGCATCAAATACAGTTCGTTTCTCCTGCATCTAGCTCCCGTCGCAATTGCCGGATTGTTCCTGGATTGGCTGGTGCTTCACCTTGCCTTCTCGCACGCAGGAATTACAGACCGGGTAATGGAAATTTCCTTTGCAGAAATGGCCGACGAGCGCTCATCGCTGATTAAGCCTGGAATCGTGGTCACAATTGTTCTGGCCGGCTTCATTGCGGGGGCTCCTCCGGCGCTTATGGCTGCCCTGGGTGCAGCAATGATGCTGATAACCCGAACGCGCGATCCTCAACAGGCCTACCGCCAGGTTGACTGGGGCGTCCTGGTGTTTTTTGTTGGGCTGTTCATCATCGTAGGCGGAGCAGAAAAAGCCGGGTTGGAAAAGTTTCTTATCGATTTTGCGCGGACGTGGAACCTGCAAAACCCGGGGATCTTTACAGTCGCCGTAGCCGCCATATCAAATGTGGTCAGCAATGTTCCCGCCGTCATGCTTCTGAAATCGGCTGTGCCGGGCTTCGCGAATCCGCAGACCGGATGGCTGGTTCTGGCCATGGCAAGCACCTTGGCCGGCAATCTTACAGTCACTGGCTCGGTGGCAAACATCATTGTGGTTGAACGCGCCAAGCCGGAAGTTGAGATCAGCTTTCGTGATTATTTCCGCGTCGGCCTGCCCGTCACGCTGCTAACCCTTGCCTTTGGACTGCTTTGGCTCTGGTGGGTGAAGTAGAGTTTTTTAGTCTGTGTTGGTTGGCTCGCGTTCGAAGCCGGCTGGGCTCGCTTCGAATCCCTCGCAACGGGTGACCGGAAGACGTGGGTATTTTGCGAACCGCGGATTGGTTTCCGATCTGCGACACAAATAGAAAGCCGAGCCGCGGTTCGATTGAATGAGTCGCATATTCCGGCAGGCAACGCAAAGCCCCGCTTCGACACGCGGCGGCGTGTTTTGGGTGTGGGGACTCGTCACTTGATGTGGCAGTGCGCCAGCCCCCGTTTTTCAAGGTACTGCTGGTGATAGTCCTCCGCGCGCCAGAATTCCGATGCAGGCTCGATCTGGGTAACAATCGGGCGGCCGAACACCCCCGCCTTATCAAGTTCTTCTTTGGATAATCGCGCAGCTTTCTCCTGCTCGGGAGTGTGGAAGAAGATCACCGACCGGTACTGGGTCCCGATATCCGGGCCTTGCCGGTTCAGAGTCGTTGGGTCGTGGCACTGCCAAAAAACTTTAAGCAAATCGTCGTAAGTGACAACAGAGGGATCGTATTCAACCTGCACGACTTCCGCATGGCCCGTTTTGTCCGTGCAGACGTCCTTGTAGGTCGGATTTTTCAGCGTTCCGCCCATGTATCCCACAGTTGTGTTCACTACGCCATGAACCTGGCGGAATGTGGCCTCCACGCCCCAGAAACAACCCGCTCCAAATGTTGCTTTTTCCATTGCTGCCCCCTTGCACATCCAGATTTTCTGGCCTGCTTAACGGTTTATGCTCAGTTCTTTAAGTATTGAGTTTTCGTGCCCAAAAAGCAAGGCCGGAGTGGCTTCATGACGTGGATCGATTGCGCCCGTCGATTCACAATTGAAAGTTTCGGACGCGGAGATTATAATGTTTTTTTGCGAAGCAGCCTGCAAGGAGTTCCATGAAAGCTAATATTCACCCGGACTATCACGAGGTCCAAGTCGTCTGCGCGTGTGGAAACACTTTCAAGACGCGCTCGACTTACAAGGACGCCGTACTGCACGTTGAAATTTGCTCGAACTGCCATCCCTTTTTCACCGGCAAGCAGAAGCTGGTTGACAGCGCCGGGCGGGTGGAGCGTTTCCAGAGAAAATACGCAAATTTCCGCAAAAGTGGCGCGGAAACTGCGCCGGCAAAGGGAAGCAAGGCCGCGAAGTAGCTTCGCTGCCGTTTGTAATCGGTTCCTCCTGGGGTTTCCATCAGTTCCCAAAATTAAAACAGGCAGGACAGGCCGTTGTCCACCAACCCGTCGTTTGATCCATACATCACGAAGCCGAAGGTTTATCTCTTGGGCCGCCAAACGCTCGTGAGCGAGGAGTTGGCGCGCTTTCTGGCGGACGAGGGCGTCCTGTTTTCGACAGACACGCAGGCTGCGGCCGAGGTTCTGGCGGAAATTGCCGGACGCACCTGCTACATGTCCTTTGGAAAAGGGCGGAAGTCCAATCAGGAGTACCTGGAGAACATCCTGAGCTCGAAGCACGGCAGCGTGCTGGAGCACGCCGTATGGAACCTGCTGATCACCGGGGTCAGCCGGTCGCTGACGCACGAACTCGTGCGGCACCGGGCGGGCTTCGGTTATTCGCAACTCTCTCAGCGCTACGTGGACGAAGGCGACGCTCGCTATGTGGTCCCTCCGCTATATCAGGAAAACCCGGAACTCCGCGAGAAATGGCAGCAAACGATCGAACTCGTCCGCAAGGCTTACGTCGAGCTTGCTGAAGCCACCAGCCAGTACGTCCAGCAGAAGCGGCCGGAAATGTCACCGCGCGATCGTCGCAAGTGGGCCCGCCAGGCCGCGCGATCAATCCTTCCGAACGCCACAGAAACCAAAATCTTCGTCACGGGCAATGGCCGCGCCTGGCGTCACTTTCTGGAATTGCGTGGCAGCCCGCACGCGGATACCGAAATCCGTCTGCTGGCGGTGGAAGTCTGCCATGTCCTCAAGAAAGAAAGCCCCAACATCTTCCACGACATCGAAGTTTACGATGAAGCCGACGGCATGCCCGCCATCCGGGTCACCCACTCCAAAGTGTGACATAAGGCTACTTGATCCCGATTGCCATCGAGTCCAGCCCAGCGAGGTGCTCTACGCGGGTTTCCCTGAAGCCCGTTTTCTTCATCCACCTGCACCAACCAGCGCCGATGAAATCGGACACTCCAGCAGTTCCAATTAGCATGTTCAGGCTCATCAACAGGCCGAAGGCGCTTTTCTGGCGATCGTCGACAATGAACATATTGCGATTGATGGCGCCAGGGAAAACGTCATAAATTATGAGGCCAGTGAATTGACCATTGAAATGTAGGCTTTGCTGTTGAATTTGCGGCAAGTGCTCTGGTATGACATGTAGCGGATTTTCCCATAGACAGGCCGCTCCGGGCCCCAGGCACGGTCATGCTTCCCGGCTATCGCCCACGCGATGCCGGCATAGCCATTCGGGTCGCGCCCGTCGAGTTCATACCGGTCATTCAGGCGCACGGCAATAGCAAATGCTTCTTCAGGTGAACGTGTCCATTCGAGAATTTTCTTGGCCCAATACATCCGCAAATACCCGTGCATCCACCCGGCAAGCACCACCTGCTTCTGCGCCGCGTTCCAAAGCGGATCGTGCGTCTCGGCACTCTCAAGCTGCCGCTCGGTGTAAAGATGCTCGCGCTCATCGCGGGCATGCTGTCTCAGCGTGCGGAGCGCCCAAGGCTCCGCGCAGGCCAGATTGTCGTAATGCGGATTATAGCGGCAGAAATTAATTGCAAGTTCTCGGCGGATGATAAGTTGTTCAAGGAAGGCCGCTCTGTCGGCTGCCGGTGCGTCGGCGTTCTTGATCGCAAGCGCCACCGTGTGCGGGCCGAGATGGCCGAAGTGGAGATAGGGCGAGAGTTGGCTGGTATGGTTCTCTTCGGGATGATTCCGGCCTTCGTCATAGCCCGCCAGCCGATAACGAAGGAAGCGGTGGAGCAGCCTTAATCCCTTGTCTGTTCCGCCCCGCAACGATCCAACCGGCCCGATGGCCCGGCTGATCGGAAGACCGTGCAGGAAGTCCGAGTCAGGCGGCAATGAGTGCAACCCCTTCGGCGATTGCCACCGCACATGAGGTTTTGATTTCGGGACAGGCAGAAGAAATTCATCAAGCAGCGTGGAAATTCTGGGGCGGATCGTCCGCGCAGAATACTGTTCCTTCGTCAGCAGCTTGCTGGGAACAATCACATCCGCATCAATGGTCCAGAAAGGCGCGCGCAGGCGTCGGCTGGCGGATTGCCGCCATTGTTCCGGTTGTCGGAGCGGATTTTCATCACCAATAACAAGGCAGGGATTAACCTCATCGCAAAATCTAATCAGGTCGTGCTCCGGCCATGCGCGCAAGACGAAGCCGATGCCGCGCCGAGGGAGTTGCGGGGCCAGTGCGCGGATTCCCTCAGCGAAGAATGTGTAGGAGCGCAGATTGGCGTTGGGATAATCGCGCACAACACTGACAAAAACAACCACCGGCTTCTTCAGCAGGTTCGCAGCGCGGACTGCCGTTTCAAGCGCCGGATTATCAATCGCCCGCTGCGCCCGCTGCATCCAGCAGACCACTGCGCGGCCTTCGGCGTTTGCCTGACCGCCCCGGCGCACCGTCACCCGCGGGTCCCCGGCGAGTTTTTCAAGAGGGTCCATGGTGCTCCTTGCCTGCCGTTGCGAGTTGTCCCCTTTTCACAATCTCCCGCAGCATGCCGCGAAAAATCCAGGCATGAAAAGGGTAGAGCGCGTACCAGTAGGCCAGCCCGGACAGGCCCGCCGGTTCAAACATCGCGGTCTGGCGGACAACCGATCCGCCGGCCATGGGTTCCACTTCAAACTCCAGCCAAGCGCGCCCGGGCACTTTCATCTCTGCGAACAGGCGAAGCCGCCGGTCCGGTTCATAAGCTTCCACGCGCCAGAAGTCGAGCGCATCACCCACGGCCGGATGTTCGGGATTTCGCCGCCCGCGCCGCAGCCCCACTCCACTCACCAGCAGATCGATAAAGCCGCGAATCCGCCACAGGAAGTTTGCAAAGTACCACCCGTTCCGCCC
>JGI24721J44947_10003179_pt1 | contig 23232 bp, 18 predicted proteins | sample YelNatPaOPGAMG01_FD_44947 | JGI IMG/M metagenome (IMG submission 44947) | reverse complement strand
TTAGCATAGAGCCAGCACGCGACATAGTGCCCTGGAGAAACTTCTAACATCGGTGGTTCCTCGCTTTTACACAACTCGAACGCATAAGGACATCTCGGGTGGAACCTACAACCAGAAGGCACGTTTATCGGAGAGGGTACTTCACCCTTAATTGGTATCTCGCGAAGTACCAACCGCCTCTTAGGATCCGGTTCTGGGATAGCTTCGATTAACGCCCGGGTGTAAGGATGTAACGGCTCGCTCAGAACATCGTGTACACGCCCGAGTTCGACAATCTTACCTAGGTACATTATCGCTATCCTATTTGAAATATACCTAGCTAAGGCCAGATCGTGAGTTATGAAAATATACGTTAAGTTAAACTTAGCCTTCAAGCTTAGCAGCAACTGAAGGATCTCCGCTCTGATAGAAACATCCAGCATCGAAACTGGCTCATCAGCAATCACGAGCCGAGGTTGCGTTATCAATGCTCTTGCGATAACAACCCTTTGCCTTTGGCCACCAGACAGCATGTGCGGGTATCTGTTGATAAACTCCTCTGGAGGAGCCAGTTTTACGATCTCCAGGATTTTGGACACTAGCTCGTACCTTTCTGAGAAGGTTTGCCCGATTTGGTGGATCTCCAAAGGCTCCATCAGCAACTCCAGAATAGTTCTTCTTGGGTTAAGGCTTCCATAGGGATCTTGCCACACCATCTGTATCTCTTTACGAAGTGATCTGAGAACTGCATCGGGAAGGGCGGCGATGTTTACAAAACCATCGTTAGTGCCGGCACCCGCCTCCTCCGGCAAGTTTGATAGCTCGTTCGACGGTCTGTACAGTATACTCCCATTAGTGGGCTTATACAACCCTATAATGGTTTTGCCTAGAGTGGTTTTACCACATCCGCTTTCACCAGCCAAAGCGAAAATCTCTCCCTCTTTGACGCTAAACGTGACTCCGTCAACCGCCTTTACGAAGAGCCCAGGTCTACGGTATATTAAATCGGTAATAGACCTACGCAAGGAGAACCACACGCGGAGATCCTTTACAACCAGAAGATCCCTAGCTTCGCTAACGCTATCCTGCATCACAGTGATCACCTCTTAGCATAAAGCCAACAGGATACAAAGTGCCCCCCTTCAATCTCAACAATAGGTGGTTCCTCGCTTTTACACAACTCGAACGCATAAGGACATCTCGGGTGGAACCTACAACCAGAAGGCGGATTCGACAAATCTGGAGGGGCTCCGGGAATAAAGGTTAACTCCTTGAGCTCCCCGTGCAACCTCGGTATACTGCCTAGCAGCGCCTTAGTGTAGGGGTGAGCGGGATTCTCGTAGACTTGCTCGCTCAACCCTTGCTCAACCACCTTCCCGGCGTACATTATCGCTACACGATCAGCTATCTCAGCTATGAGACTTAAATCATGCGTTATAAGGATTACAGACGTACCATACTCAAGCTTTATACGCTTCAGCAAATTCATGATCTGCGCTTGCACAACAACGTCAAGAGCCGTTGTCGGCTCATCAGCTATCAAAACCTTGGGTCTAAGTGCAAGAGCCATCGCTATCATAACTCTCTGCTTCATACCGCCGCTCAGCTCGTGCGGATAACTTCTCGCACGATTCGGATCTATCCCTACAACTTCCAGTAGTTTCTTCGCTTCCTCTAAAGCCTCCTTTTTATCATAGTTCTTATGAATAACGAAAATTTCAGCCAGTTGATCGCCGATCGTGTACATTGGATTTAAAGAGTTCATGGCTCCTTGAAAGATCATAGAGATATTTTTCCACCTAATTTCTCTCCTAAAAGCTTCCTCATCCAGCTCTAAGATGTCCCTACCTTGGAATAGTATCTTGCCCCCAACAATTTTACCTGGCGGGGGAACAAGCCGGATAATTGAAAACGCCAAAGTGGACTTTCCACTACCCGACTCTCCCGCAACTCCAAGCGCTTCTCTCTCGTTTAAGCTCAGGTTTACACCATCTACTGCCCGCACAACCCCTCGCTGAGTGAAGAAGTGCGTCTTGAGATCATGAACCTCCAGTAGACTCATAGCCAACCCACCTTTCATCCCCATTTTATAAGGTTCGCAACCTTGGCTCAACGATCTTCTCGATCGCGAAACCAAGCATAATGAACGTCAATGATGTTATTGCCAGCAGGATACCTGGCGGCAGAATCCACCACCATATGTCATACCTACCCAGATCCCTAGCTCTGCTCAGAACAGCTCCCCACGTCGGCCACCCATGCCGTATTCCCAAAACGCTTAAACCGGCTTCCGTCAACACCGCACCCGGCACCCCCGAAACTAGGCTTGCAACCGCGTATATCGCCACTTGCGGAGCTATATGCTTCATAACAATCCTCCTATGAGTTGCCCCCAATGCTATCGCAGCCTCAACGTACGGTTCCTCTTTGATCGAAAGAACCATCGCCCGAATAGTTATCGCAAGTCCCCCCCAACCAGTAAGTATCATTACACCAAGAATCGTAAGCATAATCATTAATGCTTTGGTGGCTGGAGGATAAAGAGCAAAAACCTGCTGCGCTATTTGCGCCATGATTATCAGCAACGGCAACCATGGGATATTACCGATTATATCGGCTGTCCTCTGAACAATCTCGTCTACCCATCCCCCATAGTATCCGCTGATAATCCCAAGAAGAACACCAATTACAGTCGTCACAACCGCTGCGAAAGCGCCAATTCCGAGAGCTATTGGGAAACCATAGAGTAACAGCTTCGCTAGATCCCGTCCCAAATCATCTGTTCCAAGAATCCCGTAAGCGGACCCCTTAACAATCACCCTGACCTCGCCAGCAGGCGAGGATAGCAAACCTGTAGCACCTTCCGTGGAGCCTTCAACATCGTATATAATTGCCACAGTAATCGTATAACGACCCTTTAACGGGAAAGTTGTTAAGTACACATCAAAGAAAGCAGTTGTGTATGTTAGCTGATCAATATAAACTGAGAGGTACTTAATTATATCATACAATTCATTTAACTTTTCAGGTGGCAATAGCAGATCAACAAATGCCAACTTCCAGACATTTTCCAATCGTTTTTGTACATTCCTAAGATTTTGCACAAAATCAGATAACGAAACATTTGATTTGCCAATTAAATATAGTTCATTTCTAATATCCTTCAATTCATTCTTCATATAAGCAACTTCTTCTGAGTTCTCAGAAGAAACAAAATTTATTATACTATCTATCATAATAGTAAACTTTTCTATATTCTTAGTTTGATTATTTACAATAACAGTTAGCTTTGGATATCCAAATAACAGATCTTGGACGTGCCTCTGAGCTGAATCTTGGACGCGATTAATAACAATAGTTCTTCCTAACATCTGTATAGCTTCGTTATTTCCAGTAACATTTACCGGAATACTTAAATTGTAATAATTAATTATACTATTTGCCAAAGCTCTGCTGTCAATACTCATCCTAATCGGAGCATCTTTACTTCCCACAAAAATTATGCGTTCACCTGAAGTACTGTTTACTATAATTCCGGCGGGAGCGTAGCTAGAAACTGTAACTGTCAAACCATCAGGTCTGGTAACTGTAACCATAACAGAAGGAATTATGGCTTTCTGGCTCACTATTGGTATACTAAGATTTACAATTTTTATTACTAAATCTTGAGGAAATACATCACCGGTTAAATCATAAGCAAATGTATAATTATAATAGATTTTGCTCATTACGCTATATGAGAAATCTGGATTAGTTTTAACTTTAATGAAATGATTTGCACATCCAGCTCCAAACGAACATATCCAAGCTGGTGGCGCAAGCTGCGGATTTTCATCCCAGTAAGCGGCTGATTCCCATAAGCTAATAAAATCGGGAGGCATAGTGACAGACGCGTATGCTGAAATTAATAGCAAAAGCACGAGCAGAATAATCCCAGCTTTACCAGTACCGTAACTCCACACCTCCTTTATGGCGTTCAGCACTCCTCGAGCAACGCGCAGCGATTTTGTTCCTAAACTCTTAGATGCCATACCTTTTCACCTTACTCTAATTCTCGGATCTAACACTATGTATATCAGTTCGAGAATAAATCTTGCCAAAACATACACGCCAACAGTTATCACAAAAAGCCCCATTACGGTGTTCGTATCTCCACTCGTTATTGCTAGATAATATAATGTGCCCATACCAGGCCAATCAAAAACAGACTCTGTGATTATGAAGCCTCCAAGCGAGCCTGCAAGCGTTAAGATGACAGAGGTTATAACTGGCGGGAGAGCTACTCTCAATACATACTTACTCGTAATTTCTTTTTCGGGTAATCCCTTAGCCTTAGCAACAGTTACGAAATCCTCTCTGATAACCCTCAAAACCATAGCACGGATCCCATATAGCCAGCCACCTAAACCAGCTATTACGATTGTAAGTATAGGAAGAGTTGCGTAGTACACTATATTTAAGAAGTTGTTAACAGGATTGTTCCAGAAGTTGTTTATACAAACAAGAACTCCTCTCAAGCTAGGTGGAAAGATTCTTAATTGAAAAGCAAAAAGTGCTATAAGTAACATTGCGAACCACCATAACGGTATAGCGTTAAATAACGCGAAATAGAAAATGACAGCCTTATCGATCAGAGAACCATGGCGATAAGCCACACGCGGTCCTAGCTTTAAAGCAATCGCAACAGTAATGAGATCGGCGATGGTAATCATTATTATCGTTCGAGGTAGTACGCTTGCTATTAACTCAATAACAGGGACAGGAGGCAACCTATTAGCTAGTTGTGCGACACTATCTTTAGTTGTGTAACCGAAATTCAATATTAGCGAATTTTTAACGAGATTCCACATCCTTAGGTAAGGCGGGATCGGATTACCCTGCTCGTCTATCAACCCGTACATTACACTATAATAAAAAGTAAGTTTACTTCTCAATTCTTCCAGCTCTGTTGGTGAAAGCGTCTGCCCAGCTCTAGCTCTGGCAATAGCTTGTATCTCCGCGCTGACGGATTCTCTCACGATAGCCTCGTATAGTTTTTGCGCATATCCTGTACCTTCCATCACTGCTGCAACAAGTACTATAGTGGCTAAGTATGCTATCAAAAGCATTAGACCTCTTCTAATTACTGCACGCGCTGCACTCGGCATCTAGCAAGGGGCTAGACGAAATTACCTTTTAAGCTTACCGCTCCTCTACGATCGTTGAGATTAAGAATTATTCTCAAAAAAATAAATTAAAATCTAAAAAATAAATGTAAATTTGTTTTACTATTGCTTACTGGGTTTTCTTAGCAAGGCTAATAGTGCAATAATGAGTGCTAGTACGGCTAGCGCCAATGCGGCGTACAACAATGTTTGCAGAGAGCCAAGTGTCGTCTCAAGGTTCGATACTTTTTCTGGGAGCTCGGAGACCTTAGTTTCCACAGTGCTAAGCCTTGTTGATACTTTTTCTATCGCTGTAGAAACACCCTCTAGCTCCTTGAGGAAAGCCGCCCGTTGGATATTAATGATCTCTGCAACGGTTGCTGTTTCAACAACTTCCCTCTTGAGATCGGGTAGAGCGACTGTATCAGATGCAGCTACTATGGTAAATGAGTAGCGAGCACCAGCTGCAAGCATTGATGTAAAGTTGGCAGGCAGCTTTATGGCAAACTTTGTTTCTCCAGTCTTCTCCGCGTAACCAGTTGCGATAATCTTTCCTTCGGGATCCTTTAACACGTACTTAACAGTTAATGGTGGAATCCCTGATACTTCAACGTTAATGGTAGCGTCCGAGCCAGGCACTATTTTGCCTTGTATAGGCGAATCCACGGTGAGTCCCGTGATCGCTGTTACTGCTGGAGTCCCGAAGTACCAGTCTCCCGGCTTGAACGGGTATGTGGGATCGCGGAAGGCTGTCAGCTCGAGAACCTGTGCATCCTTGTCGAGCTTTGTCAGCATGAATGGTCCTTGGCTTATCCATGCGTTACCGTACTTGTTTATCCATGCCAAATCAGCCTGAATTCTATTGTTCCACTCTTCGAACGTTAGCAACCCGTTACAGTACTTATTGACAGTCTCGAAGACGGTGCGGTTATTCAGATACCTTTGCAGTGTTTCCTTGACTTTCTGCACATGGTCAGGGTATACTAGGCTGAACCACTGATATCCCGCTCTCTGGTATAGCACGTACTTTGTCTCGGCTCTCCGATCGAGGGCGAGCTCGAACGTTGCTTGGTGAATTTCAACAGGGTTTGTTACACCGATCGAAGCCCAGCTCGCTATATAGCTTTCCTCAAAGTGCCAGTAATCAACGTAAACGGTAATCCTCTTGTTCGTCAAGTCAAACTCGAATCCTTTAACTGTATCCGCCCAAGGTTTACCGTTTGCTGCTAACCTAGCCTCCAGCTTGCTCCTCTGAGGATCGTAAATTAGATCGAACTGATAGGCTATTCCTCCTATAATATCCGCCATCGAAATCGTTATGTTATTGTGGAATTTAGCTCCTACGAATTTACTCATATCGAATATCACCTTGCTCTTAGCGGTTGTGCCAGGTGTCACATTGACCCACTTATCATTCACAGCATCCCATATTAAGGCCGTTGTGGGAACAGAAAGGTTCCCCACCGGACCAGCAGTCTGAACCACATAGGTAACCCTGAAGGGGATGGGGAGCCCGCTAAACGGATGGGACCACATAGCTGGGTCCGTTGTCGCCCTCATGAAGTCAGTGCTGTATACATCTGAGAAACCTCCCCATGTATTCCAGGCAGACATCGCTGTCCAAACCCACAGGTGGCCAACTTTCAGCTCATTCCTCCCTTCGATGTACGCTTCCCTTAAGTTCCAGATTCCTCTGAGTCCAGCCCCTAGATCCATCGTAAGCCCTTTAACGTTAGTACGTGCCACGTGAGTATCAAGCCTTGTGGCGATCCAAACTCTCATTCCTTCTTGCATGATCATCTCCGTCGCTTTCCTATACAGTTCATCCCTTTCCTTCTTGTCCTTGTACTGAGCAGCATAAATGCGCTGGGTCAGATCATCAATGGTGCTATTCGCGTAGTTCCAGAAAGTTGGCTCACCCCAGCCTGGCATGTAACCCATCCACGGGGCGCCAAATTGCGCTATGGTACTAGAATCGTACTTGTCAATACCGCCTTTGCCCCAACCTTCAGTATAAATGTGCCACCGGAATTCGGCCGGGTCGGTGCCGTAAAGGATATCAATTGCGTCAGCGAATGTCATGAGAAGCTCGCTCACATCGAAACCGAGCCTTTTCAATTCTGTTGATACCATAAGCCCTATATCTTTTCTTTCATCTTCTACTCTGATTATAAACTTTATGGTTATCGGTTTTCCATCGTAGAGCCATTTTCCTTCGCTTTTTACTGCTCCCACGCTAGTCAAAACTTCAGAGATCATTTGATCCGCTAACCTTGGATCATACTTGAAGTAGTCAGAGTACTTCTCCACTATATCCACAATGGTCATGTAATCTGGGTCGTAGTAGCTTAGGAAGGTGTACATTGGTACGCCAAACCCCTTCAAAATAGTGTTAACGATGGTCTCCCTGTCGACGATATGGTTCATTGCCAGTCGCACCTGCTTGAAAGCGAAGGGGTTGATACCTTTGCCTGGTTTTGCACCGAGTTCAACGATAGTGTACGTTTTTCCGGTTGTCTCATTCTTTTCGACGCGTAGACTCACGATAGCGGCGGCAGGAACATTTAGTCGCGTGGCAGCTTCTGTGGCTGTTAAGTTGCCTTCCAGTTTTTCCACTGCAATGGGCGCTGGGTTAAGGATTAGATCGATTAAACCGGCTGGTGATGTGAAGAGCTTAGCCTCGGGAATATTCTTTAGCTGCTGCGCCTGTGCAGGGCGCAAACTGTAAATGTACAGATCAATCATGCCAGACTTTATAGCATCTGGTACCTGCTCGATAGGGACTCTTACAGCTACGATCTTATCGACTGCGGGGCCTTTAGCCGGTTGAGCCTGCAGAGGAGGCAGCATTGCAATGATTAACACCGCCACTACCAGGAAAGGTAGGATTTTCGGCTTCATCTCTTTCAGAGAGCTGAAGAAATGTCCTATTTAAATATTTTGCCTCTTGTTTTGTCTCCTGAAGTACGAGGATGTAACGATGAGCAACGCCGCTAAGAGAAACGTGCGTGTAGACGGAAACGACTTTCATTCTCGATCATGCCAATAATCTTTAATTGGATCTGAAAGGTACACTCTCCTACAATGAAAGCTAATTGCCGGTCAGGCACTGCGATGTTTGCAACCTCTCTTTTTCTGCTTTTACTATCGGTTCTTACAGCAATCATAAGCTCGACATATCATGAGGTTCCATTCGAACACCATGGCACTTTAACGGTGAGCGGTAAGTATATAGCAAACTTGGAAATTTTTTTATATAATGTAAATTTCGATGCCTCCAAGATTTACATTTGTAAATATATAAATATTACTTTGTATAACTTAAATCAAAAATCGAAGATAAATATTCAAATTCATAATTTAAAGAATAACAGTTTAACAAATTTGGAACTATATAGTTTACCTGAAAGTATAACTTTTAGTCCTCCTTATGATAGTTACCTTATTATTTTATATACAAATAGAACAAATGTGTTAGTAATATATATACATGGTGTTTACGTAGACTTCCCCTATAGGTATTTTATAGTGTTTTCGCTTGCCTTCTTGCTAGCTGGAATGTTCCTTCTAGCGCTGTATTCTCTTACTAGTATCGGATCTAAGGTTAGTGAATCTCAGAAATCGACCGGCTCCCAGTAAATTAAGCCGCGCACTACCTAGGAGGACAGAAAAACGGATAACGGAAAGCGAAACTAAGCATTTGGTTTGTCACATGCGCGCTCTCAGGAAGTTCATCGGGAGAAAATAAACTCGAATTCATCCCTTTTCCCGTAGGTTACTAGAGCTAGTGGAAAGCTCACCCCTCCCCCCACAAAGCTCATAACCCCCCGTTTCCTCGGCGCGGTGAGCCCCGGTCGTATAGCCCGGTCAAGTATACCGGCCTCTCGAGCCGGAGAACCCGGGTTCAAATCCCGGCCGGGGCACCACACGGCTGAGCTCGCTATTGAGCGAAAGTTTTCGTGCTGGCTTGCGGCTTGTGTTTTGCGCAAGTTTTTAAAGTGGTGGAGCGGATCCGCGTTCGTGGAGCGTAGGCTGGTTTGGCTGGGCGTTGCGGTTGTCTTATTGCTAGCGACGCTTAGGCTGGGCGCTTCCGCGCCTCAAGCGTTCTCCTTCGCTGTGCAAGCTGTGGAGCCTGACGGTCGACCTGTCGCGAACGCAACGGTCCTCGTGTTCAGCTTGAGGACGATTAAAGCGGTTTACTTAGGTTACACGAACGCTACCGGTTGGGCTGCGGGTTCCGCNCCCTCGGGAGATAATTACATCGTTTANATTGTAAAGGTTGAAGGAGGTCGGTTGACGCGAGTNCCNGTCCGCATAGACCTTTCTGATTACGCTAACGCCGAAAACCTCGTTGCAATGGTCACCCTCTATCCAGCTGCTAGGGTCGTCGTAACGGGTAAGGTGATCTACATCGGAGGGGTGCCGACAGGGACCGCGAGGATAATCGTCCTCGATAGAGAGGGGGAGCAGCTCTCCGCGAGCTTGAGCGCTGGTGAAGCCTCGCTCGCGGCTGGCGGTCAGCAGGTGAAGGTTAACCCGCAGGTTGTCGACGTGTACGGTCCGGCGCGCGATTACACATTCATCAAGAGGGGGCTGGGCTTCGACGCTTTGAAGATCAATGAGGGATTGGCGCCCCTTGGGCAGCCCCTCAGGGTGAGGGTGGAGTACGGAGTGCTGGACATGCGCACATACACTGTGAAAAGTCTCGGTGTCGAGCTGGGTTCTCGCGAGAGCCCACTAGTTTTCACCTCGACGGAGCAGGTGGAGACGGTCGATCTCTTGAAGGTCAGCATGGAGGGGCAGTTGCAGAGCTTGAAAGCCGATCTAGCTGGAGCTAGGAGCCAAGTCGACGCTTTCGAGCGCATGGGCTTCTACATCCCCGAAATACATGACTTGATGAGGAGTGGGGAGGAGCTGATTGGCGCTGCCGAGCAGCTGTACGCGCGAGGCGAAGCTCCGGAAAAGGTCATTGCTCTGATGGAGAGGGTTTACGCGATAGCTAACGACCAGATACCGAAGCGCCTAGGCTTCCTGAGGGACATAGCTAAAGTGGGGGCGACGGTCATGCCCAGCTTCCTAGCGGTCTTCGCCGCGATACTCGCGTTCTACTTCTTCGATAGCCAGAGGTACAAGATGGTTTCCTTCAGCCTGCTTTACGCCGCTCTCGTACTGCTCTTCGCGTACGTTTACCCCGGTTTCAGGCTGCTCTGGTCGCTCGACCGCACGCTGTTCCTAGCTACTGTTGGGGGTGCGTATGCCGCTTTCTTTGCGGTAGCTTTCCTGCTGCCGAGGGTGATCAAGGAGCCGGAGCTCCCAGGGGAGGTCGCGCTGGGCGGTTTGATAGCTGTGGCGTTCACGCTGGGTAAGAGGTACTCGAAAGTGAAAGCTCTCAGGACGTTCATAACCGTCTTCAGCATTGCGGCGTTCATCTGGGCTTTCACCGTGCTAGCGACCTTCGGAACCGTTTACACGAAGATCGAGGAGCGAGGTTTCGCTCAGTACGCGGCCAACATCGCCATTGTGAAGCGCGTAGCCAACGAGACGCCGCANCCCTTGAACGCGGAGCTCGACCCNCTGCTGTTCGAGGGGAGAAGCGATTTGGGTAACTACTCCCTAACTGTGATGAACAGGCCGGATGTGAGCTTGAGGGTAGCGGTCAGCACTGCGGGGAGGGAGGCGGTACTGCACTTCGCTTTAGGTTTGAGCCCGCAGGAGCTCAAGCTCAACCCGGCGCTGGCGAGCGCTATTAGGGTTGCCGGCGAACTGGGCGATACTAGCTTGATACTGCCCGAGTCCATCTGGAGANACCTCGGCCTGAGAGGTGGTGAGGAGGTCGACGTCACATTTGAAGCTCAAGGTTACGGTGCCGCGAGATTGCGGATGAGAGCGGCAGGCTACTTCATCGAGTCGGCTTTTGAGAACGTGAAGGATCCGGATGGAGCTCCCTTGAGACCTTTCGTCCAGCAGGGAGCGAGAATCCTTTACGCCAACGTGTCCGACGTAGCGATAGTGATTCCCCCCCAGCTCCTCCTCTCGCTTTTCGCGCCCTCGGAGGGCGGCTACTCGCAGGTATTCTACGTGTACAGAATAGCCGCGGAAGTAATGGGAGAAGCGGCTGGCACCTCGTTCATCAACGATGTAGTGGACCGGCGGGGCGAGAGCTACGTGGCCATCTCGTGCTACGGGGGCTCCTGCACGCGGGTTTACTACGGTACGCGGGTGCAGAGTGTGTTCGAGCAGGAAGCGACGTTCCTCGTCCCGTTGCTCATCGTAGTGGCGAACGTCCTNCTCTCGATGCTCAGCATAGTGAGGGAGCGGAGACGGGAGATCTTCATATTCATGACCGTAGGTTTCAACCCGAGGCACATAGCCCTCGTGTTCCTAGCTGAAGCGATCGTGTACGGGCTGCTGAGCGGTGGCTTCGGCTACGTTGCTGGCCTAGCCACTTTCAGGCTTCTAAGCGCTTTCGCCGCGCAGCAAAACCTGATGGTGAGGGAGAAGCTGGAGTGGTACTGGAGCTACCTTGCCATAGCCTTGGCCGTGGTGATCTCCATCCTAGGGGCGATAAAACCATCGATGGACGCTGCGTACCTATTCGCTCCAACCGAGGTGAAGAAGCTGAAAATAGCCGAGAGGAGGGAGAAAGCCAAGCGGGCTGAGTACGTGTCGAGAACCGCGGCTGCGAAGACGTTCTCGATCCCAGGCGAGGTTGCGGCCGACGAAGGCGAAGTTGCTTTCTCCTACATCTACTCGAAGCTAGCCGACCTGAGCTANGGAGAGCTCGAGTCTGTGGAGGGCTTGACCGACCACCCGATGGAAGANCGCCCNGATGGAACGCGTATTAAGCGGTTCACGTTCAGGTACATCAGCACAACAGAGCTGGGTGCGAAAGCAGCCATCGATTGCGAGCTCCGCTTCGTGCTTAGCCCAGGCGCGGACAGGTATAGGGTCGAGCTGGAAACGAAGCCTGTCGGGCAGGCGCCCATCAGTCACATGGACTACGCGGCCGATCTCGCCAAAAGAATCGTAGGCGATTGGATGGCAGAGCGCGAGCGCCTGCTATACCCGGCTTAACCCGGCTTCTCTTCAACCCACTTAACCGGTTTAGGTTTTAGGTATTCGATTCTTCTTTTCACCTCCTCCAGCTCCCTTTCCGCACCTCTCAGCTTCATACCTATCTCGTTGAGCTTCTCCTCTATCGCTCTACGCTTACCGCTAATCTGGTGGTACCTCAGCTCGAGCGAAGCCATCTCCTCGCTGCTCTTAGCTTTCCTAATGGCCTCGTAGGCTTCATCCTCCAGTTTCTTCGCCTTCTCGTAGAGCTCGCGTGCTTTCTTCTCCTCCTCTTTGAGCCTTTCCACCTCCTTTTCTAGTTCAGCCTTCCTCTTCTCCAGATAGTCTAGGTTCAGGCTTTCCATAGCCCTCGAAAACCGCGAACTTTCGGCTGAATTAAAGTTTACGCGTTCCGACGCCATCAGCTTCCCCCGAAGGTGAGGCTCGTTTGCGAGCCATCTAAGAAGCTGGATCGGTAGACAAGTCGCGCGAAGCTCCGCACGTTATCCATACCCAGTCTCTTCAGCTCAGGGATTTGCGTAGATGCTCTAGGATATGTCTGTTAAACCCCTTCTCGAGCAGCTGCTCGAGGGTCCAGCCTTTACTTATCAGGTACTTGGCTGTTTCGAGGTGCTCGTAAGGGAAAACTACCCATTCCTCTACGACCCTAGCGTAGTAGTCAGGTTTGAACCGGCACCAGGGTTTGACATAAACTGTGCAGGACGAGATCTCCCGTGCTCCCAAGTTTTTCAAGTGCTCAACCGCAAGCTTGAGGGTCTCGCCTGTATCGGCTACGTCGTCTACTACGAGAAGCTTTAGGTCTTTAACGTTGAACCCCAAGCCCCCTACAACCGCGGCGACGAGGCCCGTTCGTCGACACCCTTATAGTACTCAATCGCCAGCGAAGCTATCCTCTTGACCCCTATGATATCCGAGATAAGCCTAGCTACCACCAAACCCCCTCGCGCCACCGCTACAAGCGCGTCGAAGCCCTTGCCGTCGAGCTCGAAAGCCAGTCGCGCAGCATCGTCGAAAAACTGGTTCCACGACAACACGAGCAGTTTCGGCTCAACTCTCTCCGGCATGGAGCCCCAGCGGGGGTTTCACCTTTATACCCTTTCTTCGTAGGGCTTCGGGGATTGTGCCGCTGATCTACATTGGTGGGACACCGGGTGTGGGCAAGACTACTGTCGCCAAAGAGGTAGCGAGAAAGCTGGGTATCAGGTATGTCAACGTGGCCGAGCTGGCGGTTAGCGAAGGCCTTGTCGCTGGCTACGACGCGGAAAGAAAATCGTACATCATCGACGAAGACGCGGTTAAAAGACGGTTGCGAGAGCTGGCTTTTGAGGGGGACGCCGTTGTTGACACTCATGTGGCCACCGCGGTACCTTCCGAACTCGTGGATGTTGCCGTTGTGCTTAGACTCGACCCGCGCGAGTTGAAGAGCAGGCTTGAAGCGAGAGGCTACCCTCCCACCAAGGTTATGGAAAACGTTCAAGCCGAAATCCTGGACTCTTGCCTTATCGAGGCGGTTGAGGAGTTCGGGGTGGAAAAAACTTTTGAAATAGATACAACCGGGAAAAATATCGAACAGGTGGTGGAGGAGATTTTGAGGGTTGTTAAAGAAAGGAAAGGTCCGAAGCCGGGCAGCGTGAACTGGCTCGAAAAGCTGGGAGACGACGCTTTCCGGTTACTCCGGGATGTTGAAGTGCAACCGTAGAGCGCGGCCGGCGCGCGCAGCTCGAGAGGCTTGTTGTTGAAGCCAGTGCTTACGCGTCGCGCTAAGCATTAAAAGTCGGGGAAGCACGCCCAACCGTGCGAGCACGCTCGCAGGCGCTGCTGCTCCCAGCAGCACTGGCTATAGGGTTTGTGCTGGCTATCCTCCTGCAGCGGAGCCCCACGCCCCCGCACTTAGAGCTCGTGAATGCAAAAGGACAGCGCTCGGGACCCGCAGCTTTCTTAGCTCCGCCCGGTAGCAAGGATTTTGACTTGACGCAGCTACAGAGCTGCTTCCTTTTTGAGGAGGGCGAGACTCCTCTCGTTTGGCTCGGCTCCTACAAGCTCGCTGGCGTTAAAACGTACGGTGGCGGCAGCTACACAGTGGTGGTTCTAGAGCTCGAGCCGGGAGCCGGCGAAGCTTACCTCGTGCAAGGGCTGAAGGGGTCTTCGGAGGTTTACGCCCTTGTGCCGAACGCTTCTTCCATCGAGGTGGTTCCCCTGCTCCGCGTGGTTGACAAGGGTAAATTGATCGAAGTTTACGGCTGGGCTAGAGGAGCATCTCGCGTGGATGTTTACGCTTTTGCTGCTCCGGAGGACTATAACTCCTCGCTCCCACCTCCACCCAACCTCTTCGTGACCGGCTGCGCAGTGGTCGACGGCAAGTACAGGGTGAGGTTAGAGAGGGGAGGAGCCCCTTTAACACAGCGGGGGGAGCCTTTGATAGAGGTTAACAGCACGTTAGTGCTCTACACCGGCTGCTCCCACAGGATACTGGATACAAGCAACCTCACAGAAATCAAGGATTGCACCACAGAGGCTGAGGGAAGTGTACGCTGCGAGGTCGATCTCAGCTGCGGCGGCTGAGACGTTCAGCGACCTCTCTGACTTTCGCCGCGTACTCGTCAGCTAAGCGCTCAGCGGTTCCTTGACGCTTGGCTTCACAGGTTACCCTGATCAAGGGTTCTGTGTTGGACGCCCTAATCAGTACCCACGCGTCCTCCATTACCGCTTTCACACCGTCCAGCGTGTTCACCTCGTACTTACCCTCAAGCTCCTTGCGCATTTCCTCCACGACGCGGAACTTCAGCTCGTCAGGCACCTCGACCTTCCTCCTGACTATCGGGTACTGGGGCGGGACCACCTCTGAGACCCTTCCCAGCTTCGCGGCCGCTTCGGCGAAGTAGAGCATCGTCAGAAGGCCGTCGTCCATATTGGCGTTCCTCCACACTACGTAGTGGCCGCTGCTTTCTACACCGAGCGCTGCTCCGCTCTTGGCGATCTCCCTCACCATGAACGTTCTGCCTACTGGAACCCAGCGGACCCTATAGCCGCGAGCTTTCACGAGCTCCTCGAGCACCATAGAGCACTCCACGTTGGCTACGACATCCCCGTAGCCCATGCCCTCGAGCATAACGACCGCGGCCTGCTCAGCTGTGAGGACCCTACCGGTGTTGTCTACGAAAACCGTGCGGTCCCCATCGCCGTCGAAGGCAACTCCGAAATGGGCGCGACGCCTCACAACTTCGGAAGCCAGATCCTTCAAGCGGTCCGGTGTGGGCTCCGAACCCCTTCCCGGGAAGCGGGGATCAACATCCGCGTTCAATGCGTAGACCTCGTGACCCAGATCCCGAAGTAGGCGCGGAGCGATGAGAGATGCGGCACCGTTCCCGCAGTCTACAACGATCCGGAGGCCCGAAGCTGCGGCTTTAGACCTCAGGAACCGCGCGTACTCGGGCAGGATTTCCAGGCGCGCAAGGTGTCCCGGTTCGCGAGGTTTCAGCTCGGCTGAAAAGAAGATCTCACGGAGCTTCTGTATCTCGTCCCCCACCATAGGGTCCCCGCCCTGCTTGAAGAGCTTGACGCCGTTCCACTCCGGCGGCAGGTGGGATGCTGTTATGTAGGCTGCAGCGTAGCCCTTGTGCAGCGTCGCGTACATAGCAGCTCCGATAGGCACCGTGCCTACATCCACCACGTTCGAGCCTCCGGCTAAGATCCCCGATACCAGAGCGAGGTGGAGAGGTGGGGAGCTCAATCGGGTATCCATCCCCACAGCGTAGTCTCCCCTCCAGTAATAGGATAGCGCGAGCCCGATCCTAGCCATAACCTCCGGGGCGAGATCGCTGCCGTAGATACCGCGAACGTCGTAAAGCCTGAATATANCGCTCAAACGCTCCAACGCCATCGTTGAGGTTTGCGATTACGGCATAAAGATCTTCCGCTGAGGAGGGAACGCTCGAGCTGGATCCGCTAAGCTTCTGGCTCCACGCGCGCGTCAACGCACACCTTGTAGACGCGGGGTGCGTACTCCGACACTACGCGCGCGTCGAGGACGCGGACGCTCATCCCCCTGAGCGCAGCTTCTCGCTCGAGAAGCCTGTAGGCCTCGCTGAACAGGTCGCGCTCGGGTGCCCAGTGGTAGAAGTGTATCACCCCGCCCTCCGGCTTCAGGCATAGGAAAGCCCTGTCCAAGAACTCGTGCGCGCCTTTAGGCAGAGGCATCACCACCCTGTCGCAGATCCCGTACCAGCGTTTAGCCTCTGTCTTCACATCGCCCAGCACAGGCACAACCTTGCTCTCGAGCTTGTTCAAGCGCACGTTCTCGACCATGTAGCGGTACGCCTCGGGGTTCAGCTCGATGGCTACCACTTTTTCTACGAGCGGCTGCTTCTTCGCTATCATCAGCGCGTAGGGCCCCACGCCNGCGAACATCACCATGACNGTTTCACCGGGCTTCACCTGGCTAGCCACCCTGACCCTCTCCGTCGCCTCGCGCGGGGAAAAGTACACCTTCGTCGGGTCGAGCTTTAAGCGCACGCCGTGCTCTACGTGCACGACCTCTGTGCTCCCTCCNCCAGCTAGCACTTCGTAATCCCTGACCCTGTAGGGTCCCTTCCTCTCGGATGCTTTCGCCAGAACGATGCGAACATTCCTATGCAGCTTCATAATGGCCTCTGCAACCGCCCTTTTCACGTGGTCGGGCGCGCCCTCGGGAAACTCGAGGACAGCGACCGCACCCTCTCGGGAGCCGATAATATCGAAGCTTGAGGGAACGTACTCTACCTCCGCGCCTAAGGACCCCTTGAGAAGATCTTTGAGATTCACATCACAGCCGGAGCGCTTTATCGCCGCGCATTTTTTAAACCCCGCGCAGCTAGCCCTCGAGGGCGGTGACCCGGGATGAGCCTTCCTGACCAATAAAAGGGACGAACGGGTTGAGCTGGGTATAACCGTTAGGAAGGAGGAGGACTTTAGCGAGTGGTTCACCCAGGTGATTACGAAAGCAGAACTTGTCGACGTAAGGTACGGGGTCCAAGGCTTCATCGTCCACAGGCCTTGGGCGATGAGNATCATCCGGCAGATTTACAGGCTCTTCGAGGAGGAGNTGGAGAAGACTGGCCACGAGCCAGTTCTCTTCCCGTTAGTTATACCGGAAGAGTACTTAGAAAGGGAGAGGGAGCACGTGGAAGGCTTCAAACCGGAAGTCTTCTGGGTGACCGAAGCTGGCGGAGAGAAGCTGGATAGACGCTTGGCGTTAAGACCGACCTCGGAGACCGCGTTCTACTCGATGTATTCGCTGTGGGTGCAGAGCTGGAGGGACCTGCCGCTGAAAATGTACCAGAGCGTGTCTGTGTACAGGTACGAGAAGGCTACAAGGCCTTTCATCCGCGGTCGGGAGTTCCTGTGGATCGAGGCGCACTGCGCCTTCGCTACGAGGGAGGAGGCGCTGAAGCAGATAAGAGAGGACATGGAACACGAGGAAGGTGGTGTGGGAGAAGCTCGCGATCCCCTTCCTCTTTCTGCGGAGGCCACCGTGGGACAAGTTTGCCGGTGCTGAAGATACGTACGCCGCGGATACGTTACTGCCTGACGGCAGGGTTTTGCAGATATCCTCAACCCACGATCTGGGTCAGCGCTTCGCGAAGGCGTTCAGCATCACCTACGTCGACGATCAGGGGCGGCGCCAGCACGTCTGGCAGACGTGCTACGGTCCTGGAGTATGGAGGATAGTTGCAGCTCTAATAGCGATTCACGGGGACGACAAGGGACTGGTTTTACCCTTCGATGTTGCGCCCGTTCAAGTTGTGATCGTGCCTATCTACTACGGTGAAGAAAGAGCGGCGGTTATAGATAAAAGCGAACGGGTTAAGAACACGCTCGCCAAAGCCGGCTACAGGGTGTACCTGGACGCTAGGGAGCGGACTCCGGGTTGGAAGTTCAACGACTGGGAGCTCAGAGGCGTGCCGCTGCGAGTAGAAATAGGAAAGAAGGAGGTTGAAGGTGGGTATGTAACAGTCTTCAGAAGGGATCTCAGGAAGAGNCTTTCCGTGAAGGACGACGAGCTGCTAGACACGGTGGCNNGGCTAAAAGACGATATCTTGGAAAACCTGAAGAAGAAAGCTAGGGAATACTTTGAGTCAAGGCTGGTGAAGGTCTCAAGCAAGGAGGAGGTAGCCAAAGCTGTGAAAGAGGGAAAGATAGCGTATATGCCTTTCTGCGGCCGCGAGGAATGCGCAGAGAGCATGAAAGCAGAAATTGAGGGACTCCGCGTCAGGGGAACGGAGATAGAGCATGTAGAAGGCGATTACGGCCGCTGCGCCTGGTGCGGAGAGAGCGCGCGCTACATGGTGTACGTGGCCCGCGCCTACTAGCTGAGCGGCGGCTAAGCCGCGGTAACTGCTCGCCTGGCTCATTGTTCCCTAGATCCAGTAAGCCAGAAGCGACATTTCCCGTGCAACCTGTGCCGCCAGCTGAGAGTAAATGGCCCTAGCAGCTTCTATCAGCTTTTCTCTTTCGGAGCGCGGAGCGCGTTCGTACTCCTCCACGATACCTCTCATCTTGGAGTAGACAGCCTGGGCCACCCATAACGCCGCGTCAACTTCCCTTTTGCTTAGTAGCTTGAACACAGACCTTGAGCGCGAAAGCGCTTCTTCGATCGTGCCGGCTGCCAACACCTCGTAAACCTTTGCAACTTTGCCGGGTGTCCAGCGCAGCACTCTGCCTATTCTCTGAACCATCTGCCTTACTTGTCCAGACCCTGAAAGCACGATTGCCACGTCGGCGTCGGGTACGTCAACCCCTTCGTCCAGCACGGTGGTTGAGACTATGACTCGGATAAGCCCTTGCCGGAACAGCTCGAACGCTCTTAAACGCTCGCTCTTTGGGGTATCGCCAGTAATTAGCGCGCACCGGCTCTCAACCTCCTTGACGGCGTTGTAAGCGGCTTCCGCCTGGTCGAGGTACTGGCAGAAGACCAAGATGTTCCCCTTTTCGGTGCTAACAATATCTTTCAGAGCTCGAAGCTTCGCCCTCGCTTTCGCAGCCACCTTTATCAGCTCGGACGCTTGGCGGGGGCCGGTCACGCTGGTAGCTACTCTCGCGTACTCTTCAGTTTCTTCGGCATCAAGTTCTACAGAGATTCTCTCCAGCTGCAGTGGCGCCAAGAGCCCTCTAAGCACGAGCTTAAAGTAGGAGGTTGAGTACACGGGGCTGCCCCCAACCTTGTAGATCAGTGCCTCGTTCCTATCCGACCTTTCAGGTGTAGCAGAGAGGACCAAACTGAACTTAGCTTTAACCTTTAAAGCTATCTCCTTGAACGTTTCAGCCGGAAGGTGATGCCCTTCGTCGTATATCACGAAACCGAACTTATCGTAAATCTCCTCTATGTTCCTCGCTGCGCTATGGTAGGTCGCCACAGTTACTGGGCGTAGCTCTTTCTCGCCGCCCGCGAGCAAGCCGGCGCTCACCCCTAAACACTCAGAGATTCTCCTCGCCCACTGCCTAGCTAGCTCCACCGTCGTCACGCATACGAGCGTCGGCACCTTGAGCCCCGCCACCGCAGCGAGCCCGACGTATGTCTTCCCNGCGCCCGTTGGCATTACGACAGCGCCTCTGCAACCGGCTCTCCTCCAAGCTTCCAGTGCCTCCTCTTGAAAAGAGTAAAGCGAAAAGGCCACTTTAGGGATTTCTAACTTCTCAAGAGGCCATCGCACTTCCTCCGCTACGCGGAAGCCCACGCGTTCCGCGAAGCTCTCCAAGACCGGTACAAGGGAGTAGGGTACTCTCACCACTCGATCGGAGATGGGGTTCACCATGCGGAGCTTGCTGGCTACAAGCTCAACACCGCCCTCGACCATTCGCTGCCTGTAGTACTCGACAGACAGCGCATCCTGCAACTCCGCTTGCTCCACACTTGTTAACCTGCGCGGGAACACCGCCAAAGCCCCGCGAACCCCTCCCTCCCTTACGATCACAACCTCCGGAGGGGGAGTAATGCTCCAAGAAGGGCTCCTAACAAGCTCCACCTGCTTGCCGCTCAGCAGAGGATCCGCTTGCAAGAGGAAATCGAGCAGCGCTTCAGGAGCCTTCTCGGGTTCAGCGCCCCACTCCACCATCAGGTCGATCGCAGCTCCTAGGTCCACCGTAACGTAGTTCACAAGCTCCCCCTTAACGGTCCTAGGATCTGGTCTCGAACACCGCCTCAGGAACTCTCTGCATAAAGTGTCGAGCCTTATTGGGAGCAAAAGTAGCAGCCCTCTTTCAGCTTCACTATCCCTTAAGTTCCCATCTTCCCTCAAGGTTTCTTCAACGAGCTTCGAACCAGCATCGCCGAAAACCTTCGAGATGAATTCTCTCGCAGCCGGGTTCTTCAGCAAACCTTCGACTCTAACAACCCACTGCCTCTCCTGGGGATCCCACCGACCGAAAGCTTTCACCTCCTCCTTGAGCTGGAGGACCTCTTCCCACGTACGCTCGCTAGATAGAACACACCTTCCCACGCGAACCCTGAACTGGAGCTTGCGGGCTTCAGCCATTCCCTCGTTCAGCACCTCTACACCCCCCGCAGGATGCTCTTTATCTTTTTCTTTCTCCGTGCTTCATTCTTTCGCTCTCTGATCCATTTAAGCGNATTCTCTATCTTTTTCTTTAACTTTATGGTTTAAAAAAATACTTTCAGCCNTCTNGCCACCACCTTTCAAACCCCGACCTCGCTTTGAAGACAGTGGCCCGCGCCGGAAACAGCACAGCATCGCATGCATGAAGATAAGTGTGCTCGGAGCTCGAAATCCCCACCCGATTGCGCGCGTTTCCTAGCCCGGTTCTCGAGGGAGCGGGGAACCGCGATCGCGGCTTGCCCGAAAGGGCCCTGCGCGCGGGCCGAGCTGCGACCGTGGACCCGCTGCGAGGCGGGCGATGAAGCTCCCATCGAGAGCGCCCCCAGTGCGGTGAGGGGGGCGGGGATGCGAGTGCGCGCGCAGGATGCCTACAAGTGTTTGGCGCGCAACGCACAACGTTTTAACTCTGCGTGAGAGAACCGATTATAACGCGCCTTGCGAGACGTACATATGTTGTTACGACAATCCCAGCTCTGGTGATGAGGGTGGAGACGCCCGAGCTCTCGCGGCGATGAGGNGAAACCCGCGGGGCTGAGCGGCATGGGAGAAAAATAGTTTTAACGCGCGCATTTGAAGCCGTGGCGCGGTCGATTGCGAGCTGGAAGTACGAGGTTGCCAAAGAGATGGGAATACCCCTGCTAAGCTTGGAAGCGCGCGAGTGGGCGCTCCTCCTACTTAACGCTGATGGGCAGAGCCCTGTTAAAGGTGAGGAGTGCTTCCACACGACGTTTTCAATGATGGCAGTACCACCTTTTTCCTTTAAGCCTCTCCTGCTATCGTTCTTCTCGCCCGAGCTCTACAGCGCAATTAAGGGATTGGTAAGCGAGGGCTTAGTCAGAGTAGTGAACGAGGGGAAGGCTGGGGCTGACTACAAGCTTTTCAGGTTGTCAGAGAAAGGGATTGTGGAAGCCGCGAGGCTGGCTGACAGAGTGAAGAGCTCATGGGTTTCCATTGGGGAANTTATTTTTCGTGAAGGTAGCAAGGTTCTGGGTGAGATCGAGGCTCTCAAAAAGACGTACAATGGGAAAAATATCTCTGAATGGTTGGACTTAGTACTGAAAAAGATAGATTCNCAAGATAATATTCTAGAAAAGTTTTTCAGCGAGAGCGAGATCGAATTTTTAAGAGGTATTTATAGGTCATTTAAAAGTAAACATAGAGATTTCCTAAGTAGCTTAACGGAACTTTGAAAAACTACTCTTTCTTTAACGCTGCATCGATCGCCTCTTCTAAAGGTTCTAGCGTCCAAACTTCATCTTGTAAACCAAGGTGAGCGGTCAAACCGTAGTATATCGCATCCGAGCTGTCGACAAACGCGAGCAACTCAGCTTTGCGCACTCCCTCGACAGAGAAAAGCCTTGAGTGCATTTTAGCTAGGTCGCCTGGAGGAACATCCAAAAGCATAACGATCGTATGCTCGCTACCTTGAATTGCGAAAGCGTTTATCAGTAAGGGTATCCTAGATAAAGTCGAAAGGAGTGATAGCGCAGCTCTAGTGTTCTCCATCTCGACTTTGTAGATTACAGGAAACTCAGGCTTCCTCGGCTCCACGTAGTTCGATTTCCAAATTGGTTTCAAATGATTCCTGAAATGATATGAAACCAATTGTTGTGCAACCTTTATTTTCTCTCCTATTCTGCTAAGATTATTAAAACAATATTCTTCTTTTTCCCTAAGTATCAACAGGTCCAATCTATCGATGAATTGATAAACACGTGAACTCGTGTCCGGCTCTGGCAGCGTGTCTCGCACGGCTTCAGGGAGCTCGTCCCATCGCACTTCGAGGGAAGACCCTGTATGTGCTACAAGCCGGCTATCACAAGGAACGTATCGAGACTCCCATTCCCCTACCCACACATTCTCGACCGCTACCGGCAAGATGTACGCGAAACGCCGTTCGAATCCTGCGGGCGGTGTAGCCTCTATAAGCAATTTTGCTCCTTCGCTACTCCAAATCTTTCTTACAACCTTCACGTACGGAAGCTCGACTCTCGAAGCTATGGTGAGAAAGCTCGGGGAGTACTTGCAAAGAACGTATGTTGGAGATAAACCTAAAGCCCTATACTCGACCCAAAACCTCAACCACGCGTTTTCTGCCAGCTTTCGAATCTTAAAGCTCGCGTAAGAGGAGGAAATCCCCGCAACCTTCGCCACGTCCGAGTAGCTGAGCGCACGCGGAACAGAAAGCAAAACTTTGTAATCGGCGTGAGAGAGTTTCCTCCAAAACAAGGTGCACCACCTCTTCTCATCGAATGTTACTGGTCTTTTTAGCCCTTACGCGTACGTGTGATTCGGCTTTTAGATAGAAGAAAGAAGGCGCTGAAAGCTACCGCGCGCTGTAAGCCTACAAGGAGCACAGTAGCCCCTTTCCGGATCCTCGGCTCGTACCTCGACTCACCCCCCAGCATGTTCACCAGCTCCTCGTACATGTTTCGCAGAAGCAG
>JGI24721J44947_10003175_pt1 | contig 23257 bp, 21 predicted proteins | sample YelNatPaOPGAMG01_FD_44947 | JGI IMG/M metagenome (IMG submission 44947) | reverse complement strand
GGTTACCATCTCTCGCAGGAACTCGTCAAGTAAGACGCCTCTGCTCCGTAGCCCGATCACGCTGCCGCGTTTTCGAGCGCCTCTACGTAATCCTTTTTAAGTCGCATTCCGGTTGTATCAATACCCCGTTTCTCGGCCTCTGCCTTGAGATCCTTCAGCGTCAACGAATTCCAGTCGCTGTGCGCATAGTCAGAAGGCGCCTCACGACGCTCCGAGCCTCGCCCTTCGTTTCCATGCCGAGAGCGCTTGTACGAGCCGTTCACTTGAGCGCGCCCGTCATGGTCTTCGTCTGCACCGTAAGAGCTGCCTGGACTATCTCGCTGATAACCATCATCGCCGTCATCATCACTGTTACCATCGCCATGCGAAGCATCAGAACCTCCGTCGTGGTGTCCCGAGTCATATGCATCGCCCGCGAGACGTCGTTTTTGCCCTACAGACGAGCCCGCGTTGTCGTCATCGTAATCTCCGTAGCCTTCGTCATGCGAATGCTCACTGTAGTGCTCGTCTTCTTCAACGCCCTCGGAATGGAACGGTCGCTCCCTACGATTCTCGTACGTCTGTTGCTCTTCATTTAGCTCATTGCCAAAGTCGTAACGATCGTCTTCGCGCCCTCTGCGGTTTCCAAAGCCTGCGCCACCCTCGGACACGTTTTGCGCTCTGTCAGAATCCCTGTCACGGCTGTACGGCTCTTGATAATGACCAGAGCCCCAATCGCGACGATCAGGCCTCGAGTTCTCACGGCGTCCTCTGCTGCCATACGCGTTTCCATCGGGCCCCGCAGCAGATGTTGTTGGGCAAAAGCGCGCAAGGTGGCCGCTCTCACCGCACTTGAAGCAGGAGCGCGTCTCCGCGCCGCGCCCAGTACTTGGATACCCGCGCGGGCCAGAGCTGCCAGGCCCGCGATCTCCCATGTTGCCGCGAACACCCCTCTCAGAGGGGCACTCACGCGACGTATGTCCAACGCCGCCACAGTTGTAGCAAACGCGAGCGCCACCGCTGCCGGCCCGACCGGGCCCGCCCTCTAGTGGACGCCTGCCTTCGGAGCCGTACCGAGCGGCTCCGCGGCCTGCACCGCCACCACCCAAACGCTCTTTCTCCTGACGTACAGGGCAGTCTCGCACGCGATGGTCCATAGATCCGCACTCGAAGCAGCCACCCGATGCGCCAGCGCCAGATGACGCCTCACCAGCGCGTTGCTCCGTCGAGGCATATCCCTTGCGAGAGCGTCTGCTCCATTCTACACGAAGCTGTAAACCGTTTAAATTTGAAAGCGGTCCACCGCTATTTATTTGGTTAAAAGCCTCCTCCGCGTCTTGCGGGCTTTCATAGTCGATGAACGCGTACGTCGGAAAGAGGTTGATCCGACAAACGCCGAACGAGCCAAACAGCTGGTTGAGGCTTTCTTCTGTAACATCGCGGTTTAGGCCGCCAACAAAAAGCGAGTTTGAGCTCATTGCACGTATCAGAACTCCCTCCTATACAGAGAAAGATTATCGAGCGAATCCGCTTCGATGAGGTGCCGGTGTCCCGTAGACGCGGGTATCCTACGGATGATTAGCGTCGCAACGTGGTGCGCTGCAGCTGCGCCTGCGCTGGAATTGCGCCGCCGCCGCCGCCGCCGCCGCCGCCGCCGTCAGTGATCGTGAAGAATCTCCACACGCGCGCCAGCGATGGCATGCTCTAGATTGCCGCTGCGTTTGTGTGTGACGTGCTTTGCCTATCTGCCTGGGTCGTCATCGGGTACAGCGTAGGTTTGCGCTGGAGCTGCTGCGCGATGATTCCAGTCTCTTTTCTGTGCGCTATCGAACGTTACAAGTCAGTATAGATCGTAAAAGATCTTCTCTGGAAACAAGGCGAACCGTGTAGGTCCCTGCAGAGGGCGTATCTGCCGACTCCGCTGACACAAATAAAGCTGAAAAAATGCGTGCAACTCACGCATGGCCGCTCAGGGGGCGCTCCAGTGACGTTGTGAGCGTCCGACCTCACAGCAAGGAGGAATGCATTGCTTTCATCTCGCAGGCGATGACGGTTATCCACGGATCCAGAGCGCTGTCAATGCTTTCAGTCTTCTGAGAGGCGCAAATGGAACGCTCAGCTACTCGCTCAGTTCCTAGCAGTCGATCTTTCGGAATTTTTTTATAAATTTGGAGCCTCTACATGCCAACTGAAGCAATGAGTGCATAGGGATGCACGTGTCGAGTTCGGATGCTTGGTCGTCCGCTCGGAACCGTTCGTTCGACGCGCGCCCGATGGAATTCTGTACGTCATCCGCATCGAGGCGATTTTCGACGTCCTCGAACAAGATTTCATACGGTGACCAATACCAGTATCCGATTCACACGTACAAGCCTTCGCGTTACTCCTTTCCTCGCGTCTCGCACGCTCAAATAACGCATTCTTCAAGTTACCCATGTTTGTAATTCACTGTAACTCGCGGGCGCAGCAATTCGAGCCCCTGGATTGGCGGGGCAAATAAAATTGACGTCGTCTCTTGACGAGATGTTCACAAACCCATGCCGCAACCACACTTAATTTGGCAAGTCAAACAATCAACGCCATTTGGAAGACAAATCGTTCCCTGTTTCAAGGCATCGACAAAGCAGCACCCGACAGCAGCATGATGCGCCTCGCAGGTATGCTTCCAGTGGCTTCTGTGTCATCCGTTTGTGTGCAGAAAGGTCTTGGACTCCGCCTTGTGTAATCGCAGCGTTCGCTTCCGTTGGAGAGTTCGTCATCGCTTTGCAAGCAAAGAGAGTAAAGGTGGATCGAATCTTCTCTACTTTTTCTGGAGCCTGGACTTTCTTTCCGGGTCCTTGTTTCGTCATGGACAAGATCGGTTTCCTCAAGCCCTTTATCGAGTGGAACAGCATGCACTTCCGCATGCTGCGGACAGAATACTCGCCGAAGATATCGCCCTGAGAAAGCGCGTGGTCACACACGAAACAGAGCCTGGTACGAAACGGTGCAAGGCATCCACACGAACCTTCTGTGCCAGTGAAGGGTATGTACCGAGGGATGAAGCAATGGTTTACGCGCTGCAAGGCGACCCTCGAGGAAGGAGGCTAGGGACATGGTGTATTGCATATATGAAAACACCGGACCACAGCCAAGCGTCAGCGCTGCACAGTGCGCGCCGAGTCCATGCTCAAAGCAGATGCAAAAGGCAAGCGAAGTGTAGATCGCAACTTCCGCATGTGCATCAGACGCGTAGGCAAGATCTGGAACCCTCGAAATCGGGACTTTAACGCTCCAATCAACATCATTAGACTGCTAGCAACGGTACTGGGGGGAAAGGAGAAACCGGCTTCCGCAGACAAAGCCGGCCTTGAGAGGGGGAACAGGAAGCGGTCGCAAAACGTTCCCACAAAGCACGTTGTTGATAACCCCGCAAAAGGAACAAAAACGTTAGCACGCACGCCTGGTTTAGTGGGCCTGTTCTAATTTATGGTGACGTGCTTGTGCGTAAATAAGTCAAAATCACGAGAAATACCGTGGTATGGCGGACGACACATTGATACCTCTCACCTGGGCCGCTCCAGCATGACTCCCTTTCACTCTGTTTCCCGCCCAGGGCACCAGGGTGCCGCCAGCGCCCCATGTGCGACTCGTTTTTTCCATCGTGTCGGATCGTCGAGGCTATCCAGAGACCTCAACGTGTGCGACTGTGTCTGGCATCTAACGAGGGCGCCACGAATGGCGGAAATTCCGCGAGTCTCATTATCCATCTCCCCGACTTGCCTTTGGAGGTAGTGCATCGTTCCTATGAACGTTCGGGTGCCGAATTCGCCATCGGGTATCCAATCCAGCCCGCATGACACCTTTGCCTCCAGGGCCATGCGGTGAACAAACGCGGCGCGTAGCAGGCATCGATGCGCGCGCTTTCACAGTTCGCATGGGCCACGGTTGTACGTCGCAATCGCTACTAATCATTTTAACGTGCACGTTTTGCGGTGCACCCGTTTGCTGCAGATATGTCCGGTCCGAGCACACGAGAGAAGAATATTTCGTTAATAGGAGTCGGGCGTCTTGGTCTTTGTTTGGCACTTGTCGCGGAACGGGCCGGCTATCACGTCTTGGGGGTCGACGTCTTGCCGCAGTATGTGGAGGCACTCAACGAGCGTTCGCTCAAGTCGAACGAGCCCAAAGTTATGGAGTACTTAAAGGCAGCTAGAAACTTTCGAGCCACGACTGAGTTGGATGAAGCGATAGAGTTCAGCGATCATCTGTTGGTACTGGTTGCGACGCCCAGCACCGGCGGCGACCGGCACTACGACGTCACGCAGCTCTCGCGTGTTTTGATGCACATCAATACTCGCCGGCCGCGCAATAAAATCATCACCATATGTTGCACGGTGATGCCGGGATANATAGCAAATATTGGGCGTGCACTGTTAGGGGACTGCGAAAACGTCCAACTACAATACAATCCTGAGTTTATTCAACAAGGCAACATCATCGAAGGTCTCGAGCTGCCCGATACGGTTCTCATTGGTGAAAGCAGTACGTATGGCGGAGACCTGCTCGAGCGTCTTTGGCGATCCTTTGTGCGGAACCCAGACCAGATCACCGTGCACAGGATGTCACCGGAATCCGCGGAAATTGCGAAGCTCGCTCTGAACTGTTTCATCACCATGAAAATCAGCTTTGCGAATTTTATTGGCGACGTCGCGGATCGCACACCAAATGCAGACAAGTACGCAATCTTGGCGAGCGTCGGCGCGGACTCACGTGTCGGGTCCAAGTGCCTGCTGCCTGGCTACGGCTTCGGTGGACCCTGTTTCCCGCGCGATAATCGAGCATTTGGCGGCTACGCTGCTTCTGTTGGTATTGATCCCATGATGAGTCGTGCAACAGATACCTACAATGAAAAGCATGCTACCTATATGGCTGAGGCGTTGTTAGCGAAGAACCTTCCAGAATATACGTTTGAAGGCGTCACCTACAAGCATCCATGCGCTGTCCCGATTATCGAGGAGAGCCAGAAACTCGCCGTCGCCGCACGCATTGCTCGCGCTGGACGTCGCGTGCGCATCCGCGATCAACGCGAGGTGATCGATGCGTGTCGGATGGAGTGGGGTTCCCTCTTCACGTACGAAATTGTATCTGATGGCAAGCATGTAGGATCGGAGGTGCCGAACGGTACCGCATCGGAGTTTGGTGGCGGCAAGCATCAATCGGAGGCATCCTTCACGCCGCCGCGGAGCGCAGGCACCGGTGACGTTTGTCACGAGGCCGCGCTCAACGCGCTGGACCCACGTCGCGGCACCCTCTTGGACTCTTTCGATCGTACCCGGTGAGGTCGCATCAACCGGGACGTCCAGACGCGCGACTGTTGATCTCAGGTGACACGGGGTTTTGCTCGGTCGTAGTCTATGAGATCTTCTCAGCCGCGACGTGCAGACGCATGAACGAGGGGATCGCGGAGGAGGCCGGTCGGCGTGCGTCTGGTCCGTCTTGTTTGCATGAACGAGATCACGGCGTCCTGGTGGTAAACTTGCCCAAATGGTTGATGCGTGCGCTCGATCTTCGATACGCCCGCATAGACAACGTGTACATCGCTCAGATGGCCAGTCTGCATGTATCGGATGCAGTTCATGTGCTGCCCATGCAATTTGCAGCCGAGGAATGTTTGCGGGAAATCCTCGCTTTTTTGAACGGTGATCCCTTTTTTATCGAATATACCTAGTGATATTGAATAACGGGAAACTGTTAACGATCGACATTTGCACAGAAAAACAGTTCTCTGTGTATGTATACTGCGTTCCAGCCTTGCCAGATTGCTGACCAGTACCATACCAGTGCTTTGCTCCAGGCAAGAATCAGATCGCTCTCTCAGGGTCACTGGTTTTCCATCAAAAACCTGTAATGTTTCATTTCACTGCCCGCACGAAGTGCTAAACGATTATCTCGAAAGTTTGCTAGAGAAAAAGCTGATGGACGCTCCTGAGGCACGAATTATTGCCGGGAATTCGATGACTGCGGTCAGGCCTCGATGCAAGGCGTGCACATGCGCGTCAGTGCTAGTGGAGTCACGTCACAGCAAGCCGCCTCCATTGGATTGCATCGCCATCTGGCGNACGGAGAGCGTCACGCACGCCGTCTCGTCCATCCGTCTCTGTTTCGCACTTGCTCCTGTACCAATTTCCATCGCAAGTTTCCGCTCGTGATCCGCGTACATCGTCCTGGAGGCATCCACGAGAATGGCACAGAATCGATTCCTGCACTCGTTCGACGACCTTCTCTATAAAAGCAGGAACCCGACCCGTGCACGCTACAGCACCTCTAGCGCCAAAGGCGACCAACAGATAACGCAATGAACCGATCATTTCCTCTTCCAGCTCTTTGAGCAAGTTTGCGAATATACACTTCTTGCCTTCGTACAACCAAGACGTTAAGTAACCCCAACAGAGTCTCACGTACTTCTACTAAAAGAACATGCGTGCGAGCCGTTTTTGGTATGGCGTACTCTCTGAAAGAAGCGCACGGAGGGTCTGCTTCAGCTCGATACGATGCCCGGAACGTCGAGATTGCTCTTGATTCCGTCGTTTCATGTATTGGTATGCATCCAGGTGTCTGTCAGGGTTGACGCAAGACCGTATCGATCCCTGGGGAACGAAAACAGCTTCGTTACCTTTTCTTTCAGGTATTCGGCATCCTCCGCTTGCTTAACAGTCATGGCGNGAGCCACGACCCCCCTGAGCATGGGATCCACGCTCTACATAAAGTCCTTCTCTTNGTCGACATTGCGCAGTTGAGGACGAGTCTCGTTGCTCGCATCTGGACTAGATTTACCGAATNTCACGAAGTACGCGCAGACTCGTATTCCGTCGGTCTCCATGGCCCTCGTCAAGTTCTTTCCATTTCGTCCGCGGAAGCGAGAAACTGTGAATGAGCTCAGCTAATGGTCTCCGCGATGTTGCACGAAAGCTTTGTNCNCGCTCGCAAAGACCAATCGAGCCTCAGTGGGGAGTACCTACACCATACACATGCCTCCTATGATCCAACGGGCCTCGGTTTGATACATGGGAACTATATATCGATAGACGCGTGACAAGGCTTGGGCGCTTGCGTTCGAGCAACGAGTCTGCTATGCTATGCCGGTCTCCGTCAAGGCACACAAAATGGCGCAAGGCGTAAAGAACGCAGCATGGCCTCCCAACAATCCTCTGGATACGACGTCCGTCGGTCCGAGGCCGAGCTCCAGACAATACGCATGGAATACCTCGGGAGACTCTTGCTGTCTTTGCGATGTCGCTTCCGCACGTGCTACCGCATCGATCACTGCCGCCACCAGCTTGTCATTTGCGTCCATCGAGACAGCCGGAAATCCCAGTCATCAGTTCTCCCTGATCACGCTCAGCAGGATACGCAAAGAACGCCCATGGGTACGTTCCATGAAGCACTCGGCATTGACCCGCGTATGCTTTTGGTCAAAAATGTTGGTATGAGAGTTTCCGGGGCCTGCGCTTTCGATACCCCGATCGCCAACACGGCACGGCGACGCGTCGCAACCCCCTGGTGAGCGTTTGAAGCGAATATCTGATCCTCTGCTCGGCCCGTATTGTATCTTCCGTCCCGAGCACCCGTCATATTTTAGCAAAAATGCTTCGTCGAAAAATTCCAGACGAATTGAGACAGATAGCATCCCAGCGTCCGGAACTCTCCAACGAACTGTTGCATACTGATGCACGCCGGGGAGAGATAAGCCATATGCGCCTTCCATGAGAAAGACGCTACGCGATTCTTCATGGCGTCGTGCATCTTTGGGTGTCGTGGATTCAAACGACCCTTCGATGGATCCATGCGCTTCGATGTTTCCTTTCACTCGCGAGAAGACGCATTTGAGTCGACGGAACCAGGGGTAGTAGCCTGGCACCAAGAGCCGCTCAACGCCAATCGCTGCAGCGCGCTCCTTGCCCGCTTGAGAGTGACGGAAAGTGGCACGGTCTACGTGCAGGTCAGAAGAATGTGGAAATCAGAAGCCACGAAGTGCTTCTACGAAGCACGATGTATATTTACATTTAGTTCGTATTGCAAATCGTAGGCGAACGCACTACTGAATGGCCTGCAGGGCAATTGCAGTCGTTTTGGTCCCTTGTCTCTTCTTTAGGAACAGTAGTGTTTTTGTGTTCGAGTGCCAATATACAGGGATACAGTTTGATGGGAACGAAATTTGATCAAGAGACAAAAACACAAGTCTGTGTCGCAACAAGTTTTGGATATCAGTACGAGATTGGACGTGTTCTGTTGAACGAGTGACGATCTCTCGAAGAAACGTGCTTGTTTCTTTGTTCATCCGGGTCTATCGCCGTCATTATCAGCTGTTCGGAACCTCTTCGATGTATCGCTTCCTCACCAGTATTTCTCACAATATGTATGGATTGGAAAGGGTTTAAGTGAAGGAATCCGTGTATACAGAGGCGAACTAGTCCTGTTTTTGCGAAACGCGCGCAATGCGCAAAGAGAAAGGACGACTCACCCCACGAAAACGTATGCCACTCACGTCAACTCGGAACAAGGCGAAGATTCAGACATTGGGGTCTTTTGTTCAGTGATATGTGTGCGGTCTCCTCTGCGTCATCCGGACGGTTTATCATCAACACCTGGAAGGCAGTGAGCGATTGAACGAACCGCAGTGCGCAGACAACTGGAGCATGTGTGGCCTCAAGATGCACTGTCGGATGCTGATGTCGCTTCGTTGCGTCGCCAGACTACGGCGACTCCCATGCAGAAATGCATCTGGATTCAGGTGACTCACCCGCAGAGCGTGTACTAGATAAATACAGAAGGTTCGCAAATGATCCTGGGGTGAGGAGGTACCTGAAGCTACTGCAGTGAGGCTGCGTAGAACGGGACCCAGTGCGAATGACTTTCGGAAGGAGGAGCGACAGCGAGCTTGATTCCAGCAGCACTTTCGTGGGCTTTACCAAAACTTTCTTAATCTCCCGTAGATTCTACATACAAGCCGAACCATGCCTAGCATTCCAGAGCTGGGATATCAGCACATTGCGTTCCGTAATCGTTGGTGGCAACCTGGATCTCGCCGATTCGCGCAGGCGCATTTCATTGGAACAAGGTTAATATCCGTCGAAAGAACGACGTGACCAGCAAGCATCAGTGGAGCGCGAATCCGCATCTCGGGGCGAATGCGACGTACATATAAACGACTAGCCAGGACATTGACATCCGTGAGTTTCGGGGATTCCGCGTGCGCTCTCCACGCTGCCGTGCTCTAACCCAATTCAAAGNCAATCCAAAGTTCTCGTGAACACTGNCAAAGCAGTCCATTGGAGTAATCGTATCAAGTTCCGCGAGAGGTAAGGCATGTGCCGCGGGTAGCGCGTGTGTCAGTTAGCNCTTGTGGCGGTGCTTCGAAAGCTCAAGTATCCGCTTGCACGGACTAGACTGAAAGGGCACTCANGACCGCTGNATGAACATAAAAAGCATCTGGAGTTCCTCTATAATCTANCCTCGACAAAGATCAGGAGTCAAGAACACGATCAGTGCTCTGGTGGCCAATCAGCCTGGCACATTTCTTACGAGGCTGCGTTCGGTGCCATCGAGCCGCCAATCCGCGGGCTTGCTGAAGCCCAACGATATCTGTCGGTATGTTTTAGCTGCGCCTACGTCGTCGAGAAACCGATGCACCTGCAGGGATTCGTCGCTTTCGAGCAGCAGCGTGCAAAACAAGTTTCTCTTCCCGTATCTCTTGCACTGCGAGCCGTGCTGCCTCACTCACTCGATCCAGAAGCAGCAGCACATGCTCCTGTTGAACGCCGGCGAGCGCTTCCAGCTGGCGACCGAGCAGCTTCTCAACCTTTTGAAACAATTCTACATCGTACTGAGAAACAAGGCTGATCGCTCGGCCGGTTCGCCCGGCGCGTGCGGTGCGCCCCACGCGATGAATATAGTCCTTGCCGTGTGGCGGGATATCGTAATTAATCACAAAGTCTACCAGCGGAATGTCTAGACCACGAGACGCAACATCAGTTGCGACAAGAATGTGCTTTTCGCCGGACTTGAACTGATTCAGAGCGCCCAAGCGGTTAGGCTGACTCATACCACCGTGGATGCAGACCGCACCGTATCCCAGATTCTGTAGCATCAGCGCCAGGCGCTGTGCACTGCTCTGCGTGTCCGTAAATACAATGCAACTATGCCTTGCGACAAGTTCTTCGAATAGGTACGTCAAATAACAATCTTTGTATTTTTCTGGTATGAAGAGATAATGTTGCACAAGCGTCTCAACCGTGGAGTACTTTGCCGATACCTCGATCCGCACGGTTTCCTTCGATCGCAAGGAAGCTCGCTGCAGCTTTGCTACCTGGGATGTCATCGTTGCTGAGAAAAGGTACGTCTTGCGCGCAAAAGTTTCGCCTTTGGAGGGGTCAGCATCGCTGCGGGGCACAGCGGCGAGGATCTGATCCAGTTCCTCTTCAAAGTCCATGTTCAAGAGTCGATCNGCCTCATCGAGCACCAAAANTCGAACATGTTTCAATGTGAAACCTTTCGTTGCAGTCAAGTGATCAACTACCCGACCCGGGGTACCGACAACCACATGAGGCCGCTTCGCCAACGTGACTGCTTGACCAACCATGTCCATGCCGCCTACCAGGGTCGCAACTCGGACCCCTATCTCGCTGCCGAGCGCGAGGAACTGTTCGCTAATTTGGAACGCCAACTCGCGCGTAGGTGAAAGGACAAGAGCGAAGTATGGACGGGGATCCTCGAGCAGAAACTGCAGGATAGGTATTGCGAACGCTGCCGTCTTTCCAGAGCCGGTTTGCGCGAGGCCAACAATATCCTTCCCGGCGAGCGCAGCTGGAATCGCTTCTCGCTGGATAGGCGTCGGCTCTCGATANTTCAACAAACGGCAGGCATCGCATAGCACAGCACAGACACCTAAAGCTGCAAAACTAGACTCGCCGGTGGTCGGCGCTACCTGGTTCTCCACCGGCTTCGTTTCCTCTGGCATACGGAAAGCGAGCACGACCTCGCGTTGGCCCGGGTTCACCGTCCCGCGTGTGTCGTTCAAACGTTTCCCCGAGTAACCCCGGGGCTCCGAACAAATTGAGGCCGCCCTTCACGATTGTCTACCGTAGCTGTTCGATATTATCAGCCGTTATGCTGCCGTAGGGACAACGTTCTCCAATCCTTGCTGCTCCTGACGTATGACCCGATCCTCAGCTAAGCAGCAATCGACAATAACGTCAAATGGCACTCGCAGCGCTTCTCAAGAGCCTCACGAGGTTCAAGTAAACGCTGCACCGGGCGTTGCCCGTCGCATGCGTGGCACGGCGGGCACGCGTTCAGTGAGGCGAATTCGAAGGCGAGGTTGCTGGGGGTTAGCGCCTGCCGACGAAGCGCCGGTACCGCAAAAGAACGTACAGGGCTTGTCTTGAGCTCGCGTAAGTCCAGGGCGTGTCTAGGGAATCGGTGCTCTCTTCGTGGTCATCAGTTCTTTGTGCCGCCATTGAAAGGGGGCTCCTTTGTGGGGCATCGACTCGATATTATAAGACAGAACAGGGCAGCGCGTCTGTGTTCGCTGATCCGCGAGTTCGTAACGCTGTGCCTCCTGGCAACGGTGAAACGCTGAGAGGGCACGCAGCGGTCACTCGCGTCGAGGTTCAGACAGGGCTTTGGTGCAGGAGGTTTCGAGTCAATGACAGTGCCGCTTGGAGCGGCGAGACAGCGCTTTCTGTAACATGGATCGAGAGGTGCGGCCTTCGCTGCGTTTTGCGATGGTATGCGCATCAAATATGAATAGGTCAATGGAATCACATGCCTTGCTTCAAAAGCGAGGTTTTAATGTTTGGTCTTTCGGCACTGGTGCAAACGTGAAGCTTCCCGGAACAGCGCCGGACAAACCGATTGTGTACAACTTTCGCGTCCCATATCGTGAAATATATGAGGAACTCCGTGCGCAGAACGAGGAATACTTTCGAAATGCCTCCGTACTACCCATGCTTGAGCGGAATATGGCGGTCAAGCCGGCCCCCGAGCGTTGGCAGGACCGGGAAGCGTCGAGGCAGCACTTTGATGTGGTGGTGTCCTTCGAAGAGCGCGTCTTCGAAGCGATTCTCGAAGACTGCCAGCAGCGAGAGCCTGTAGACTTCGAGCTCATGCATGTCATCAATCTGGAGGTCCGGGACACGTACGCGGATGCTGCTGAGGGTGCAGTTCTCGCGCTGCATTTATGTGAGCTATTGGAGGCGGCGCTCCAGAGCCGGGCCGATAGCGGACGTTACTTGGAGCCGGTGCTCATGGATTCCGGTCATGACGCATCCGATCCGGTAGAGCGAGTGCTGTACGCGTTTGAGGATCGTACAGGGCGCAGGTTGCTTTATTCTCCCCAATATTCGTGAGCAGCTGCTTGTACTGCCCTGAAGATTACTCTGCGTGCGGTTGCAGGCGCAGAGTGCCCGGCGTGGAAGGCCTGCAGGCGATGCCCGCACGCTGCCGGTTGCAGGCAGTTGGATTAATCTGCCCCCGTGGACGGACACTAGAACAAGCATCTTAGGCACAAACGTCAACAGCGTCATGCTTTGAGAGATTTCCACGGGCGCCGCACGGCAGCCCAGGGCCATGAATTGCCCGCTGACTAGGGTGGCAGGGAGACCCCTCGGCTCGACAATGTAAGCAGTGCTGGGGCATGTCGTTCGCGTCAGCCTTATGCCTTGCGAGACGCCATTCAAAATATGACAAGGAAACAAGATTCGTGGATGAACGCAGGCTGCAAGCTGCGTAGATGCTGCGGTACCGTGAGCGTCAACGAAGCACTTTGAAGCTGTGCAATTCGACCGCACAAGCGGCACTGCAATGATGCAAATGACGGCAGTGGCGCTGCGAGCTGTACATGATTGGTAAACATCGATGATCAACTGATTCACCTGACAAGATGGCGTTCACGAGGATTCTTTCACAAAACAACATCGGTCCATGTCGATTCTTCCATCGATGATCTGGTGCTCTTCAGTGTCGGCAGTCGCCTAGGATCTATCAACCCGAAACCTCTGTGCGGCATCTCGATCATTACTTCACCTCGCAGCGATGTGGATGTTTTCGTTTCCGCGTTCTAGGGTGTGCGAGATATTTTTTCCCGTTGTTCGTCTGCTCTGTGCGCTTCGAGAGCAAGTATCCATCCATTCGGGTCGACGCGCGCGCCGATGGCTCTGAGTGTGAGCTCTTCGAATCTAATCAACTGCTCTGGACGTGTTCTGCATGGTTCGCAGCACGCCCCAGAGAGCACTAGCGTCGGCAAGCGGCTGCGGAGCGAGCGTTCCGCATTGGCGATGTTGCGTATCTGGCTACTCATGCCAGCGCTGAGCGTGCTCACGAAGGGATGACGAAGTGCGCATATTTGCTGCCATACTTCGCCTCAAGGGTTTCTGCTCCGACGCCTAACGCTTTTGCCAGAGCAGCATATACACGACGTAATTCTGACCACTTGGGTGACGTTGCCAGCTCTAGCTCAGCTGATTTTAGTGGCGCTTCACCGAGCTCGTGCTCGATCTTGCGCTCCCATCTTTCGAGCAAGTTAGGTGCAAGCGGCACAATGTGTGCCTCTACCAGAGCTGGACCTAGTTCCTGAAATGCTACAATAGCACCGTACTGTGTAGTAAGAGCTTTGTCTTCACCCACTAACGCAAGACGCAGCGTCTCTGCAATACGAGGCAACAGATTCTCGTAGGTACCACCGTACATTTTGTGAACATCTGCGAGAAGCGAGGCAGCATTCTCCCGTAAGGTCCAATGATCCTCGTCCGCAGTGCGACACAGATAACGACCCACAATACAAGTAATGATGGAGGGCATCAGCTGATGCAAATATGGTTCCAGTCCCACATAGCGATTCTCAAGGAGCGCCCGAGCCAGCTTCATGGAAACCTGCAGCTGTGGCAAATCGCGACAATGGTTCGAGACATGGTGGAATAGGAAGGCAACAAAATAGGGCACGAGTTGTTGCAAGCCAGGATCCCTCGCGATGGAGGCAAGGCAAGCATTCCGCAGCGTTTCATCTGTTTCCTGCGCGCTCCTAGTCAATGCTTCAATAGCCAGTTCGTAATACAGCTGCAGTTCACGCGACACAACGTGCCTTACTTTGGGTCGAAAAGATACCATCCCAGTGTCGGTGTCTGGGGTATCCGACGCGTTTCGACCTGGCTCATCGTGCACGGTGTCTCGAAGGATATAGGTCAAAGACTGTCGCGCCGTACTCGAAACATCTGCAGGGTTTTGTGGAATTCTAGGCTGTATGCCCTCAATTGCGAGCCAGTGAAGCGCTAGTGTGGTCTCGAGAGGTACACGCGGCAGTTCACCGTCAAGGATATCTCGCAAGTCTACTTCCTCGTCACCTACAAAGTAGACTGTGTTGCTTCCACCCAGGGAACTTTCTCCTGGCAGTGTCACACCAACGAAAGGTGCAGACTCGTTGGAGCTGAATCCATAGAGAGGCTCTAGGTTTCGCAGTCGCAGCGCCGCTGCTATGTCTGACGTTTTTAAACGCCTGCGCTTGGAGTGCCGCATAAACTTGCCTGCTTCTTGGATAATTTCGCGTAGCCGATACTCAGCGTCTGTTGCGAGGTAGGCAGCCACATCCTCACGAAGTCGAGCAATGCCAACAGTTGCCGCGATGACGTGAACAGTGCTCGAACGGATGCCTTGTGCTCCCTGCGCTGCTGCCGAGAGCACCCCAGGTCCTGACCCGTTCATGGAGAAAAGCAAGACTTCACTTATGAAGCGTCTCGGGTTACCGCGTACGAATCGAAGGATCTCGAGTAAGGTAAGCTTTTGTCTCGCACAAGGAACTCTCCCGAGAGGTTTACAGGGTACGGCTTGTCGAGGCGGAGAGCGACCCTCCCTAACGTCTGCGCGTTGGAACGGCACCGTCCAGTCGGCGCGCGAAGCGCCATCAAATGCGGCGCAGTGCTTCGAGGCTGCTCCAAGCGTGGAACTGGAACGCGACAGCGCCCTGCAACGCGTTGTGCACCTTATCCTGGTNAATGGCTGGACGCGTATCTCTGAGTGCTATTGGCACCAGTAGAAAATTGTTCACTTTTTTCTCGCAATTTTGTTGGCATGTGGATCAGAGGCGCACGGGATTCTCTAGAGCGTGCGTGGGTACACGATGGTATTACCGCTGCTTATCGACAGCTGGTAGCTATCCCTGGGAGTCCGATAAGACGCACCTACAGTGCACCATGGGAACACGCATCAGTGGTAATGACACAAAGTCTTTGATTGGATTCCGAGCCCCCACATGCTTTCGCCCTGGACTACAACCGGATCGAGGCTCTGCACTATCGTGGAACTTTCAGCGGATGCTCGTCGATCATCGACACCTACGTCAGAATAAAATGGAACATTTACTCTAACACGAGCGTACAAGCTAAAGTTTGGATCTTTTTCCACAGTTAAGAACACCAGCATTTGTGGGCTTGTTCTTTGACAAATTTTTTTCGCTCTCTGAAAGCACCGGCCTGAAATTAGTCGGTCTCTCCTGTCCGTCCAGCTCCGTTGTCAGCAGTCACGGTATGTTGACGGCGGCGTTAGAGTCCTGATTTCGCTGCTGCCGGCTGTTATCTCCGCATTTCATGCACAGAGGGAGGCTAGGATCTACACTTCCCTTGCCAGGTTCATCGTCTTTATGTACAGCGTAGGTGTGTCCTTCGCGGCTGTGACACCTGGTTGTGGTCGTGTGTTACTACATGTCAATCATACCTCCGCCTACCAGAGCTGACTTGTGCCGCGTGAACGCCTACTGCGTTACTCAGTACATACCCTTGACGGGCACAGGACGCTATCACTGGTGCCATTCTCCGTTTCAACGCCCCGTACCGTTTCTCAAGACCACGGGGTCCCACTGGGCAATTTCTTCGACATGTACGCTGCCTGTGGCACGCGCAAGCGCGTGCTGTTCCTTTCAAAATGGTATTTATGGGGTGCGATTTCGTTCACGATCGAACAAGCATCGGAAAGAGCCCTCGGGCTGGAGAGCAAACCGAGAAATTTCGATCGGTCTATACTATCATGTTGCAAAGCGATGACGCCCTCTCCACTGGAAGCGATCGCTGCGATGACTCAAGTCCGGGTCGAGAACGATTTTGTATGGAAACAAAAGAGACCGGAACCTCTAGGAGCACATCCCTTTCGGGACATCATGCAGCTGTAGAATCCCGTTTCTTTGATATCCACAAAGAGAGAACGCCTTGCGTTTCGAGCGGCATCGATTATCTCTCATGTGCTGTTCAGTGCAATTTTGGCGTGAGTTTGTAAAAAAGTCGTCAAAGACGATTGGTAGTTTTCCTCGTATATTCAGAGGATCGCATTGCTGCGCCCACGAGTTGCCTTTAACTAGAAAGATTGAAAATTTGAAGAACGTGTAATATGAGCATGCTCCAATTAAGGAACTGTGAAGATACGGCTTGTGCGTACAAACAGGATAACCAGATCGGTTATTTTACGAATCTTCGTTCGAGAGCGTCGCAAAGCATCGTGATTCCGGTGNCGGAACGAGTTCCAACGACAGCGAGTTGAATGAGCGACTCGAAACGACGCCGGATCATCGCAAACCTCCGTACAGAGCCGTGTGCTCTTGCGGCTGCACTTTGAATGTCGACGCAGTAACTCTGAAAACAATTCGGAAAGAATATCAGTAGACATGAACAAAAGCATGCAGCACAGTGCCCCGCTTTACTTTTCCACGGCTGCAGATCGAAGTCCTACAGCTCCCGAGGGCATAGCCCGCAGGCCTGTGCTCTGCTTTTCATCGAAACCGTTGCCATCCTCCAACTACAGTAATAGTTGAAGCGAGCTTACCTATTTGCTTAATTGGTATTCATGCGCGGTACAGCCTGCGCAACCATGACGTACAGCAGTGCGCATGTGCAGAGTGAGTCGTTAATTTTCTACAGGTAAGGAAGTCGAACTGTCGAGCTTCGTCAGCCAACGACCGGGAAAAATGGCGCGGTCGCATGCGTATGTCAAAGTCTTATAGACAAGGCTTCCACAGGAACCAAGCTACACGTCTCAAAGCACACAGTTTTAGTCGTCTCCTCTGGGTGCAAACCTAGTGTTTTTCAGCGACGAGAAAATCTCGCACTCGAACGTGAGAGTCTTGGGCGCCTTTGCACTTGGGACACACAATCTCTTGTTTGATATATTTCCCAATTAGGGTCTCGAGTTACACCTAAACGTGTCCCGCACCTGTGGAGCATCTCGTGCACAGTGCCTACTTCTGCGTCTCCATCTGTCCTTCACGACCGATACCGCGTCACGTCATGCAGCAGCGAACGCAGCGCGATCGACATGAGCGTGGAGCAGCAATGTGACCGTGACGCACCAGCCTGCCAGAATTGGAGTGCACGCGCGGAGATCGTTTTCCCTGACACGTGTCCATATGCGCAGCCGTAGAAATAGGTCGAGGCCTGCGCTTCGTACAGCTCTCCGTTCGATGCGCAGCCGCGCCCCTGCCATCCGCCATGAAATCGGCCTGGTCGACATGACAACCCGCACAGATGCAGGCGGCGCCTGAAAGAGACACACGATAAAGATCCATTTTCGGGCTCTGTTCGTTAGAGATTCGAGCTCCTGGTGCGCTTCGTGCGTCTTAAAAGACCGTTGAGGGTTGGTAGAAGCACGAGGTGCCCCGAGAAGGAAGGTTCGAAGGACGTAGCAGGTTTGAGACTTGCTGTGCTCTGAATCGCGGAGGCAGTCCCGCTTGAAGGGGCTGTAAGCGTCTTCTTTGACTTTTCTGTGTTTATCATTGGTTTAGTTGATATCTTTGCTTTTTAACGCTTCCACGTTTCGTGGGCCACCTGTTCAGTGAGTGACACAGCTCAGGGGATGGAAGCGGTGACGCCCAGCGACGCTCGAGGAACGTCTTCTGAACAGCCGAGTGCGAGCGGCATTGGAGCGGAACCCTTTCGCGCGGCTTTCTCAGAACACGATCTACGCGTGCACATAGCTGATCTCCTTGAGGATCATGAACAGAATGTACCCCCGAAAGGTACAGTTAGGCAAGCGAATGTCGGAAAGAGCACTAGGAGGCCTCCCTGGAGAGAGCTGTCGGTCTCCGTGACCAGCGGGACCCAAGCTCTGCTACACGAGACGGGGATCCCGTGCCCGCCGCTTTCGGCTCCAGCCTTTCCGGTCGCGAACTTGTGGTCGCCCTCCTTTGAAACGAGTCGACCTCTAAGTCGATGCGCGTCAGAGGACACCAGTTCGGTGTGCACCGCACCTGGCGCATCGACATTAGACTCGCCTTCACAAGATAGCATTCCCCACAGTGCGCCATCGACAAGTCGAACGACCGATGCGCTGGCCGTCTCGGGAGCGGAGCTGTTTGCTCTCGAGTGCGATGAATCCAGTGGAAATGTAATGTCAAGCATCTCCGAAAGCTCGCCACTGAGTCGCTTTCCGGCAACGCCACGGTCAGCTCCGACCGGAACGTGGCTCGGCAGGATCGATTCAGAAGCCGCACGTCTAATAACATTGGATCAGCGTTATCACTCGGGGACTTCCCTGCAGCCTCGCCGCAAACGAAGGTGCTCGAATTTGCCACCCGGTGCGCAGCGGGGCCAGTTTGGAAAGCACGTGTGTCCTTTTTCGGGCTGCGGGCGGCGTTTTACCCTGAGTGGGAATTTGCAGGTTCACATAAGAACAGTTCACGAGCGAGAAAAGCCATTCGGCTGCCCGTATCCGGGCTGTGGTAGAAGATTCTCTCAGAAAGGAAACGCAAACACGCACTACAGAGCCGTGCATCTGAGGGAAATACGCTTCCGTTGCCCGGTTTTGGATTGCGGCCGTCCTTTCGCACAAAAGGCTAATCTGCTATTCCACGCTCAAAGGATACACGGTTTGGCGGAGCTGGACCTTCTCATCATGAGCATGCACCCTTTTGCAGCCGACGCCGTGCGAACGAGCTCCGGTGCTGCCTCAACAGAAGCGTACACGCCGAAATCAGACATAGATGAAGGCACTCCGCGGGCGGCGTTCCCGAATCCTGCCGGGGGATAGTCTGNCAATGGCATCCGACTTTAAGCGATGCGCCATGCTCCATGAATCAGGGTCCGATCGCGTACATTTCTCCGTTCAGGCGATTCAGCAAGTAATATGCACCTTCCTCCGTCCTGACCCTAATCCACTTTGGCTCTTTTTGTGGAGTTGCGAACGTAATCTGCTTTCGCGGAGTATTTCCTGCCAGGTGCTGGGGTGTGCTGCCCGGCAGCGGGACAATATCGTCCGTGTCGGAAGCTGCATCGTCTCCGTGGGCACTCTCCCGTGCCGCTTGCTCTGTAGCGAATGATAGACGTTTCCGGGTGAGACTTTGGGAGCGTCCCTCTCCAGATGCTGCAGTGGATGCCAGAAGGATTCCGAATCTCGAAGCTGAAACCGAGCGACTGTATCTTGATATTCGGCGCTGCGGTTGATCCGGCGTGACCGGCTCTATCGCCTCGGAAAAGGAGCGATGCGTCCTGAATTTGCTTTCCAATTCGTCTCTTGACACGGGAATTGCTGCAAACGTTGAAACGGTGTCCATTGGGTGCACTTCTCCGTCATCGCTACCACGGCGCAATAGTGATCGCGACTTGCGGCGGTGGGTCACCTCCGCGGAGCGCGGAGCAGATGAAGCAACATCTTGTTCCCGTTTGTTAGGCTTTGTCCCTCTGTACGCTCTGTAGCGGCGAGCAAGGTACCAAACGAGCATGGCAAGTAGGATTCCAGCAAGAATAACGGCAATGATTGCGAAAACGGATGCCGCATTCGGACTGCAGACGCGGTACTGAGGCACGACGACACTCTCAAAGTACGCCAAAGTTGGGCACGGTTTGCACGCCGTTGAACCGGTTCTGTTCGCTGAATACGTGTTTGCGGGGCATTTGACGCAAGAAGTTGCGGAGCTGTTGGCGCTCATATACCCGTTCGGACACGGCTCGCAGACANAAGCACCCGAGGAATCTGAATACATCCCAGGCGAGCACACTTCATATTTCGTGGATCCGTCAGTGCTCACGTAGCCTCCCTTGGGNGCNGGCTCACACTTCGTTTGCGCCTCGTATTGATTAAAAGTCCCTTTTGGGCAGGGCTTGCATGTGGACGCCCCTCGCCCAAGCCCAGCAGCGTCCGGGGCTGTATACGCAAATGTACCGGCCGGACAAACGGTGCAGTTCACAGAGCCGTTGGCAGGCGCGGAGTAGCCCGCACGGCACGCTGTGCACGATGTCGCGCCCAGATAAGTCACGAAGGTTCCTGTTTCACATGGTTCGCACTTGGATGCACCGCTCCGGTTTGAAAATGTTCCCGGTGGACAATACTGGAAGTACGCCGCTCCAGTACTGTTGACAAAACTCCCCGGTGGCGCTTCTGTGCATGAGCCGCTGGCATTGAACTGCGCGTAACTCCCTGTGTCGCAAGCGATACACTTTGTACTATTACCCTGGGAGTACCAACCTGCTGGGCATTCTATGCAGACTGCAGCACCTGTCACGTTAGAGAATGTCCCCGAAGGGCAGGCATCGCAGCGTGGAGCACCGGACGCGCCGGCCCGAGTACCAGCGGGACACGGTAAGCAGCCGCCGGCGCCAGTGCTGGGCTGATAATGCCCTGGAGCGCAGGAACTGCACGAGGTCGATCCTGTTTGGTTTGTATAGAAACCAGGTGGGCAAGCCTCGCAACTAGTCTGCCCTTGTCCAGCGGAAAAAGTTCCCAAAGGACACAGCTTACAGCTCGTGGAGCCACGCGTGTCTGAGAAGTAGCCTGCGCCGCACTGGTAGCACGTAGACGCTCCAGAATGATTCGAAAAGCTCCCCGGCGGACAGTTCAAGCAAAAGACGGATCCATTGACTGGCGCATACTGCCCTGCCGGACATAAGGAGCACGCACGAGAGCCCTCTGAACTTGCAAAGACGCCCAGAGGACATGGTTTGCAAGCTGCAGCCCCGGGCGTGTCACTGAAGTAACCGGCTGGGCATTTTTGGCACATAGTGGACCCATTTGAAGCTGCGAACGAGCCAGCCGGACATAGTGAGCATGACTTGGATCCAATAGAGTTCCCGGAACTCCCCGGTGGACAGGGCTCACATGAACTTGAACCCTCACTCGCTGCATACGTTCCCGCGGGGCATATCTGACATGTAGCAGAGCTATAGTTGCCGGCGTAGGAGCCCGCTGCGCATGCTTGACACGAAGTCGATCCGTTACTCGCTGCGTAGGTTCCTGGGGCGCAGGCTTTGCACTCCGTGCTTCCAGCTAGTTCTGCATAAGATCCTGCCGGGCATATCTCGCACGCTGTAGAGTTGTAGTTGGCCGCGTAGGAGCCCGCTGCGCATGCTTGACACGAAGTCGATCCGTTACTCGCTGCGTAGGTTCCCGGGGCGCAGGCTTTGCACTCCGTGCTTCCAGCTAGTTCTGCATAAGATCCTGCCAGGCATATTTTGCAGGAGCTCGCTCCAAGTTCGTCCGTGAAATAGCCTGGGGCGCAGGTATTGCACTGGGAACTACCGCGCGACTGCTGATAGGTTCCTTTTGGACAGATTGAGCAGTTTCCGGCTGGGGATACAGCAAAGCTTCCCGCAGGGCATGTACCACAAAATCTGAAGCTTGTCGATGCATTTGCAAACGTTCCGTTGGGGCACGCCATGCAAACACTAGAACCATCTGTGGGTGCGATAGTGCCGGGACTACACTGTTTGCATGTCGTACGGTTACCAGCCCAGCCGGCGGGACATATGCATGACGCCGTGTCATATATGGATCCCAATGGGATCGGGCAGCTGAAGTGATTTCCGGTAAAGTTGGCGCTTGTTACTGTAGAGGGCAGAATGGGAACTTGTCCACTGAAATTGTTGCTCGAGAAGTCCACGGCGACTAGGTTCGGAGGCAACTCCGGTATGGTGCCACTGAAATTGTTGTGACCGAGAAGGAGCAATTGCAGCTCGCTGAATCCGGAGAGTTCCGGAAGAGTGCCTTCGAGGCTATTGTATGATAAGTCGAGTTTCTGCAATTTCTTCATGTAGACGATACTATCCGGAAGTGTTCCCGAGAAATTGTTGTTACTAAGNTCCAAGAAATATAAATTGCTGCAGTTTCCAATAGAATCGGGTATTTGGCCTGTAAAATTGTTAGCCTGTAACTTCAAAGAANACAATCTTCCAAGAGCGCCTAGTGTGGGTGGGATTGGTCCCGTGAAAAGATTATATGACGCATCGAATGATGCTAAGTTGCTGAGATTAGATATAGTGCTTGGCAAATTACCGTGGAATTGGCAGTGTGATATATCAAGCTGCTCAAGGCCTTTCATATTCCCGAGCCAGTCTGGAAGAGTTGCCTGTATGCCGGGATTATACGCCAAGTTCAGACTCGTGAGCGTCGTTAAAGCCTGAAGAGTCTCCGGTAGCATCGAGCATATTAATCCTTCCATACTTAAACTTAGCGAGAGAACATCCGATAGAGAATCGCAAACGACATCCGACCAGGTTTCGTAGGTCCCACAGGGTTCCGTGGCATTGCTCCAACAATTAGCTGAGCACTGTTGTGAAAGCAACCAATTATTTCCGTCGCAGGTACTGTACAAGTCGAGCAGTACGTTCTTTTGTGTGATGTTAAGCTCTTCAATGGTAGAGCTTGAGGCCTCTAGCGTTGAGAAAACAATAGCACCTCTTTGTACCTCGCTCGAGCAAACTTTTTTTGTGAAGGAAAAAATGTTTTTGGCGATGATCAGACAGCAGGATACGCAGAAAAATATGCAAAGGAATATCTTCTTGGTTCGCATTTGCTATAACCATAAACTGTAAGGCGAAAACTGTTTTTCTTGTCTATGGGCGGCATCCATAGTGGCATGGACTCAGATTCAGGACCGTCGCATGAGCGCCGAAGGGACCAGCGCCGCGCGCGAAAGGGGCGCGAATGGTCCAGTTGGAGCCGGCTGTGGCTTGCACCGGACTCAACGTCTGCAAACATGGAATCGACAAGGCGAATCTGAATAAATTTATGCATATATTTACGTATTTGTACAGGAAGCGATCGATGTCGGCGCTGTAGACGACAAAAGGCTCCTTTCAACGAACTGAATCCGAAAGCATAATGCACGCCATACTGAGCAATGATCCAGTTTTCCATTTACATATCTCGGGGGTTTCCACGACACAGTAATCTACGGAAAAAATTCGCTGTTTCGGCGGAAAGAAGAAAAACATTCCTCAGTAGCAGTTCGAGCGGTTTCCTTTGTCAGAAGAAATCTCTGCATAGACTTTGT
>JGI24721J44947_10003154_pt1 | contig 23317 bp, 18 predicted proteins | sample YelNatPaOPGAMG01_FD_44947 | JGI IMG/M metagenome (IMG submission 44947) | reverse complement strand
TGGCGGAAGCGGTGAGATTCGAACTCACGAACGGTTGCCCGTTGCCGGTTTTCAAGACCGGTGCAATCGACCACTCTGCCACGCTTCCGATACAGGGCCCGATATGCGGGAAAGGGTGCATTCTAAACATGCACGTCACATCATTCGGGCAGGAAAGATTCCAGCACGTCGTTGAGCATGTCGTACCCGATCGGGGTTGCTTGCAGTGCGGCTGAGTCGCAGATCAGCAGGCCCTTGTCCTGCATGGCCTGCAGCGGCCTCGCGATCGCGGAAGGCGGAAGCCCGGTGCGTTCAGTAAAGAGCGTTGTCGGGACACCCTCGCGCAAGCGCAGGGCGTTGAGCATGAACTCGAAGGGCAAATCGCGCCGCGCGACCTCAAGTTCGGTTTCTGCCGCCGCGCCTTGCATCGCCTGCCCCATGTAGCGCTGCGGGTGGCGCCAGCGGGTTTGCCGCACGATGCGATGGGCGAAGCTGATCTTGGAATGTGCCCCAGCGCCGATGCCCAGGTAGTCACCGAACAGCCAGTAGTTCAGGTTGTGGCGACAGCGATGTCCAGGCCTCGCGTAGGCCGAGACTTCGTAGCGCTGCAGTCCAGCGGCCTGTGTCCGACTGGCGACGGCATGCTGCATGTCGGCGCTCAGATCCTCGTCGGGCAATGGCGGCGGCTGCCTGGCGAACAGGGTATTGGGTTCGAGGGTGAGCTGGTAGAGCGATAGGTGCGGCGGCTGATGCGCCAGCGCGGCATGCAGATCGGCCTCACAGGCGGTCATGTCTTGCTGCGGCAGGGCGAACATGAGGTCGAGATTGAACGTGGGAAAGTGCCGAGACGCTTCATCCACCGCCTTGTGCGCCTGCTGCGCGTCGTGCACCCGGCCGAGGGCCTTCAGGCGGACATCGTCGAAGCTCTGCACGCCGATCGACAGGCGGTTGACCCCAGCCTGTGCAAACGCCGCAAACCGGTCGCGCTCGAAGGTGCCGGGGTTGGCTTCCAGAGTGATTTCGACATCGGGCACGAGTTGCAGTCGCGCCCGGACATCCGCCAGCAGTTGATCGATGGCATCTGGAGAGAACAGGCTGGGCGTCCCCCCGCCGATGAAGACGGAGATGACCCGCCGCCCCCAGATCAGAGGCAGGGCCGCATCGAGGTCGGCGCGCAGCGCGGCGAGATAGGCCTGCTCGGGGATTGCGCCGTCAGCGCGCCATTCATGCGAGTTGAAGTCGCAATAGGGACATTTCTTGAGACACCACGGCAGGTGCACATACAGGCTCAGCGGCGGCAGCGCAGTGAGCTGCAGGGTGCCGGGGCGCATGTAGTGCGGCAGCGCCTGCGCAGACTGCTCAAGCGCCGCGTTGCCGGTCGGAGATCCGGGCGGAACAAGCGGTGTGATGGGGATGCGCTTGGATGTCACGACGCGAAGGCAGGCAATCGGGTTCAGGATCAGGCTGCCGCACCCCGTGCCCAGACGCCTTGCAACAGCGGTAGCAGCATGCGCATGGCCTGTCCGCGATGACTGATGCGGTTTTTTTCCTGCGCATCGCACTGGGCGAGAGTGCGGCCATCGCTCAGGACGAACAACGGGTCGTAGCCGAAACCGCCCTTCCCCCGCGCTGCACCGCCGATCTGGCCGATCAACTCGCCCTGGGCGATGAGTGGTTCGGGGTCGGCCGCATGCCGCAAGGCAACGATCACGCAGACAAAACGCGCCGCCCGACTGGAGGCATCGCCCAGTTGCTGCAGCAGCAAGGCGTTGTTGGCGGCGTCTTGCTGTGGACGCGGCACGTCGTTCAGCGGCGCGAACCGCGCAGAGCGCACCCCGGGCAGTCCACCCAAGGCATCGACGCACAAGCCGGAATCGTCGGCCAACGCGGGCAAGCCGGTGTGAAAGCTGGCATGACGCGCCTTGGCCAGCGCATTTTCAATGAACGTGGGATGCGGCTCGTCGGCTTCTCCAATATGAAAGGCGCTTTGCGCGCGCACCTGCCACCCCAATGGGGACAGTAACACGGACAGCTCGGCCAGCTTGCCCGGATTGCCCGAGGCCAGAACGATCTGTCTTGCAGATGAAGCCTCGCCCGCCATGCTCACAGCCCGAGCGCGGCGCGCTGCAGGGCAACCAGTTCGGCAATGCCCCGCTGTGCCAGATCGACCAGACCGTCGAGCTGCGCGCGGGAGAACGGCGCGCCTTCGGCCGTTCCCTGCACTTCAATGAGCGCACCGCTGGCGGTTCCGACCACATTCATGTCGGTGTCACACTGGCTGTCCTCGGCGTAGTCAAGGTCGAGGCGGGGCTCATCGGCAAGCAGCCCGACAGACACCGCGGCCACCAGTTGCCGCATCGGATGCTGCGTCACGCGCCCCTTGTCGATCAGCCATTGGCAGGCATCCCAGGCGGCCACCGCTGCGCCGGTGATCGCGGCAGTGCGCGTGCCGCCGTCGGCCTGAAGCACATCGCAGTCCAGGGTGATCTGGCGCTCGCCCAGCGCGGAAAAGTCAAACACTGCACGCAGCGAACGCCCAATGAGCCGCTGGATTTCCTCGGTGCGGCCCTGCTGCCTGCCGCGCTTGGCTTCACGCTCTGCGCGAGTGTGAGTGGCGCGCGGCAGCATGCCGTATTCCGCCGTCACCCAGCCCTGGCCGGTACCGCGCCGGTGCGGCGGCACGCGTTCTTCGACGGAGGCGGTACACAGCACCCGGGTCTGGCCGAAGGCCACGAGCACCGAGCCCTCGGCGTGGCGGGTGAAATGGCGGTCGATGGTGATGGCGCGCAAGGCACGGGGCCCGCGTCCTTCACGCACAGCAGGCGTGTTTTGTGTCATGACGTGTGAGTTATTTGCGCGCCGCGCTCTGGCGGATGGCGGCATTGATTTCGGCGATCGAACGCTCGATGGTGGCGTCGTCCATTTCATCGACTTGCAGGTCACCCAGCTCGCTCTGGATGGTGGAGGTGAATCCGCCTTTTTGCATCGTTTCGGTTTCGATGCGCAGCGAAGTTTCCAACTCTTCGGGATCAGCCTCCCATTCCACGCCCAGCGCAGTCACGTTGTCTGAGTCTGCACCGCCCTGGCGCAGAGCCATCTCCACCACCTCCGGCACCGCGTCGGACAGTACCTGCTGACCGAATTGCCGCACCAGAACCGACTCGGGGATCTGCCCCCAGAGCCCGTCCGAGCACAGCAGCACAATGTCACCCCGCCGCATGGCCTGCGGCAGTCCAACCTCGATCATCGGCAACTGGCTGGAGCCCAGGCAGGTGAACAGCATATTGCGTGTTGGCCCGTCCGGCTGCAGCAGCGCAAGACCATGCGTCTGATCTTTCTTGTGCTGTTGTTCCACATGCGAGTGGTCGCGGGTGCGGGTCAGCATGGCGCCGTTGCGGATGAAATAGAGCCGAGAGTCACCGACATGTGCCCAGTGCGCAGCCCCGTTCTGCAACACGCAGACCACCACGGTAGTCCGCGGCGAATCGGCGAGTTTCTGCTCTTGGGCGTAGCGCTGAATCTGTTCATGCGCGCGGAAGATGGAGCGCCGCAAAAACTCCTGCGGATCACGGAGGGTCGGGCGCGCCTCCTGCTGAAAGATATTGGCGATGGTCTGCAGCGCGAGGCGCGCAGCCACATCACCGCGCGGGTGGCCACCCAGACCGTCAGCTAGGGCAAACAAGGCACTTTCACGCGTGTAACAATATCCCATGCGGTCCTGATTGCTCGCACGCGCACCGCGGCGGCTGACCTGATAGACAGAAAACTTCAATTCCGCTCCCTGGCGGCTGGTTTGCCCTGTTCAGGCGAAGGGCTTGGCACGGCCTGAACGGGGGCGCCAAACCGGGTGACATCGCGCACCTTCTGCACCTGCGATTTGGTGTCATTGACCAACTCGTCGATGTGCAACCGCAGCTTCTCGCCCATGGTCAGATTGGTGTAGCGGCGCGTGCTTTCCGCGCCCAGTTCACGCTGCAGATTGAACACGCTCTGCGGCCGCGCCATGGCGTCGAGCGACATGCACCATTCCACGATTTCGATCAGGTTGTCGGAATACACCCCGCGCAGTTTGGACAACTGGGCCTGCAGCCGGTCTTTTTCCAACCGCTGCGGCGCCTCGTACGGCGGGTAGCCGGTCATGCAGGCATAGATGCAGGCGCCGACTGCGTAAATGTCGGTCCACGGCCCGAACGCGCCCTCGCGCTTGTACATCTCGGGCGCGGCAAAGCCCGGCGTGTACATCGGGCGAAAGCGTTTGTCCTGCTGGTTGAGCACCTCGCGCGCCGCGCCGAAGTCGATCAGGATGGGCTTGTTGTCGTCAGTGATGAAAATATTGGCTGGTTTGATGTCCAGGTGCAGCATCTTGTGCTGATGCACCACGCGCAGCCCCTGCAGAATGTCGTCGAACAACGAGCGGATCGTCGATTCGCGAAAGATCTTTTTGCGCTTGAGCTCGCGCGCGGTGATGACGAATTCCTGCAGGGACGCCCCTTCCAGATAATTCATCACCATGTAAACGGTGTCGTTTTCACGGAAAAAATTCAGCACGCTGACAACACTTGGGTGCGAGATCTGCGCCAGCGACCGGCCTTCCTCGAAAAAACTCTTGAGGCCCAGGCGATACAGCGCCAGCTTGTCCGCTGGCACGACCGGACTCGCCTCTCCCGGCCCGCGCTCCACCAGGGAGGCCGGCAGATATTCCTTGACAGCGACACGCTGACCGTCCGGACTCAGCGCGAGATACACCACGCCGAAGCCGCCACTGGCCACCTTGCGCACGATGCGATACCCGCCCACCTGCGATTCCGGCGCAAGCGGAGCGGGTTTGGATTTATGCGTCGTGGCCATGAAGACGAAGGCTAGCAGCCAGCGGTTGAATCGAGTGTGGAAAAATGCACGCAAAGGGGGTGCGAGTGAAGCCAATTTATAGCATGACTGGCTACGGCCAAAAGAGTGTGCAGTTGTCTGCTGGGGCAAAGATCCACATTGAGTTGCGCTCGGTCAACAGCCGCTTTCTCGACATTGCTTTCAGGCTGCCCGAAGAATTGCGCAGCAGCGAGGCCACCATGCGGCAAACGCTCACCCAAGGATTGCGGCGTGGAAAAATTGATTGCCGCGCGGTGTTCGAAGCACCGCAAAGCGCACCCGCGCTGCCCGATGCCGCTGCGGCGGCGCCACTGCTGGCGGCGGAATCTGCACTGCGCGCGATGGCGCCGCACCTCACGCCCTTGTCGGTGGGCGAAGTGTTGCGCTTCATTGGCAGCGCGCAAGAAGCGCACATCGACGCCGCAGAAATCGCAGTGGCCGCCCAGACTGCGCTGGAACAGGCCCTTGCGGTGTTGATCGAAGCGCGCGCAATCGAAGGAGATCGTCTGCGCGCCCTGCTGCTCGACCGCATCGGGCAGATCGCCCAGCATGCCGCGCTTGCCCGAGACATTGTTCCACTCGCTGTGGAACGGCAGCAGGCGCGCTTCACCGCCCGCTGGGAAGACGCGCTGCGCGCACTCACCGGCGTGGAGACCAGCGCCGAGACACTGAACGATCGCCGCCTGCAAGAGGCCGCCAGCTTTGCCATTCGCATTGACGTCGCCGAGGAACTCGACCGGCTGCAAGCGCATTTGCAGACCCTGCGCGAGCTGCTCATGCAGGGTGGAGAACTCGGCAAGCGGCTGGATTTCCTCATTCAGGAATTACACCGGGAAGCCAACACCCTGGGGTCCAAATCCGCAGCACTCGAACTCAGCGAGATCTCGCTCGAACTCAAGGTCCTGATCGAGCAGATGCGCGAGCAGGTTCAGAACATCGAATAAGGCAAGGTTCAACGTGTCTGCCAATTTCCCCGGAAACCTGTTTGTCGTCGCCGCTCCCAGCGGCGCAGGCAAATCCAGCCTGGTCAATGCCCTGCTCGCGCAGGACAGCGGCATTCAGCTCTCGGTCTCGTACACCACACGGGCGCCACGCGGCGCCGAGGTCGATGGCGTGCACTATGTGTTCATTGACGGCCCGGAATTTCAGCGCCGCATCGATGCCGGTGAATTTCTCGAATGGGCGGAAGTGCATGGCAACCGCTATGGCACCTCCAGGCGCTGGCTGGAACAGCGCATGACCGATGGCATGGACGTGCTGTTGGAAATCGACTGGCAAGGCGCCGCGCAGGTGCGGCAGCAGTTCGACAACGCCGTGAGCATTTTTATCCTGCCACCGTCGTTCGAGGAACTGCGCCAGCGCCTCACCCGACGTGCAGAAGACACACCAGAAGCCATCGAACAGCGCCTGCGCGAAGCGCGCATCGAACTGGCACAGGCGAAGAACTTCGACTTTATAATTTTGAATCAAGACTTTACGTCCGCCCTGAACGATCTCAAGCAAGTCGTCGCGGCGCAACGGCTACGCTACGAAGCGCAACGCCTTTCCCATCCCGAGGTTTTTCGCGCCCTCGGCATTCTTTGAACTGGAACTCTGACATCATGGCTCGCATCACTGTTGAAGACTGTCTGGAAAAAATCCCCAATCGTTTCCAGCTTGTGCTGGCCGCTGCTTACCGCGCCCGCATGCTGGAACAGGGTCATTCGCCCAAGCTCGAATCGAAAGACAAGCCGGCCGTCACTGCCCTGCGGGAAATCGCTGCGGGCCTGGTCGGCATTGAAATGCTGAAAAAAGTGCCAACCTGATCTGAAGATGCCCAGCAGCCCCGCCGCCACGCCAAGCCCGAAGTCTTCGGTCTCCGGTGCGGCTGTGCCAGCCGGGGTCAAACCAACGGTCAAACGCGCACGCGCTGCCGCCACCGCGTCGGCAACTGTCGGCAGATCTGCTGCAGAGCCAGAGCCTGCACCCAGCAGCGCGGTGACAAACGGCGGCGCGATGGCGCGGCACAACACGGTCAGCTTGGCCAGCCTGCTTGAAAAGCTGCAGGTCTACCTGCCAGAAAATGACCTGCAGAAAATCCGCGAGGCCTACCGCTTTGCTGACGCGGCCCACCTCGGTCAGTACCGCGCCAGTGGCGAGCCGTACATCTCGCACCCCGTGGCGGTGGCCGAGTTGTGCGCCGACTGGAAGCTCGACACCCAGGCCATCATGGCCGCGTTGTTGCACGACACGGCGGAAGACAAAGGCATCACCCAGACGGAATTGATCGAGCATTTCGGCAGCACCGTGGCCGATCTGGTCGACGGCCTGACCAAGCTCGACAAACTGCAGTTCTCCAATCGCGAAGAGAACCAGTCGGAGAGCTTTCGCAAGATGCTGCTGGCGATGGCGCGCGACATTCGCGTCATCCTCGTCAAGCTGGCTGACCGCCTGCACAATATGCGCACTCTGGGCGCGATGGCGGCCAGCAAACGGGTGCGCATCTCCCGCGAGACGATGGACATCTACGCGCCGATCGCTCACCGTCTGGGTCTGAATCTGGTGTACCGAGAACTGCAGGATCTGGGCTTTGCCAACAGCTACCCCAACCGCTACACGGTGCTGTCGCGCGCGGTGCAGGCGGCGCGCGGCAACCGGCACGGGTTGGTAGAAAAAATCCTCGCCGCGGCGCAGAACGCGTTGACTGAGGCGCACGTGCAGGCCCAGCTCTCGGGGCGCGAAAAGACGCTCTATTCGATTTACCGCAAGATGCGCAACAAGCATCTGAGCTTTGCGCACATCCAGGATATTTTCGGCTTTCGCGTGCTTGTGTCTGACGTGCTCGACTGCTACCGGGCCTTGGGCGTGCTGCACGCGCTGTACAAGCCCATGCCGGGCAAGTTCGAGGACTACATCGCCATTCCCAAGGCCAATGGCTACCAGTCGCTGCACACCACGCTGATTGGCCCGAACGGCAACCCCATCGAATTCCAGATCCGCACCGAAGCCATGCACCGCATCGCGGAAAGCGGCGTGGCGGCGCACTGGCTTTACAAAACAGCGGAGGACAAGCCCGCCCCGCAGCAGATGCAGGCCAACGCCTGGCTGCAATCGCTACTCGACATCCAGACTGAGACGCGCGACTGGGCCGACTTCCTTGAAACCGTCAAGGTCGATCTGGCGCCGGACGCGGTGTATGTGTTCACCCCCAAGTCGCGCATCCTGGCGCTGCCGCGCGGCGCCACGCCGGTGGATTTTGCCTACGCCATCCACACCAATCTGGGCGACCAGACAGTTGCGGCGAAGGTGAACAATGCGCTGGTTCCGCTGCGTACCGAACTGCGCAGTGGCGACGTGGTGGAAATCATCACCGCGCCAGCGTCGCGGCCCAACCCGAACTGGCTCAGCTTCGTGCGCACGGGCCGGGCTCGCTCCAAGATTCGCCACGCGTTGCGCACCACGCAGCAGGCCGAGTCCATCGAACTGGGTCGCCGTCTGTTGCAGAGCGCGCTGCGGCATGAACACCTCGACCTGGCTGCACTCGATCCTGCCGTCTGGGAAAAATTGCTGCGCTGGACCGGCTTCAAGTCGCGCGAGGATCTGTTTGCCGACATCGGTCTGGGCAAGCGCGTCGCCGACATTCTGGCTAAGCGCGTGGTGGCGCTCGTGTCACCGCAGGACGCCTTGTCCGCCCCCCTGCTCGACACGATTGAGCGCCTGGCAAGCCGGGCTGACGCCAACGCCCAGTCCGTGCTGCAGCTTGATGGCAGCGAAGGCGCATCGGTGCGTTACGCCATCTGCTGCCGCCCGATTCCTGGCGATGCCATCATCGGCTACCTCGGCAAGGGCGAAGGGCTGATCGTGCATCAGCAGGACTGCGAGCTTGCACGCCGCCAGTTTCAGAAAGACCCGGATCGTTGGATCGATCTGAGCTGGGCCACCGAATGCACCCGCTCTTTTGAAACCGGCCTGAGCGTGATCGTGGAAAACTCCAAGGGTGTGCTCGCCCGAGTGGCTGCGGCCATCAGCGAGCATGACAGCGACATCGCACATGTCACGATGGACGAGGACATGCAGCAAGCCACCACCGAACTGCGCTTCGTGGTGCAGGTGCGCGACCGCAAACATCTGGCCGATGTGCTGCGGGCGCTGCGGCGCCTCAAGTTCGTGGTGCGCGCCAGCCGGGCCCGGACCCGCAGCCCGGCCAACGGCCCATCCAACAACTGATCGCCACAGGCGCGCTCAGACGCGTGGCGGGTAACGCACCTCCAGAATCTCCAGCGTGGCGGTGCCGCCCGGTGTGGGCAGGCTGACCGTATCGCCCTCGCGCGCTTTTAGCAGCGCGCGCGCCACTGGCGAAATCCAGCTGATCCGGCCTTGCAGCGGCTCGGCTTCGTCGATGCCGACGATGGTGATGGTGTGTTCCTCGCCAGAGTCATTGGCATAGCGCACCGTGGCGCCGAAAAAGATCTGGTCGTTGCCATGCTGCAGGCTGGGATTGACCACCTCGGCGATGTCCAGGCGCTTGGTGAGAAAGCGCAGCCGCCGGTCGATTTCCCGCAGACGCTTCTTGCCGTAGATGTAGTCGCCGTTTTCCGAGCGGTCACCGTTCTTCGCCGCCCACGACACGATCTCCACCACCTTCGGCCGCTCCACCTCGACCAGTTCCTTCAGCTCGGCGCGCAGCCGGGCATAGCCTTGTGGCGTGAGGTAGTTCCGCCCTCCAGGCGGCAGAGGGGGGAGCTGGACGCCGTCGTCCTCGTCGGCGTCGGCGCTGTCTTCGCGGACAAAAGCCTTGTTCATGGGATATCCAATGTTTGGATGCGCGCCAGAAGTCCGCTGGAGCGGCGCGTGACGCGCAGGATGCCTTCGCGCAGGGTTGTCATGTCGGCGCAGGCCAGGGTGAAGGCGCTGCGCGCGCGGGTCAGTCCGGTGTAAATCAGTTCGCGGCTGAGGGCGGCGCTGCGCTCGGGCAGCACCAGCACGGTATGCGCGAACTCCGAGCCCTGCGATTGATGCACGGTCATGGCAAACGCGGTCTGCACATCTGTGAGGCGGCTGATGCTCACCGAGCGCAGCGACTGACCATTGGCGAACACCACGCGCAGCCCGTCTCTGGGTGTGGGCAACACGATGCCCACATCGCCATTGAGCACGCCCAAGTCGTGATCATTGCGCGTGACCAGGACGGGCCGCCCTGTGTACCAAGCACCCCGGCAGCGCAAGAAGCCCAGCGCGTCGAGCCGTGCGGCAATCGCGACGTTCATCGCGTTCAGGCCCCAGGGGCCGTCGCGCACGGCACACAGCACCCGGCACTGGTCAAAGGCGGCGAGCACGCCGCGCGCCCAGTCGTCCCATTGCGCAGCCGTCGAGCTGGCGGACGGGCAGTGCTGCAGCAGGTCCGCATAGCGCGCAAACCCGCTGGCCTGATCGCGGCCGTTGACGGCTAGGCTGACGAGCTGCGCGGCGAGGTCGGGCGTGACCGGCAGTTGCCGCACATCAGAATCCGGCGGATTGCGCAGCAGTTCCATCGCCCTGTCCGCGTCGCCCGCATGCACCGCTCTGGCGAGCAGGCCGATGCTGCCGCCGAAGCGATGGCTGTGGCGCAGCATCACGACATGCTGCGCCAGCGCGCTGCCACCCGCGGCGATCAGGGACGGCGGGATGCGCTGGCCGCTGATCTGCTCCAGGGCCTGCGCGGTGTTCGGCCAGTAGTGGCCGCCTTCGGCATCGGCGCACAACTCGCCGAGCACGGCACCCGCCTCGACCGAGGCGAGCTGATCCTTGTCGCCAAGCAGAATGAGCCGCGCCGCTGGCGGCAGCGCGTCGAGCACGGCGGCCATCATTTCCAGATGCACCATCGACGCTTCGTCGATCAGCAGCACATCGACCTCCAGCGGATGCGCCGCGTTGCGGGCGAAGCGGCGCGTGTCGGGCCGCGCACCCAGCAGGCTATGCAGCGTGCGCGCCGGGCCGATGCGCTGCGATAGGCCGTCTAGCCCGGGCATGGCAGGCAGGGTCTGCAAGGCCTGATCGATGGATTGCTTCAGGCGCGCTGCGGCTTTGCCAGTCGGGGCGGCCAGAGCCACGCGCAGCCCGGTGGGGTTTTCGGCGGTGGCGTACAGCAGAGCCAGCAGGCGCGCCGCGGTGTAGGTCTTTCCCGTCCCCGGCCCGCCGGTGAGAATGGTGAGACGCCCCCGCAAGGCGAGAGCGGCCGCCAGCCGCTGCCAGTCCACCGCATCGCCGTTCTGGGGGGCAAAGAGCTGTGACAACACCGCAGCCGCGGCCTGGGCACCGACCGAAGTCTCTTGCCGCAGCCGTTGATGAACCTGCGTGGCGACGCGCAGCTCGTCGCGCCAATAGCGGCGCAGATACAGACGGTCTGCGCTGAGGACCAGCGGAGCACCGGTATCCGGCGTCGTACCCTCCTTGAACACAGCAGCGCAGGCGCCCAGCGCGCGCGCCCAATCCTGCGGCGAGACAACATCGGCGATCTCGGCGGGCATGGCGGCGCGCTCCCGCAGCGCAGCGAAGTGCTGCGACAGCGTGTCCAGCAGCACACAGGTATGACCGCGCCCTTCCAGATCGGCCAGCACGACGACCGCAACCAGAGCGTGCGGCGAGACATTCGGGCACAGCTCGGCGATGAACCGCGCCAGCGCCGCATCCAGCCGACGCAGCACGCCCTGCTCGGCCCAGAGACCAAAGACCTCAAGCAATTGCTGGCTGCGCGGGTCTGTAGCGAGGGGGCGTGGCGGCCTCATTCCACACCCTCCCCGGCCTGCGCGAACAGGGCGTCGAGTGCATCGAGCAAGGCTATATCGGGCGGGATATGCACGCAGCCCGACTGTGGCCCGCGCACCCCGCGCAGAAACAGGTCAAGCGCACCGCCGAGCTGATGCTGCGGGTCATATGCCGCTCCCAGACGCGCACGCAGCAGGCGATGCAGGGCGAGCATGTAGAGCGCGCATTGCACGTCGTAGCGGTGATCGAGCATGGCGGCCTCCAGCGCTTCCTGTGTGTAATGCGCATCGTCCGACCCGAGCGCGTTGCTCTTGTAGTCCAGCACCCAGTAGCGGCCGGCATGCGCAAATACGAGGTCGGCAAAGCCCATCACCATGCCGTGCAACACACGCTCGGTCAGCGCCGGGCGTGGCTTTCCGGGCAGGATGTAACGGCAGCACAGGGTATCGATCTGCGCAGCACTGGCCTGCTCGACCGGGAACCAGAATTCCATTTCCGGCAACACCGCGCCAAGCTGTGGGAGCGTCGCTTCGATCGGCCGCAGCGGTGTCTCCAGCACCTCGCCCAGCCAGTCCACCACATCTTGCGCGCGCTGCTCGTCCCAGCCTTGCCGCGCGCAGCGCTGCAGCAGACGGTCTCGCAGCGCAGGGTCGGACTGCAAGGCGAAGGCGTTCTCCGCCAGCCAGGCAAGCTGTTCGTGGACAAACTTGCCGGCCAGAGCGCCGCGCGCAAAGCGGTGGCGTGCGGCGTTCTGCAGCGTCAGCGGCATGGCGTTGATAAACCCCAGCTCCGTGTCCGGCAACTCGTCCTGCAAGGTGGGCGGCGGCGCGGCCTGCTGGGTGGATCGCGGCACCAGATCGCGCACCAGTGCGGAGAAACTGCCGATGCCCCAGTTGCGCTCGAACACCGCGTTGTATACGGGAGCGTCGAGCAGTGGCGATGGCAACGAGGTCGGCCGCAGGCGGCGGAGATCGGCGTCCTGCGCCGCGTCGTCAATTTCTACTGCGGGCATGCCCTGAAACACCTGTTCCAGCAGACCCCGAATCTCCGCGCCGGTGCGCGCCACGTCACCGCCCAGCAGATAACCGATCGCGCTGCGATGGAAGACGCAGGCCCTTGCATTGCCCACTCTCAGCGCCGCCACACCCACCCAGAGCGCATGGCGCGCACGGGTGAAGGCGACATACAGCAGGCGCAGATCTTCGCGCAGCCTGTCGAGGTCGCGCACGGGATCCTTCTCGATTTTGCAGGCAGTGGAAAACGGCATGAACACCAGCGGATATTCCAGTCCCTTGGATTTGTGGATGGTGACCACGCGCACCAGATCGGCCTCGCTTTCCAGTCGGACGATCTGTTCCTCGTCAACCTGGTCGAGCATCTGCGCCTGCAACCAGCGGATCAGCGCCTGCTCGCCGTCGAGGGTGCTGCTGGCGGACTGCAGCAACTCGGCCAGATGCAGCACATTGGTCAGCCGCCGTTCGCCATCGTCCGCGGCCAGCCAGCGCGCCGGCAGGTTCAGGCGGTGCAGGGTCTGGCGCAGCATGGGCAACACACCCTGCCGCTGCCAGATGCCGTGTAGTTCGCCCAGCAGTTCGAGCCGTTGCTCGAACACCGCGTCGTCGGTGGCGAGGGCAGCCAGTTCGGTCAGAGCAAGCCCCAGCGTGGCGGTGGCGAATGCAGCGCGGGCCAGCCGACCGTCGCGCGGTTCGGCCACGGCACGCAGCCAGCGCAGCAGGTCGGCTGATTCCTGCGAGGCGAACACCGAGTCGCGGTCGGACAGATACACCGAAGCGACGCCGCGACGCTGCAACTCTGCACGGATCGCCCGGGCTTCCTCGCCGTCGCGCACCAACACGGCGAGATCAACGGGACGCAGACGACTGAAACCGCCGTCTGTGGCCACAAAACCGGCTTGCGGATCGTTCAGCAGATCGACCATGCGCGCCGCCGCGAGCGCGGCAAAGCGCTGCCTAGACGCCCCCTTCGCTTCGAGTTCGGCGCACACGTTGAATTGCAGCGCGGGCACTGCGCCCTTGCCGCAGACCAATCGCTCCGGTCGGCCATGGGCGTTCACCTCGATAAACGGCACCGGGTTGCTCGCCTGCGTTGTCTCCTTCTCGCGGTACAAGAATGCNCCGGCACCCTGCGCNGATTCCCGGTACGCGAACAGCCGGTTGACACCATCCACCAGTGCTGCGGTGGAGCGGTAGTTGACGCCGAGCACGGCATGTCGTCCCTCGGTGGCCGTGCGCGCCCGCAGATAGCTGGCGATATCGGCCCCACGAAAGGCGTAGATGGACTGCTTGGGATCGCCGATGAGCATCACCGCAGCCGCGTGTGGCGACTGTGGCGGCGCACTGGTGATGGCGTAAAGGCGATCGAACACGCTGAACTGCAAGGCAGAGGTGTCCTGAAATTCATCGATCAGCGCGACCGGAAATTGCTCCAGGATGCGGGCGCGCAAGCGATCGCCCTGCGGCCCCGCCAGCGCGGCATCGAGACGTTCGAGCAGATCGTGGAATCCGAACTGGCCTGCGGCGTCCTTCAGCGCACGCAAGCGGGAATCGACCTGCGCAGCCGCGTAGGCCTGCAATTCGGCTGTGCTGTCGGGCAGTGCCAGCAGACTGGCGCGCAGCGTCCCAAAGTCGTCAAACACCGCAGGCACGTCTACGCTCTTGCCCTTGTTGCACTTGGCGCGCAGGCCATCCGGGGTGAGTTTGTCCCAGACCTTGTCGTCGATCGCAGGCTGCGGCATCCGGGGGTCGTTCAGCCAAGCGTCGAGGGCGTCGAACCACCCGCCCACGCTGTCTGCTGCGTACGACGTCTTGTTCAAAGGGCAATCAGCAGATTCCACCAGCGCCAGCAGCCATTGGCGCATGGCGGCAAGGCGCTCGGCCCACTGGGCCTTGAGCGCATGGCGTGTGGTCAGCCGCTGTGCGCGCAGACGCTGCCACAGCGCCAGCAGGCTGGCGTCTGCAGGCGCCGACCTCGGTGCGCCGTTCTGCGCAGCGCGGCGCAAGGCGGCCACGTGGTCCGCCAGCGCCTCCGGGCTGGGCCATACGCCGAGCAGGTCATCGAGGTCTTCACCCGTCAGCGGATAGATCTGCTGACGCCAGAAATCGCGCACCGCCTGCCGCTCCAACTCAGCTTCGTTGGCCAGCAAGGTCTCATCGAAGGACTGGCCGCTATCGAACGCATGTTCGCGCAGCATGCGCTGGCACCAGGCATCGATGGTGAGCACGGCTGCCTCGTCCATGGCCTGCGCGGCCATCGCCAGCCGCCAGGCCGCGCCTTCCCGCACGCTGCCCGGCGGGTGATCATCCAAGAGTTGCTGCAAAAACCGGTCGTCCGGATGGGGCTGGCGCGCGCCCTGAAAACACTGCGCGGCCTCGACCAGGCGAGCGCGGATGCGCTCGGCCAGCTCGCGGGTGGCGGCGCGGGTGAAAGTCATCACCAGAATCTGCTCGGGCATCAGCGGCAGCCCGAACGCTGAAGACGACGTGCCATGCCCCAAGACCAGCCGCAGGTAGAGCGCAGCAACGGTCCAGGTCTTGCCTGTGCCCGCACTGGCTTCGACGAGGCGGCCGCCCTTCAGCGGCAGACGCAGAGGGTCGAGCAAGACGGTCATTCGGCCGCCCCTGTGGTGGCGGGCACCTGACCGTACGGCACCACGCTGCAGGTTTGCGCCCAATCGAGCAGGGGCTGAAACAGCGCGTCCTTCCAGCGGTCGAACCGGCCATCTGCCCGCAGGGCGTCGAAGTCGGGGAACATCCGGGCCAAACAGGGCTCCTCGACCTCGCCGGATGCGCTAAAGCCGCCGTTATAAGTCTCGGCGCCCTTGCCTTGCTGCAGTTCGGCCAGCGCGGTGCGCGCAGGCACGGGCAGGGGCGCGGCCATGCCCGCGCTCCAAGCCTCAAGCAGGGCTTGCAGATGCGCTTCGGCCAGACTCTGCTCCAACGGCGGGAGTTGCAGGGCAGCGTCCGGGCCGATGAGCCTGCCTTCGACCGCTTCGCCGCACGCGCTGCACACGAGCTGCCGCACCCAGGCGTCGATGAGCTTGTCGGCGCGCGGTGTCTGCTTGCCGTCCAGCAGACGGGAGGCGGTGAGCTGCATCCAGACCCGACCATGCCGACCGGCACGCAGTCCGCCGAGCCCATCGTGGATTTGCACGTCGGCATGCGCGAAGTCCAGGGGCACGTTGGCCTGCTCGGTGGCGTAAAGACGCTGCAGATCGTCCCAATATTTCAACATGGGCAAGGCCTCCTGCTGGAGTTGCTGCGCCACGCGCGCACCCAGCGCATGCATCGGCAACACGCCGCTGCCCTGCAAGCGTTGCAGGCGGCGGGCGATGGCGTGTTCCATATCGTCGCGCACGGCGGCCTGCGGATCGTCGAGCAGGACGCTGAGCAGACCATGACGCGACAGCCCGTCGAGCGCGAAGACTTCATCGTCGTCCAGCTCGTTCAGGTCGTCGAACACCACATCGAGCCGGACGCGGCAAAACACCTTGACCGGATTTTTCAGGAAGCGGGCGAGCTGCTGCAGGCTCAGTGCCTCGGTCAACGGCTCGAAAGTGGGCAGACTCTGTGTCGATGTCGCGCCTTCGGCGTGCGCCAGGCGCCATTCGCGGGCATAGGTGAAGGGCGCTGTCGCGCCCACTGCGCCGCCGGTACCGTGCTCGAAATAGCGACGGCTAAAGGGCTGCAGGGGATGCTCGGTGGTGCGCTGCGGCAGCAGGTCGCCCTCGCCTTCGCCGCGCCAGCCTGCGGCGAGATAGTCGCGCAACTGCGCCACCAAGACCGAGGGCGGCTGCTCGGTGTTGTCGCGCGGGCTGCGCCCGGCCCAGCTGATGTAAAGCATGCGCCGCGCCGACAGCAAGGCTTCGAGCATGAGGTAGCGATCGTCCTCGTGGCGCGCGCGGTCGCCGGGGCGATACTGCCCGGGCTGACGCATCAGGTCGAAGTCGCTGCGCGGGCTTTGGCGCGGGTAGTCGCCCTCGTTCATGCCCAGCAGACACACCACCTCGAACGGAATGGAACGCAGCGGCATGAGGGTGCAGAAGGTCACGCCACCCGCCAGAAAGCGACCGCCGTCCGCAGCCTCATCCACAGCGCCCAGCCAGCCATCGCGCAGCACGGAAAGCGGCACAGCCTCATCGAAGGCGGCGGCCGCGCAGTCGTCCAGCCAGGCGGACAGGGCGTCGTCGATGCGGGCGCGGGTCTGGCGCTCGGCCAGTTCCTGCGGGAGCGTGAGGGCGTCGAGCAGGTCGCGGACGTGCTGCGCCCATTGCTGCGGCGTGGCGGTGCCGCAGGCGGTCTGCCACCAGCTCTGCAACATGTCGAGCAGATCGGCCAGCGGGCCGACCAGCGTGGCGTCCAGACCGCCGATCTCGTCATACGGCACGATGTTGGCAAAGCCGTCCTCGCCCGCACCGGTATAGCCGAGCAGCATGCGGCGCAGGCCGAAGCGCCAGGTGTTCTGCTCGCCGCACGCCTGCAGGCCGAGGTGCGCGCGGTGCGTGGCGTCCAGCCCCCAACGCACTCCGGCACCGGCAATCCATTGCGTCAGACGCGGACGGTCTTCGGGCTGCAGGCCAAAGCGCCGGGCAATGGCAGGAACGTCGAGCAGATCGCCCAGTTCCGAGGCGTGCACACGCTGGTCGGGCAGGCGCAGCAGCCAGTCCAGCGCGAGCAGCAGCGGCTCGGTGGCGCGCGTCGGCAGATCGGCGATGTCGTAGGGGATGTGGCGCGCATCACCCGGCGGATATTGGCCGAACACCGCGCGAATGGCCGGTGCGAACGGCGCGATGTCGGGCACCATGACCACGATGTCGCGCGGCCGCAGCGGGCTGGCCGCGTCACGCTGCGCCAGCAGGTGCAGCAACTGGTCGTGCAGCACCTCCACCTCGCGCTGCGCGCTGTGCGCCGTGTGAAAGACAACCGAACGATCGGCCGATGGAATGGCGTTGTGCGGGTGCTCCTGCAGCGGCAGCAGATCGCGCACGGCGGCCTGCACCTGTTGCAGCAGCGTATCGCCCAGTCTGTCGTCGAACAGCCCCTCGCGCGGCAGTTCCGGCTCGTCCTGCGCGGTGGCGCGTGCGTCGAAGGCATCGAGCTGGCGCATGAAATCGCGCCCCTGCCGCCCCCATGCGGCCAGCAAAGGATGCGCATGCGCGTGCATGGCCTCCAGGCTGATCGCGGCCAGGTCGATGTTGTTGCGCGCTGCGCGCCGCGCGGGCGCAGCGCGCAACAACTCGCGGCCTTCGATGATGTCGGCCCAGTGATAACGGCAGGGGTTGGGCAGCGCCACCAGCACTTGCATCTGCTTGGAGAGCGCGACCAGCGCGTCGAGCAGCGCACCCGGCAGATGGGAGGCGCCGAACAGCACCACCCGGCGCGGCAGCGCTGCCCGCTGCGCGTCAGCCTCCTGCAGCGCCTGCAACATGGCCCGCTGCACCTGCGGTCGGATGCCGGTACGCTGCATCTCGCTGAGTTCGTTCAGCACCGCTGACCACAGCAGCGCCTGCCAGCGCTGATCTGCGGCCAGAGGCGCGGGCACTCCGTTGACATCGAGCAGCACCTCGCGGCCATCCGCCCAGGCATCCAGCCAGTCGCTGCGGTAAATCTGGTACTGATCGAAGAGGTCGGCCAGCTTGCGCGCCAGTTGCAGTCGCCGCTGTGCATCATGCCCACGCAAATACTGCAACAAGGGATCAAAACCCGGCCGAGACTGCAACTGCGGCAACAAGCGCATCAGCCGCCAGGTCAGAACGGCCTTGTCCACAGCCGAGCGCTGCGGCACCGCCGCGCTACCGAGAACCTGCCGATAGGTGCGCCACAGAAAGCGCGCGGGCAGTTCCACCCTGGTTGCAGCGCAAATGCCACGCTGCGCAGCCAGAGCCATTTTCAGCCACTCCGCCGCGCCATTGCTCTGCACCAGAAAAATTTCTTCTTCCAACGGCGCCAGCGGCTGCTGCGCCAGCCAGTGCAACACGGCATCGCGCAGCAACTCCAGTCGGTTGCCCTGCAGAATGAGAAGGCCGGGGCGAATGTCGCGGGTCATGGCATCTGAGGAAATCGCGGACGCTATTGTGGCCTTCGCCGCGCACAAATCGGATGGACGCCGGGCAAGCCATGCCCGTTGTGCAGCTTGCTAGCGTGTTGAAAGGCGCATGGAACGCAACACAGCGCTTCGCGTCGCACAAAAGAAGAAAGGGATGTACGTTATCGCACATCCCTTTCTTGGTTCAACTGGTGCGCCCGGCAGGATTCGAACCCACGACCCCTTGGTTCGTAGCCAGAATTGCATTAGGCTTGCAAGCCAATGATTGCAAGGCTTCCGAGTTTTTAACAAGGCCATTTGGGGGAATCCAGGGGGAATGCATGGCGCACATTGAGCAACGTAAGAATGGCTGGAGAGCGCAAGTCCGCAGGCGCGGCATGCCCTCCCTCAGTCGAACCTTTGACCTCAAGGCCGACGCCGAGGCGTGGGCACGTGATGTCGAGCGCGAAGCGCAGCGCGGCAACATTGCCGTGTTAAACGATCAGGCGCAGCGCGTGACTGTAGCGGATCTGTGCCAACGCTACCGAGCATCGGTCCTACCCACGTTGCGCGACGCGTCCAGGCCAACTCTGCTGCGCAACATTGAGACACGCTTCGGAGCATTTTTCCTGGGCAACATCCGCAGCATCGATGTCGCCGCCTGGCGCGATGATTTGATCAACGAGGGCTACGCCCCGAAGTCGGCCAAACATCACCTGGTCGCTCTGTCCTCTCTGTTCGCATTCGCTGAGCGCGAGCTGTCGATTCCGCTCCCCGCCGGAAACCCGGTGCGCACGGTCCGCAAGCCTGCCGAGCCGAAGGCGCGGGATCGGCGCTTGCGGCCAGGTGAACTCGATTACTTGCTCAAGGGCGCAGATCAAGGGCGTGCGGTTGGCCTGCGCCAGATCATCGTGCTGGCCGTGGAGACCAGCATGCGCATGGGCGAATTGCTCGGACTGGAATGGGAACGGATCGATCTGCAGCGGCGCACGGCGCACCTGATCGACACCAAGAACGGAGAGAGCCGCACTGTGGCGCTGTCAAGCCAGGCCGTAGAAGCGCTGCAGAGCCTGCCGCGCAGGATCGACGGCAAAGTGTTCTCCTGGAAGCCGAACAAGGAAAACGGCAGCTTTGAAAAGCTCTGGCAGCGCTGCAAGGCCCGTGCCCTGGCTGCGTATCAAGCCGACTGTGCCAAGACCGCCAAGAAGCCCGATCCGGCCTTCCTGGCTGATCTGCACTTCCACGACCTGCGCCATGAGGCNACATCCAGGCTGTTCGAGAAGGGCCTTGGGGTCATGGAAGTCGCCAGCATGACAGGCCACAAGAGCCTGTCCATGCTCAAGCGGTACACGCACATCGAAGCGGAGAAGCTGGCGAAGAAGCTGGGATAATGCGCGATCATGAAGCCCTCACAAGCCCTGCAAAACCATCGTGCCGAGATTCACCGCATCGTGCTGGCTCATCGCGCCCGCAATGCGCGCGTTTTCGGGTCGGTCGTGCGTGGCGAGGATGACGATCGCAGCGACTTGGATGTTCTGGTCGATCCCACGGCGGAAACGACCCTGATGGACGTTGCGGCCATCCAGGCCGAATTGGAGCGCTTGCTTGGCGTGCCGGTGGATGTCCTCACCCCGGATGATCTCCCCGAGAAATTCCGCGCCGTGGTGCTTGCAGAGGCCCGCGCGGTATGAAACATGCCGAGTTGCGAATTCCCGATTACATCTCCCACATTCTCGAAGCCATCGAGCGCATCGCGGAATACACCGCAGGGATGGATGAAGACGGTTTCCTGCGCAACAAACTCGTGCAGGATGCTGCGATTCGCAATATCGAAATCATCGGCGAAGCCGCACGTAACATCGAGCGAGCTTCCACTGCGTTCACCGCCGACCACCGCCACATCCCCTGGAGCGCCATGATTGCCATGCGCAACCGTGTCTCTCACGGCTACATGACGATCAACTTGTCGCTGGTCTGGAAGACGATCCGAAGCGATTTGCCAGAGTTGGGAAAATCAATCCGCGCACTGCGCGACGAGTAAAGATTTTGGCTCGCCGCGCGCACAGATTCGACCGCCGCGCCCTCACCCGCATCAAGCATCAATACAGACACCCGAATAACCGCCGTGCTGCGCCAGCAGATCAGCCAGGCCATTTTGTGTTGCCTCAGGCGCTGCGACAGTTGCGACAGTTGCGACAGTTGCGACAGTTGCGACAGTTGCGACAGTTGCGACAGTTGCGACAGTTGCGACAGTTGCGACAGTTGCGACAGTTGCGACAATTGCGACAATTGCGACACCCCCCCACTTGCCCTGCGATTTGTCGCGGATGTCGCAACTGTCGCAGGGGGTGTCTGACCCCAAATTTGTCGAACCAGGTCAGCGGCGCGCATGGTCAACTCCTGCGGCTCTAACGGCTGCGTCGTCGAACTCGACTAGCTCCAGCGCATCCAAGCGATCCAGGGCGGCGTCGCGCCGGTCAGCGGCGCGCAGGCTGTTGGGGCCAAGGCGGGATATATCCCGTAGGCTCACCCATCCAACCCGGTCGATCAGCCAACGATAGAGGGTTAATGCCCATGTGATTACGGGGTCTGCCTTGCCAGACAGCGCGGATTGCCAGTTGTCCAGGCTGTGCGCGGCCAGTGCTGCGCCGGATGCGGCGGTCTGAGCGTCGATCACATCGGCCCCAGAGAAACATGCCAGCACCCCGGCAATGCGGCAAGCCTGTTCTGTGGCGCGCAAGGCGAACGGCTGCACATCGCGCAGCGCGCCCTGCCTGCCCTCGCGCTCCATCATCTCGAAGAACGATGCCATTCGATCGGTGGCAAGCGCATCGAGTTCGATCACCGGCAAGCCGTCGCAGTCGTCAACCAGGGGGCGGGATAACAGGCGACTGCAGCCTGCCCAATAGCGCTGTATTGCCGGACTGTTCTCGGGTCGCCAGGGCTTGAACACACGCGGCGCAAGCGGCTCGGGCCAGGCCAGCAGAAATCGCGGCCAAAAGCCGATGCCTGACAGCATTGCATCTGCCAGCACATCGCCCAGAGCGGCGGGCTGGATCAGCAGGTGTGCAGACAGTCGCACCCCGTAACGCTCGGTGCGACCTCCAATGGCCCGAACTACCGATAGGTGCCCGCGATCCCACAACCCGCACAGATTCGCGGCGGTCTTGGTGCGATGCTCTGCCGTCATGGCGTGTCCGGCCAGGACTGCGCCTGCTTCCGTGCTGAAGATGCCTTGCGCTGAAACACCCTCGGCGAAGCTTCGGCGCATGCCCTCGATGGTCAGATCGGATGCAATGCGATAGGGGGCCGGGCCAGGATGCTCGGGCGCGGGATCGCCTTTCTTGCGGCTGCTCTTTTCCGCCTCATAGAAGGCCATCGCCTCGGCATAGCGCTTGCCTTCTTCGCGTTGCATGTCGTGGATCGGGCGCAGCGCGGGGCGGTCTGCCGCGTCCTTGCCGTCGCCACTATTGGCGACGGTCAAGGCATACAGGCTCAACGGCGCGACGCTTCCTGACAACGTGCGGACATTCGCCACGCCTTGCGCCAGTAGTGCCACGGCAGCCAGCAGTGATTGCCCAGCCATTGCTGGCGACACCTGCGCGCCTTCCGATAGTTCGCGTGCAGCCTCAGCCAGTGGCCCCAAAGCCTCCACGGGGTAGGGGGCTTCTTCGCCGTCCGATTGCGGGCGCAGTAGGGCTTCTGCGCGCTCCAGGGCTTGCGGCACAGGCAACGGCTCCAGGGTCGAGGTAGCGGATGTCGCGGATGTCGCAGTTGTCGCAGGGGGTCGGGCTGGCCTCGCAGTCGGCAGCGCCAGCACATCTTCGGCGGTCGCGTCTGGATGCGCTGCGGTCCAGTCGGCAGCATCGCCCTTCGGTGGCAGTCCCAGCGTCCCAGCGTCGATGATTTTGACGTCGCAGCCCAGCGCCAGCAGCTTGTCGGCAACCTCGCGGCCATACTGCGCGCCGGGTTCGTCGTTGTCGGGCCAGATCAACACAGATCGGCCTGCAAGCGGCGTCCAATCTGCGCCATCTGCGCTTTGCGCGCCTCCTGACGTGGTGGACTGCACACCGAGTCTGGCGAGTGCATCGGCGGCCTTTTCGCCCTCAGCCACAATCACTGCGCTATCAGGGTGTTGCCCCAGATCGTGCAGCCTGTAGAGCGGTTTCGTGCCTGGTGCGAACGTCGGTTCACCCATGACGAAAGCGCCGTCCTCGTCCTGGTGCATTGGCCTGATCCACTTGCGCCCATCGGGATGCTTGCAGCGAATGCGCCAGAAGATCGGCGCGCCGTTTGCGTTGGTGTAGACGTGCAGCGCTTCGGGTCTGAAGCCTTTGTGCAGTTCAGGCGCTGACAGGCGGCGGGCGGCTTGCTGCGGCGTTTCTGTGATATCAAAAACGGCATTCATCGCGTGCCCTCCACCCAGCAGCCCAAAGCCCGGCAGGCGTCGATGAAGCCCTGCCCGTATCGTTGCCTCTGGAAGGCCAGCACGTCGCCTCCAGACGCGCCGCAACTCATGCAGCGATATGCGCCCGTCTGGGTGTTTACGCGCAAGGATGGCCGGGTGTCTTCGTGGAAGCAGCACACGGCATCGCGCCAGGTGCCACGGCCCAGCAGCGCGCCGAGTTCATCGGTGTAGTAGCGCTCAGGATCGGGCAGGCGGTCGCGGTCGAAGTGCGGGCGCAGCAACGCGGCGGTGCGGCGTCGT
>JGI24721J44947_10003132_pt1 | contig 23412 bp, 20 predicted proteins | sample YelNatPaOPGAMG01_FD_44947 | JGI IMG/M metagenome (IMG submission 44947) | reverse complement strand
TCAGAATGAAAACATTAAATAATAGGCGCGTGTAATTATATTAGCCTATCAATAGAAGTTTTCTAGGACGTAGTTATCAGCAATGTGAACAAATCGGAGTTTTTGTTGAGTTGCTTCATAACAAATAGGTTTGTTTTTATCTCAAAAAATAATGAACAGCAAGTAAGATTTATGACTGCNGAGAAGCCTGAAAAAAGGCCGCAACTGTTCGCTCAAGTAAATCTTCGGGAATCCCAACGTATGAGAATTCTTGATGCGGTGTGCGATACTTAAGCATAAAACCAAAAATATCATGTGCCTTGTCAGGTTGTTTTGCGTAAAGATAGCTTAATCCTTCATGGAATTTTGCTCTCCACAACAAATCAGCTAACTCACAAAAATATACTGTAGATAGAGATAACAATTTTTTGCTGATTTCAAAGGAGTGCTGGAATAACATAGCAGATTTCGTGTAATCGATTATTTTGTTCAAAAAGCAGAGTCCAAGATAGTAATATAATCCAGCAATGAAACAAGGGGTATATTGGGGTAAATCTTCAAACTGTTGAATTTCAAGGATAGTATCGTACATTAATTGTGGATGCTCAATTTTTTGTCCATATTTTGAGATTAAGCTTTTTCGAAGAATTTCATATACTTCCAAAGCTTCTTCAAGTTTTCCCAAATTCACATATTCCTTAAATAAACGCCATCCAATTCCATCATAAAATCTATCTTCCTCTGATCTATTTTGGAAAAAATCAACTAAATAGGGAATATAGTAATTATTTCGAAATTCTGTTTCACTCGCTTGATTAATGTGAAAATTTTCCGAATCAGAAGCGAAGATTACTAATCGGTGACCTTCTTGAAAAACAAAGATATTTTTGAATCCAGATTGCCTCAGCATAAATTCTATGCTATTTGGGGAGAAGAGAATAAAATGAAAATCCAAATATAAAGTCTCCAACAATATTTCAATTGGGGTTTGTTCGTTAATATATCTGGAATTTGGTGTCGTAAGAATTAATATTCCTTCTGGATTCAAGTGAGTTTTTAATGATGAAATGAATTCATAGGGCTTTGGTACATGCTCAATTACTTCTGATGCCATAATTACATCAAAACGGGTATCTTGTAATTCTTGCACCTCTTCAAGGTAGGCATTATAAATTTCCCTTCCAAGTAAAGCAGCACCAATCTGTCCGTATCTTGATGGTTCGACGCCAACACCTTTACACAATAACATTCTTTCTGCAAAATCTACTGCAAAGCCGAACCCACAACCAACATCAAGGAAACTTTTTATCTGAGTGGATTTGGAGATCCAAACCAATGGTCTGACCATAAAGTCAATCCCAGCTCCTTGTTCGACATAGAAGTCAGTATAAGAATGAGAACCAAAATCAATCTCATATTGAGGTGGGATAAATGGTTCATAAAAACAGCTTTCACACGCGTTACATTGATATAAACAGAACCATTCTGATTGGCATAATGGATTTTTTGCCTTCAGCATTAAAGTCTTAGTCTCTCTGCTATTACAAATTGGACAAGCCACATTTGTGGTTTCTTCCTGGGATCTCATCCAAATAATATCATTCGTGTTCTCCATCTCTTATTCTTTCTATGGTTGTTCAAAAGTCAGGTTACTCAATTCTGTTCACAAGGGTATTTTCATCTTTTTCAAATCTTGCTTTCTAAGTAATCGGATAAGAAGTTTAATCCTTCAGCAATTTCGCTATTGCCGTTGGTTAGAAAATCTTGGGACTTTTGACGGATGAACTGGATAAACTGCGGAGTAAGATTGCTTTTAAATTGTTCTATCTTTAGATCAAGATCATCGGCGGCCAATAGTTCATCGAGGAGGTTATTTAGGTCAGTAAATACTTGTTCTTCATCCATGTAAGTACTCTGCGTGTTAGAGTTTTTATAGATGGTTATGGATTGCTCCGCGTGATCTGTTAATGTCAGAAATAATCTCATAAAATTAGCTTGTGGATATTTTTTAATAATGTCTTGAAGTTTAAATCTTTCCGAACTGTTTAATTGCACCTGACACAATTTTTCTATCAATGGATAAACAAATTGGTCCCCATTTCTACTAATTGCATATTCGATAAATTCGAGCAAGAAATCAGGATGATTCCAGAAGTATTGTTCTAATTGTTTATAGAGACGAAATCCATCCTGTTCCCTATCACTTTCAACCCATAACTTAGCCAACATTCTTTGAGCTTCCATATCATCAGGTATATGATTTTGCCAAATTTCAATCATATTATTGGCATCTTCATATTTCGATTGGCTGATCAAGTCACAAACTTGTTGTTCCCAAAACTGTTTTTCTTTATGAAAATGTTGGAAATATATAAGCGCTTTTTCTAGATTTCCTTTGCTTAATTCAACTTGTGCTTTTATTGCATGAAGAAAAATGTTTTTAGGTTCTTTGATTAGAAGGTCATCAAGAAATTGCGTTGCAACTGGAAACAAATTTGGACGTTGTGACACAATATTCACGAAGTCGGAAGGGAACTCTCTGATTATCCTTTCCAGGATATGAATCGTTAGTCCATGATCACCTGCACGGTCAGCAATCAAAGTGGCTGTTTGAAGCAGATCTTTTTGATGATCATTTAGAGTTAAGGCTAACCCGATATAGCTAGAAGCTTTCTCAATTTGACCCAATTCATAGTACAATTTACTTAGATTATAATATGGCTGAAAGTTGCAAGGTTCGAGGTTGAGGTTTTGAAGGAAAGCTCTTTCCGCTTCTTCACGATAGTTCAATAAAGCTAACATCTTACCATGAGCAGACCATGCTTCTGCAAGGCGAGGCGCAAGTGTGACAGCCTGAGAAGTTATATTTGTTGAGAGCATGTAATCAGTGNTTTCAAGAAGTTTTCTAGCTTTTTGCCAGCTATTAAACTCACCAGCAGTGAGATATAAATCTTCATCTGTTTGTTGCAATCCCCACTTTGCGATCAACTTTTGTATATCCCGTTTTGTAATAACAGGATTGATTTCACCTCTATAAGATAATTTAACCTCTGGACAATAGATAATACGGTAGCCTGCCCGTCGAACAGCCCAGCAGTAGTCAACTTCAGCGCTGCTTGTAAAATCAAGATCAAAGCCTCCAACTTCTTCCCAAATTTTCCGCCGAGTCAGCAAGCAATCTGCACCTACAGCATTAACTTCTCGGTAAATCATTGTTTCGGGCGTTTTTGCAGGCCAACCGCGAAATATAGGATATGGCTCTCCTTTATGATTCCGTGCAATTCCAATATGGTAAATTTTTCCTGCCCAGAGAGGATTTTGTTGATCTGCGTAAACCAGCTTGCAGCCCATGACACCAACATCTTCTTTAATGGGAATTAATTTATCGATCCAGTCAAAATCATCAATTTCGATCTCGCTGTTAATTATCAAAACATATGGAGATTTTCCAAAGTCAACTCCAGTTTGAATCAACTGACTTTTACCAATTTGCAAAGATGATTGAATGATAGTAACCCTATCTTCATAAAAGAATTTTTCTAAGAGTTGATCAGTTTGATCGTTGGTTTGGTTATTCTTATTAAAGATTAAGATTAAATGATGCTTGTCCTTAAGAGTATGGTATATAGAATGAAGATTATTGATATAACGCAGAGATAAATTCTCAATTGGAACGATAACATCTACCTCAAAAGTTTCCAAAGGTTTTTGAGAGACATAAAGAATAGAGAATTTGGTGCCTTTCGAAAATTTTTGATAAGCATTTCTATTGTTGATAAAACGGCGAAAGGTTGTCTGTGCTTTGGCAAAGTGCTCTTGATAGCTTTTTTGCCCAAGAGATCGAGATGTTTTCTTAAGCTTATCAAGATATTCGTAGAATTCGCGAAATATTGAGTAGCCCTTTGAGAGGGTGTATTTGCTCTCAATCTCTTGCTGGGCCGCTTGCACAATCAGTTTTCTTTGTTTGTGATTAATGATAAGCGATTCAATTGCTCGATACCATTCATCCGAGGAATTTTTTGCTAGAACACCAGTTGAGTAAGAAACTATAGAAGAATTATAAGTCGGTATATCTGAAAAAACTCCCGCCGCCCCAGCTATTGAATATTCAAGCCACTTAATATTGCTTTTACAATGATTAAATTCATTATCTATTAATGGAGCTAATGCAATATGAATAGATAGGGATTGGAACCTTTGGACTGATCTACGGTAATCTAAATCAAATGGTAGAAATATTGCGTTTGGCAATGCTTTTAACTTTTTCGTGGTACACCCAATCAAATAGATTTGTAGCTGATCTTGATATTTATTACCTAATTCAAGAAGAGCCTCTTCTGCAATCAATAGATCATTGTGATGAGAAGGAGTTCCAAGAAATCCGATATTAATTATAGACGTATCTTTTTCAATACATGGAGGGGGAGTCTTATTCCAGATGCGATCATCTAGTAAATTCGGTAATACCTGAATATTTTCCTGATAAGCAAGCAATTTTTGACGTAGAATGTCAGTGGAGACGGTTACATAGTCAGCGGTGGATAGAAAATAAATCAAGCGTCTTTGAACATTTGGATCATTATAAAGTGAATAATCAGGATGCCTCAAAGGTAGTCCTAGTAAAAAGTCATCAATCTCGTAAATCAAGGTTTTACCATTTTTGCGACAATAATTCCACAGCTCAATGGCGATTTCTGGACCTATTACTCTTTGAAAAAGAATAATATCGTATTTAGATAAATCAATAGATCGCAATGGTTCAATAGAATAAAAGACATCGTAATTCAAAAAAGACGCATCATTTTCCAATATTCTCTGAAATGGCTTAACCACTCGCCAGTATAAACCAGCTCCCAACTCTGTTGTGAGAACTAAAATATTATGCAAGGGGTTATAAGAANTCAACCTCATTTCTTTCATTGCTTTCTTTCTTAACCGAATAGAAACCTTCAGAAAAGACGCGAAATCCAATCAGTTGTTCGTCGGTTAGACTATTTCTGCTAAGTGTGCTTGTTTAAACCACCGNATNTTATAGAAGCGTGGATCGCTTGCAGGGTCATCACCGAATGCACCGGCTTCGAGGGCATCCCAAATCTCCAACACTGCTTGGGNGGCGCCGCGTTCTGCCATGAAACCAAGTTGACGCTNAAGCTTATCTGCCAACACGTAGTAACTACGTTCTCCACTTTGCACACTACGATCGCGCTTTACCTGAATAGACACCCCGCGATGTTTTTCCAACACTTCAGTCACCCAAAAGGCTAACTCTAAAATGCGGTAATTTTTGTGCAGCACATTGAATATCTCACCACGCACGTTTTCCAGTGGGGCAGATAACATGTAGATATAGGCATCCACTGCGTCGCGGATATGCAATAGTGGTCGCCAGGCTTCGCCACTGCCGAATACGGTAAGCTTACCCTGCTTCCAGGCATTGAGGGTAAAAACATTGATCACCAGGTCAAAGCGCATGCGGGGGGATAAACCGAAAAGCGTTCCTTTGCGCAGGATAATAGGACAAAACTCGGGGACTTGTTCGGCGATGCGCAATAACTCAATTTCCGCCAAACGTTTGGTCTTGCTGTAATTGGCGGTCGGTGAAACAGGAGTTGCTTCGTCTTTTCCGTGCATATTCAGTTCTGCTTCTGGGGTGGCTGTGTAATACACCGAACAAGAAGAAGCGAAGACAAAGCGTAGCGGTTTGCCATCTCGTTTACCCTTTTGGGCGGCCAGTTCCGCTAACTTTTGAGTTGCCATCACATTACACTCGGCGTTCAATTGGGGTGCAAAATCGGCGGTAGGGTCGTTGGATAGACCGGCTAAATGAATGATTGCCTCTACGCCATCGAGCCAATCAGCCTGAGCTTGACGGATATCGCCACGGATTAATTCCAGGTTGGGATGATCGGGCAAAGGGTTCTCGAACCACAGCGTATCGATTACGCGAACTTGTTTTCCTAAAGCAAGTAATTCAGGGACTAAAACACTACCGACATATCCGGCACCACCAGTGACTAAGATCATCTTGAACCTCCTTGGAAAAGATGAGGGGAAACGTGCTGCCGCCCGACAAGGTAATCGGCCAAAGCATCTTGCCAGGCTTTGAGAGGGGGAATGCCTTTTTCTCGAATAGCTTGGTTTGACAGAACGGAATAATTTGGACGCCGTGCGGCGGTTTTGAATGCAGCCGAAGTAGTGGGCTGGAGATTGGGTCTCAAGTTTGCCAACTCAAAGATCTTCACTGCAAATTCATACCACGAGCAAGCCCCAGAACAGGTGAGGTGATACAGGCCATAAGGGGCTTTTTCAATCAAGTTGACCAGCCCGTGTGCGAGCTCATATGTATAGGTGGGTGAGAGGCGTTGGTCATCCACGACACGGATGTCTTTCCCTGCCCTAGCAAGGCTCAACATCAGCTCAACGAAATTGCCGCCTTTGCCTGAAGCACCGCGCAGGCCATAGAGACCCGAAGTGCGTACAATCCAATGCTTATGCCAGGTCGCCTGGATGAATTTTTCTCCCGCCAATTTGCTCACTCCGTATACATTCAAAGGAGATGGGCAGTCGCTTTCTGTGTAGGGTGTCCGACGATGTATCTCGCCGCCGAAAACGTAATCGGTGCTGAGAAAGAGTAAGGCAATATCCTGCTCGCGACACAGACGTGCAAGGGTGAGGGGGGCAATGGCATTCACCGCAAAAGCCCGTTCGGGGTAGCTCTCGACTTCGTCCACTTTATGATAGGCTGCGGTGTTTACCACAACGTCAGGCCGATATTGTTCAAAAGCCTGTTGAACCTGGCGGGGATCGGTCACTTCCAGATCGGCATGGGTGAGCGGGATGACCTGATAGCTGGCAGTGCGCTTGCCCAATACCTGCACCAGATCGCTGCCTAATTGACCGTTTGCACCGATAACCATGATTTTCATAAGAGCATCCTAAATAAAGGCTGGATTCTGCAAATATTGTTTGAGGGTTATGCCGTTTTGATCGCGTTTGGAGAGTAAGGGATTTTTGATTGGCCAATCAATGGCGAGATCTGGATCATTCCAAGCAATTGTGCCCTCGGAAGCAGGTGTATAGTAGCCGGTCTGTTTATATTGTACTTCGACGAACTCGTCCAGAGCTTCAAAACCATGTCCAAATCCAGGCGGTATGTAGAGTTGCTTTTTGTTTTCGGCGCTCAGTTCGATGGCAAAGTGTTTGCCAAAAGTGGGCGAATTAATCCGCAAATCAACAGCCACATCAAAAATCTTACCCAAGGTGCAACGTACTAATTTACCCATAGGAGCAGTTAGATCTTGATAGTGTAGACCGCGCAGAGTCCCGTAATGCGAACGCGAATGCCCTTCTTGAACGAACTCTTCGGTAAAGCCCGCAGTAGCAAAGTCCCGCTTGTTCCAGGGCTCTATGAAAAAACCCCGCTCGTCTTGAAAATATTCGATTTCAATGATCAGCACTCCCATCAGCGGAGTCGAAAGAAGATGTGTTTTCATAGTATTATCCTTACCAGTGAGTAGATTATTTCAATCCTCTTCAATCCTATCCTCAATCGAGAGTGTAATATAAACTTTGCCGATCCGATATAAAAATAAAATAAAATGGTGATAAACAAGAAATAAATATATTTTTCGCTTTAACCTTAAGCCTCTCTTTACGCATCTTTCATCCCACCTTTACAGACAATTTAGCTATTCCCGTTTATAAATGGTGCAGTGGTTAATGATGGATATCCAATCTAGTGACTTGGCAACACGCAAAGCGTTAGGAAAACGCTATCTAGACGCAAACCGGCTGGATGAAGCCATTCAGGTTTTTGCCCAAATTCTGCGCGAAAACCCAACAGACTTAGAATCCTATCTGTTCCTTGGGGATTGTTATATGATTGCCGGCGATGCAGAGATGGCGTTGTTGTTTTACAACCAGGCGAAAAGCATGACCGCTCAAACCATCCAGGTCGATCGCCGCATTCAACTGGCAAAATTAAAAAAATTCATCTCCTATGATGAAAGTAATGCCAGGATCAGCGAATGGATCAAAGATCAGCCAACATTGCCCACTCAACCCCTTGCTGTGGCGGAAATTTTGCAGCAGCTTACCAGCACTCCCTCCGCGGTGAGTGAGGAAGAAGTGCTCAATGCTGCCAAATTATTGAAAGAGATTATCTACAGCCCTCATCCGGCGCTTATGGTTGCCGAGCGGTTGGATGAGATCAATGAATTAATCCCGGCATTGTTGGAATTGAACATACGGCAAGCCCGAGCAGATGGCCGTTTGGATTTGGTGGAAGGGTTACAAAATCTGCTCCAAAATATTCAATTACAAAAACAAAATCAAATCAGTGAATACGAATCNTCCAACCATGGGAAAAAACTTCGCACAAGCGACCGTCCATTAAAAGTTCTGTTATTGGATGGCGATCCAAAAATTCCCCTTTTGCGCTCGCCATTTCCATACCAAGAATTGCAACGACTGGGATGTGAGTTGACTGCTTTCGATCCCCAACAAAGTGTCNTGCTGGATCAATTCGATGTCNTTGTGGCGGTTCATCCCCACTTGAATACGCGCGTCATGGAAGTTTTAGCCCAAGCCCATGCTGCGAGGCAACCCATTGTAGTCTATCTGGAAGTGGATTTTGAGCAGATGCCNTTGACACATCCCGCCTTTGAGGTGGCTGGTTTAGGTTCGCCCGCCCGTGCAAAAGCTTATTCCGCGGCTTGTTTATTAGCGGATCTCATTTGTGTGCCCAGCGATGCTTTTGCCAATACCTTGCGCCAATCGGGGTTCAATGTTGCAGTGATTCCACCAGCATGGAATGGGGATAACCTCCCTCATACCCGGCCCAATCAAACCCGCCATACGATTAATTTAGGCTGGATTGGCTTTGCGGATGAGCTGGAGGATGTTTTTCAGGTAAAACGGATGATTGTACGGGTGATGCGCGAATTCCCGCAAACCCAACTCATCATCGCAGGAGATGTGGAGATTTATCAATTATTCGATAATTTACCCGAAACGCGCCGTTTATTTGTTCCTCTCTTACAGGATGAGGATCTCGGTTATGCCCTCAATCAAATGGATATACTTTTATTGCCATTGCGCAATAATCCTTTTCATCATTCTCTCTCAGATTATCGTTTGGTTGCAGCCGGGGGGCGGGGGATACCGTGGATCGCTTCACCTTTGCCAACCGTTATGAGCTGGGGAGAAGGTGGATTGATCATCAATTCTACCGATGAATGGCATACTTATTTACGACAGTTAGTGCTTGATGATGACCTGCGCCGTACATTGGGAGAAGCAGGGAAGCGTTTAGCCGAATTACGCAGCACGATCTATCAAGGTAAGTTATGGCAAAAACTACTTTTCGAATTAGCCGGTGAGAAAGAAGCATGAAAATCGTCTTTGTTTTTGCCGATAGTGAAGAAGAATGGAATAGCAGTGAATGGCGCTGCGCGGTGCCCTACCGGGCGATCAATCGCAGCGGACTCCATCGAGCCAGTTTGTTAAGCATCCATGATTTTGCTAATCATACCCCTCAAGCTCAGGAAGTCTGTAATGCCGCTGATGTCATTGTGGTGGAACGCAATCTTTTTGGACCGGTGCTTTCTGCTATCCAATACTGGAAGGCGCGCGATAAAGCGATCGTCGCTAACTTCGATGATGCTTATTCCTTGATGCCTCCCAGCAACCTGAATTATCAGTTCTGGGGTGAGGGGGTATCGCGCACCACTGGCGAAAAAATCCAACCGCCACCTCTTACGCAATTCAAGTGGGGGTTACGGATGGTACATGCCGCCATTGTTCCTTCTCGCCGTCTGGCCGAAGATTGGCAATCCTATACTAATATGTTTTATGTACCCAATTACATTGACTTAAGCCTTTACCAAAACGTCAGCTCAGAGCAGCATGAGGGCATTGTCATCGGATGGGGCGGCAGCATTTCGCACCTTCAGAGTTTCGTGGATAGTGGTGTGGCTGAGGCATTGCGAAAAGTCTGCCGGGCTCGTCCACAAGTAAAGGTGATGATTTGCGGTAATGATCTGCGCATCCCCAAGGCATTGGGATTACCGGCAAAGCAAGTCATTTTACAACCGTGGGTGAGTTACCGCGAATGGCCTTCCGTCCTGAGCCGTTTTGATATCGGATTGGCGCCGTTAGCGGGCGAATATGATGAACGGCGGAGCTGGATAAAGGTGTTGGAATATCTGGTGATGAAAATACCCTGGATAGCGAGTGAAGGGAGCCCTTATCAGGAGTTCCGTTCCTATGGTTGGTTAGTGAAAAATACAAGTTTATCTTGGGAACGTGTATTATTAGATGTAGTGGATCATTTGGTGGAATACAAAGAAGAAGCAAGCAGAGATGCTTATTTAACTGGTATTAGTAAGGCAATCGATGATAATATAGATAATATCTTGAAACCATTGGCAATGGTCTATCAGGAGGCATTGGGAAAACCGATCACGCTGGTGGACGCATAAGAAGGAATAGTTCGATGGCATTAGAGAGTAGGAAACCAATCAAAACAACCAATGGGGGAATAAAACCAATTCATCCGGATCTCGTCACAATTCCGGAAGGGGATTATGTAATTGGAATCAATGACGAGCAAGTCAACCATTTGTACCGCACAGAGATTTGGGCGGAAGAATGGGTTGAAAAAGATCTTTTTGCGATTGAACAACCGCAGCACAAAGTTCATCTNCCGGCTTTTCAAATAGGACGTGCTCCCGTTACCAATGCGGAATATTTTGCCTTTATCTGGGCGACTGGTTATCGAGTGCCAAAAGATTGGGTCGGTTTCCGTTATTCAGAAGGAATGGATAACCACCCGGTTGTGGGAGTTTCAAGAAATGATGCATTAGCCTACTGTGCTTGGCTAAGTGAAAGCCTGGGGGGACATTTTCGCTTGCTTAACGAATTTGAATGGGAAGCAGCTGCGCGGGGTGGGGACGATCGAATTTATCCCTGGGGAGATGATTTTGACCCTTGGCGCTGCAACACCTTAGAGAGCGGGAAGCGTGGTACGACCGCCATTGGGGAGTATTCTCCCAGCGGTGATAGTCCCTTTGGATTGGTAGATATGGCAGGGAATGTCTGGGAGTGGACGGATAGCATCTTGCAACCCTATCCTTATCATCCAGAAGAACAAGCGGAGGTAAAGAATAACTCTGCTCGATATGTGATTCGCGGAGGTTCGTGGTATTACAGCCGTAAACTTGCCCGTACAACAACCAGAGAAGCTGCCGTCTCCACCTTCATATCCCCGGCACTGGGATTTCGCATTGGGTGTAATCTTCGCGCCTAAGCCTTGGCTGGGCTCTGACGCCGTGATTTAACATATTCCACTATGCCTGGCATAACCGAGATGAGGATAATTGCCAATACCACAAATGAAAAGTTATCTTTGACAAATTTGAGGTTCCCAAAAAAATAGCCTCCATAGGTAAAGAGCGCTACCCAGGATAACCCGCCAATCACATTGTAAGAGATAAATTTCCAATAGGTCATTTCACCAACCCCGGCAACAAAAGGAGCAAAGGTACGGATGATGGGGATGAAACGGGCTAATATGATGGTTTTCCCGCCGTGCTTTTCATAAAACTCATGGGTTCGGTCGAGGTATTCTTTTTTCAGAAATCGAACATTGCCACTAAACGCGCGTGGCCCAATGAAATGGCCGATCCAATAATTCGCTGTATCGCCGAGGATAGCTGCAGCGGCGAGTAAGATATACAACAAATGGACATTTAGGGCACCCAGGGATGCAAACGTGCCGGCGGCAAAGATAAGTGAATCACCCGGCAGAAATGGCGTGACTACAAATCCGGTCTCCATGAAAATAATCAGAAACAGCAAAAAGTAAGTCCATCCTCCATACGCTTGAATCACGACGTGCAAGTGTTTGTCTAAGTGGAGGAATAGATCGATTAGGTATACAACGATGTTCATAAATGATCCTCGTTACTGGTATCTTGGTCTGTTAGAAGTGTAATTTTACCCGATTGTTTCAAAATCAGGTTTCTGAAAAGCCATAACGCACTTACGGTATATAAAAAAAGAAGCAAGATCATGAAAGGTGCCAGATTTGCCAAATTATGGATAAAGGGATTTTGCCAAACCCCTTGATTTCCTTCGGTTATAGCCTGGAGGGAATAAAGCATTGCCATTCCATTCCAGCTTCCATGAAAAAAGATGCTACAACCATAGGCCAGGAAAAGACGAGAATATCTCCGATCTTGCCATGCTTGTGCTATAGCAGATCCCATTAATGCAGCGGTGAAAATATGGATCACCGCCGTGGCGCTGCGGGAGAGGATGGTTTGCGCCCAATCCATTCCGGAATTAGAGAACATCATACTTTCCAGTAGGGCATAACCGCCACCACTTAAAGCACCAATAATAAATCCATCTACCTCTCCCCGAATTTTTCCAAGTAGAAGATACACTCCGAGAGGTTTGATCGCTTCTTCGATCATTGGGATTAACAATGCGGAAAAAATAAGGATTGCGGTAACAACCCAGGGTTGGGCGAGGTAAGGTTGCATGAGGTTCAAGGTTTTCTCTGGGTTCGGGCGGGATTGTTTGAGAAGCGCCAATAGATGGCTGACTTCCTGTACCAAATCCGGGTGAACAGCAATCCATAATCCGATGAGAAGGAGAAAACCAATTAAAGCCAAACTCTCCAAAATTAAGATAGCGATTGGCGCTAGCCCCATTCCGCAATGAAAGGCGCCCCAACGCCGTTGTAAAGATTGCCCTGGTAGGTTGTGTAGCGCCAGGCTAAGGAAAAACGCCACTGGTAAACTGACACCCAGCACATGGAAAACGGGAAGAAATGTAATCATAAACGATGTTGCGTTTGCGAGTTGATTACCAATCAATACAACCACAAGGAATAAAAAGAAAAGCAATAAAGGAGACGGGGATTTGAAATGTTGCAAAATGGGGAGATGCCAACCGAACCATTTTCCCAACCCAAGAAAAACTGAAGGTAAAAATAACAGACCCAAAAATAGAAACGCGCTGGCTGGCAGCCAAAAAGAAAGCAACGATGCAGCATCGAACGGGTGAATGAAATTCTCCCATAAACCATAGAGGAAAAGGAAAACTCCTAACGCAGTTGAAAGAAGGAAGGCAATTCCAGCGGAAAACGCTTGGATGATGGAATACCAAGGACGCGAGTCTGATGATGAAGTGAGGGGTGGAGTTTGGTGATATGGATTCAATGGATTGCCTTATTCAAGACTTATTGTTCGGTTATTGTGATGGTGATAATCCGGTCGCCAGGTGGAGGAGGGGGATAATCGGTTGGATTGCGAGGCGTAAGTTTTTGAAGGACGCTCATACCATCCATCACCTGACCAAATATGGTATATCCTCCGTTGAGTTGTGGCGCTTCAGCGTAGGTGATGAAAAATTGACTGCCATTGGTATCCTTTCCAGAGTTCGCCATCGCCACTCTGCCAGGTTTATCAAATTTTAAATTGGGGGTTATCTCATTGATAAAGGTGTAACCCGGTCCGCCATAGCCGCTACCGCTTGGATCGCCGCTTTGGGCTATATAATCTTTGATCACTCGATGAAATGTAATCCCATCATACCAACCCTGTTGGGCAAGGAACACAAAATTGTTGACCGTAATGGGAGCTTCGGAGGGGTAGAGTTGGAGAAGGATATTACCTTTTTCAGTTTGGATAGTGGCTTGATAAGATTTGGTTTCATCAATAACAACCGGCGGGCAGCTTTCGAACTGGCGTTTTTCTAACAATTCCAGACTGATGTAATCCTTTAATGTATAGTAGGTAAGGGGAAGATCGGCGGGCCAGATTTTGCCATCTAACAAGATAAATGGCACTCCGGGCATGCCGATACTGGAGTTGTGTTGCCAGGCTCTCTCGGCGATATCAATGGCTTCCTGGGACTGAAAAGCTTGTTGAAATTGGGCTGTGTTGGCGCCTAATTTTGTTACTTGTTCACTGACCCATTTCTGAAACTCTGTCGGGGAAAGATGGATCCAATCCGATTGCTTTCCATAGAGAACATCGAAGATGCTCCAAAACAACCCTTGCTTTCCTGCTGCCTCAGCAGCTTGAACCGCTAAGGTTGCTTTATCGTTAATTTTGGTGAGCGGATAATGGCGGTATATCCAGCGCACCTGTTCAGGGAATTCAGCGATGAGTTGTTTCATGACCACTGCGAGTTGCGCGCATGGTTGAGCCTGAAAATCACAGTATGAAATAATCGTAACGGCAGCTTGTTCTTTGCCTAGCTGCCAATCGGTTTTACCGGGTAACGGAAACAAAGATTGTTCGGTAGGCCCAGGTGTCGGGCGCGGGCTTTTTGCAGTACAACCTGCGGCAATCCGTTGGGCTAGATTGACGGATTTCATGGTTTGTTGCACGGAAATGTCTGGCGAATATATTGTCGCCGAGGGAGAAGGGACAATAATCGGGGTGGATTGGTTGGCGGGTGAAAACGACTGGCAACCAGCAGTAAAGAAAACCAAAGTGACAATAAACATTAATCGTATCTGCTTAACCATGTACTGCGTCCATTAATTGTTGACTTGACCACATCCAGGAAATGCGGTTTAGAAAATCTGCCAAAGTGGCAGATTGAGCACGTAATAATCTTACCGCATTTCCAGTTGGATCCTCGCCGGCTGCACCTTGCGGTTCGTCTGCATAAGCTCCGTAAAATGCAAAATAGGCTTGATTGAGTTTGCGGATATGATAACCATGCTCCCAAAAAAAGACCCGCTGCTGCTCCATATATGCTTCTGCCTCGTCAATTTTCCCTTCCGCCAATAATTGATCGACATGGATACGGGTGAGGTGCATTTCATGATTGAAATTGAATGGCTCGGGTTGATTGGCTGCTTGCGGAGCAGGGGGTGGGGTTTCGTTCTCTGGTGGGGGGAGAAATTCCGGGTAATATTGAGAAATAACCATCCTGCCCAACTCCTTTCCGGAAATAGAAGCAGCGGTTTCATTCATCGTACGTAAAGCGGGTGAGGTGTCGTAATTGATCCCTAAAGGCCGAAAAGCAAGGTAGTTATGTGTCCATTCATGAGCGACGACCTCTGCCAGCCAATTGAGATCGGTGGTTTGCATAACCATGGTTGGATAAATTCCAATNCCACCGATTGGTACAACCAGAGAGGAGACGTTCAACGCTTTATCTACTTTATTTTCAAGTGCAATTTTTTGATCCGTGGTTAAATCAGTTTTTAAAGAGATATTTGCATCTTGCCTGATCACATTGCGNGGTGAAACAATCAACGAAGAGGGGATTGGGCTGATATGATAGGAAATAGGGGGTAGTGGCTGCCCCCCTAGAGTTAATCCTGCCTTGGCGCTGATGCTGGATAATTGTGTCTCCATTATCCCCTCTGCAATGGGGGCTATTTTTTCGATCTGAAGGTTAATATGTCGGATTTGGTCGCGAATGGGTTTCGACGCTTCCTCGGGATTTTCAATATACGGGTTAGAATAGATATCGGTCAATTGGGCATCTGCCTGTTGGTATTGTTTTATTAAGTCTATATAAGCGAGAACCAATTGATGTTGTTCGGCTGGCGTTAAATACAGCGCTGTGCGGCTGGCGGTTTGGCTTAATTTTACTTCTGCTGCGTTGAAAATCCAATCGATATAATTAAATTCAATTTGGCGAGTGAATGCTCGAACCTGTTCGATTTGGTTTGCCGGTGGTAAAACACTTGCGCCTAGAAGAAGGGTAATGACGATTAGTTTACCAATAAAAAGGAATATTCGATACCAGGTCATGGCTGGGATGATACATCTTTATTGTTTCCGTGTCAAATCATGCACCCGTTGTGAAAGATGAGAATATCGTTAAGCCAATTTAGTTTATGCTATAATCGTTTTTACGATGAATTATTTAATCACAGGCGCAGCTGGTTTTCTGGGTTCTGCATTAGCCAATCAATTAGCCCGCGAAGGACATCAAGTGCGCGGTTTGGACGATCTCTCAACCGGAGATCCAGCCACATTATCGCCCGATGTCCATTTCACACGCGGTGATGTCAACGATCGTCCGAAACTATGGACCTTATTGCAAGATGTTGATTGCGTCTATCACTTGGCTGCCCGTGTTTCGGTGCCAGAGTCCGTGTTGTATCCACGAGAGTATAACGCGGTCAATGTGGGCGGTACCGTGAGTTTAATGGAAGCCATGCGTGATGTCGGGGTGCGGCGGGTTGTACTGATTTCTTCTGGCGCGGTTTATGGGGATCAACAAGAGCAGCCTTTACGGGAGACGGCGGAACCAAATCCGCGCTCGCCGTATGCGGTCTCCAAACTGGCAGCTGAATTTTACTTGCGCACCATTGGTGATTTATGGGGAATTGAAACCGTGAGTTTGCGGGTTTTCAATGCCTATGGACCCGGGCAGCGCTTACCAGCATCCCATCCGCCGGTTATCCCTTATTTCTTACGCCAGGCAATTCGCAATGGCACCCTGGTAATCCATGGGCAAGGGGAACACACGCGACTATGTCTATGTTGACGATGTGGTGCGCGCGATGATAGCAGCGTCTACTGCATCGAATATTAATCATTTGGTTATCAATGTCGGAAGCGGGCGAGAGACGAGCGTACGGGAGTTGGTGCGTCACGTATTGGAATTAACCGAATCAGAAGCGGAAATTATCTATAATAAACGCAATGACCCGGGTGTCTCTCGTATGTGTGCGGATATCAGCCTGGCAAGAGAAAAGCTAAACTATCAACCACGTATCTCGTTAGCGGAAGGATTACGTTTGACATTGGAGCGCGATCCATTGTATAAACGCGAGCCAGCCTTGCGGACGAGCGGTTAACTTTCCCTGTATGAGTTCGTCGTCTAGAATTGAGCGCGCCTTCTTTAACCGACTGACACTGGATGTGGCGCGTGATTTAATCGGAATGCGCCTGGTCCGCATAGAGGGGGAACACAGACTAAGTGGGATTATTGTTGAAGCAGAAGCATATCGGGGTGAAGAAGATTTAGGATGTCATGCAAAAGCGGGATTCACCCCGCGCACCAAAATTATGTATGGTCCGCCAGGCCATGCGTATGTCTATTTTACGTATGGGAAGCATTGGATGTTAAACTTTGTCACCGAAGCGGAAGGATTTCCTGCTGCTGTGTTGATCCGGGCCATTCATATTGAAGAAGGGCAGGATATCATCGCGCAGCGCCGCAATCATCAAGCCCCCCATCAATGGACAAACGGACCTGCAAAACTTTGTCAGGCTTTGAACATCGATGGAAACTTAAATGGTTACGATATCTGCCAGCCCGACGCGGTGCTATTTGTAGAAAGTAAACCAGACGGAAGTCCAATTTTGCCATTAAGCGTGACTACAACCGCCCGTGTGGGGTTAAACAATGTGCCAGAACCATGGCGCAGCATCCCGTGGCGATATGTTGGATTATTCGAAAACCACTCTGAAATCAAGCGGGAAGCGTAATCATCACTTAGGAGGAAGAAATGGGTTTATTAGATGGTAAAGTAGCACTGATTTTTGGGTTGGCAAATGAGCGTTCCATCGCTTGGGGAATAACCAAGGCATTCCATGAACAAGGTGCTCAACTCGGTATCAGTTACGCGGGGGAAGTGTTAGAACGACGCGTAAAGCCACTGGCTCAACAGGTTGATTGTACTTTTGTCGAAGCATGCGATGTCGCTGATGATGAACAGATCGCAAGCATATCCCAGAAAGCAGCACAACACTTCGGTGGTGTGGATATCTTGGTGCATGCCATTGCTTTTGCCAATCGGGATGAGTTGAATGGGCCCTATTACAATACTTCGCGGGCGGGATTCCACCTCGCAATGGATATCAGTGTTTATTCGTTTACTGCTCTGGCGCGTGCCTTTCAACCCATCTTACGCCCAGGCGGGGCATTATTGACCCTCACATATTATGGTGCAGAAAAAGTAGCACCTCATTACAATGTCATGGGGGTTGCAAAGGCGGCTCTAGAAGCATCCGTGCGCTATTTAGCGTACGATTTTGGCTCACAGCAAGTGCGTGTCAATGCTATTTCTGCTGGACCAATCCGAACTTTGGCAGCAGCTGGTGTTTCGGGTTTTAAAAGTATGTATCAGAGGTATGCGGAAATAGCTCCCTTGCATAGCAACGTTACCATTGAAGATGTGGGTAATGCGGCGGTATTTTTATGTTCTAACATGGCTTCCAAAACAACTGGCGAGGTGTTGTACGTCGATTCGGGGTACAATATCCTTGGTATTATGGAGGAAGTAGACTAAGCCATGTTTCGTAAACGAGAAGAGCCTTCTCTGGCGGCGCTGCAGCCACAATCCCCACAAATCTTGATCAACTCGGTTCTCGGACCAGGTATAACGTGGAAAGGGAATCTGACTGGTTCGGGGGGAATCCGGGTTGAGGGCGCTTTAGAAGGGGAGATCACTTTGCGCGGAATCCTGGTAATAGCGGAAACTGGACGAGTGACCTGTGAGAATTTGCGCGCCAATACGGTTATTATCGCTGGAATGGTGAAGGGGAACATTACTGCCGAGAAGGTTGAAATTCGTGCCAGCGGCAAAGTGTGGGGTGACGTAGTTACCGCCGCGTTTGCTACAGAGGAAGGCGCATTCCTGCGCGGCCAAATCCGTATGGAAGAGAAAGTCGAGATTGGATTGGAGGCTGTAGCCGATCCAACCCGCATTGCTGAAGAAAATTTACCTGCCCCAGCAGAAACAGCTGAATAAAAGCAAAAGGGGCAGCAGCGAAGGATACAAAAACCATTCATTGGGGTTACTGGAAAGGCGAATTTTGGAATATCAGATCATCCATACCGCGCATCCATATGTAAAGATCCCGCTAACTGCACAACGTTACCTGTGGCATGGGTGGCAATCCTGGTCGCTGGCTTGTTGGACTGACCTCTCCCCATTGCCCATCCCATGCCCGGCACTCCTTCATCCAATGCAAACGGATCCGGTATATGTCCGGGAACGGCAGCCGCATGGCTCCTGGTATGGTGCAGTGGAATTGAAAGATGGAAGCATCTTTTTTCTCGGAGCTCTGGGATTGGGTGCTCATGTGCGATTGGATGGGGAATACTTAGAGGGATTATCGGAGGTTGGTGAGCAAGATTGGTTGGTCGCAGAGGGGGAAGAACAAGGTATTTTTGATGTATATAGTCAACTGTTAAGCGATCGCTTTGGCTCCAGGAGACGAGGGAAAGCTCCCCGCGTTTGGTGCTCCTGGTATAGCTTATATACCGCGATAGATGAAAAAATAATTAACCAGATTGTCCAACAATTACAAGGTTACCCCTTCGACGTGATTCAAATTGATGATGGCTGGCAGCAGAAAGTAGGAGATTGGCTGCCTAATGCGAAATTTCCATCTGGCATGGAAACCTTAGCNACCGTCATTCATTCGCAAGGAAAAAAGGCTGGATTGTGGCTNGCACCGTTTCTCGCTGTAAAATCAGCGCGCTTGTTTCGTGAACATCCTCAGTGGTTTGTCAAAGATGAAAAAGGGCATTTCATCTCGGCTGGAATTAACTGGGGTGAGCCGTTATATGCGCTCGACACGACCCATCCCCAGGTATTGGAATGGTTGCGCCGTNTAATGGTACAGGTTCGTAATTGGGGATTTGATTATGTGAAATTGGATTTTCTNTATGCNGCNGCTTTGCCGGGGATACGCTACCAGGATATCCCGCGCGAGGTTGCCTACCGGCAGGGATTGAACGTGATCCGTCAATCTCTCGGTGAGGATATATTTTTGCTCGCTTGCGGCGCGCCAATTTTTCCTTCGTTGGGGTTATGTGATGCTCTACGGGTTGGACCCGATGTCAGTGGCGAATGGGAAAATACACGCGATGCCGTCATCTTGACCAATCCGGCGATTCCCGGGGCTCGAAATGCCATTCGGACAACATTGCATCGTTTATGGTTGAAACAAATTATCCATATTGATCCGGATGTGGTTTATTTCAGTCAACGCGGCAATCATCTGACGCCAGAGCAGCGCAGACTCTTACAGGATTTAGCGCAAATATGCCAGTTCCGTGCCACTTCTGAGCTCCCTCAATGGCTAAGCAAAGAAGAGACTATTCTCCTTAAACAATTTTTTGGGGAAGAAGCGGATGTGATACGGTCAGGAAAATATTCTTACCGTGTGAATGGTAGAGAGGTAGATTTTACTTCTGTTATTCCATTAGCACANCCTTTGACTGGCATCGGGGGAATAGGTAGAAACCTGTTTTGTTGGATAGCTAATCACCACTGGGCATTGAAGTTCATTTATTGGCAATCTCAACGCTCTGCCAGACAACTTAGACAGAGCTTGGATGCGTTCGCAGCTACCAGATCAACGAATTGGGATGGTTGAGCCTGCCAAGACCAAGGGATATCTCAATACGCCGTTGCCAAAGAACGCACGCAATTACGCGGTCGGCATTCTCCATGTATAATACAAATAACGTTTCAAATCAAAATAGAGAATAACTAAATGCAAAACACCGCATCCCGTTAGATAATAAGGATAAGATGATGGCTGAGAAAATATTAATCGTTGATGACGAACCTTTAATTGTTGATTCATTAACCTATAGCTTGCAACGAGAGGGCTTTGATGTATTAGGCGTGGGAGACGGTAAACGAGCATTAGAGGCGGTGGAAGATTACCAACCCGATTTAGTGGTATTAGACGTGCTATTGCCGGGCATGAATGGTATGGAGGTATGTAAACAATTACGGGCTAAAAGTGCGATCCCGGTCATCATGCTTACTGCGCGTGGAGAAGAATTGGATCGCGTCCTTGGGCTTGAAATCGGTGCGGATGATTACCTTGCTAAACCATTTTCATTTCGTGAACTGCTTGCCCGCATCCGTGCCATCCTTCGGCGAGTGGAATTAGACCACCAGGACCAGCNCATCGAAACCTTAACGATTGGAAATCTTACATTAGATTTTGTCGCTCACCGTTTATTGAAAAACGGACACGAAATAACGCTGGCGACACGTGAGTATGAATTGTTGGCGTATTTAATGCAAAATAGCGGGAGAGCCTTAAGCCGGGCGACCTTGTTAAAACAAATTTGGGGTGAAGAATGGGTGGGAGATGAGCGGACATTGGATGTGCACGTTCGCTGGTTGCGCTTGAAAATTGAGGATGATCCCGCAACGCCACTTTATTTGCAAACCGTGCGCGGTTATGGTTACCGCTTTATCGGGGCAGAAGAATGGAGATGAGCCGTTTGTTTCATGGCAGCCTTAAAAACCGCGTATTGTTCAGCTATGGGAGCATTGCTTTCGTNAACCTGGTTTTAGGGTTTCTGGTTGTTTTCCTGAATGGGTTAAGGGTCAATCGGTTGTTCATTTTGGGGGTTGCAGTTTTGCTTGTTATAGTCATTAATGTTTTTCTGGTTACTTTTTTACTCCGCTCTATTTTTGAGCCGATCCAGCAATTTGAGAAACAAATTCAACAGCTNGCCTGTGATGAAGAAACTCCCTGTGAAATTCAACCCTCTGACCCTTTGGAATTGCAGAATATCAAGCGGTCGCTTAATACACTGCTGGAAAAGACAAAAAGTCGATTAGGGGAATTACGTTTATTTGTTGCTAATGCCAGCCATGAACTGCGCACACCTTTGACCACGATCAAATTGCGGGTGGAGGCGTTACGTGATGGTGCTATCCATGACGAGGCTGTGGCTGAAAAATTCTTGAAAGAAATTGAGAACGAAATAAATGATTTAAGCAAATTGGTTACTGATTTGTTAGATTTATCGCGCATCGAATCAGGGATGGCGCTTGAAGCACAATCGGAGGTGGATCTGAGCGGTATCACCCAAGATATTTGCGCCGCGTTTTCGATGCGCGCGCNACAGGTNGGAATTCAGCTCGACTGCACCATTGAAGCGGATTTGCCAAAAATGATNGGGGCCGAGGAACAATTAAGGCGTTTGCTNTATAATTTAGTCGATAACGCAATTAAATATAATCGTCCGGGTGGGAGAGTAGCGGTCGATCTGCATCGAGAACCAGCCTCACATCGTCTCCAACTGGTCGTTGCCGATAATGGCTTTGGCATACCCTCCTCTTATCTGCCGCATATCTTCGAGCGATTNTATCGGGCAGAAGCCACTCGTCCCCGCTANGGTATTGCGCGGGGAAGTGGGCTAGGGTTGGCGATTGTAAAAGCCATTGCCGATTCACATGGGGCAGATATCCAGGTGGAGAGTGAATCGGGCAAGGGTACAAAAATAATAATAACTTTTCCGCTATCCTCCTGCTTGTAACCAATAGCAATCTATTCACCCCGCCATTGCGGTGGTCGTTTCTGGAGAAATGCTTGCATTCCCTCTTTTTGGTCTTGGGAGGCGAATAATAGATAAAACGAGCGCCTCTCGTAAAGCAGACCTTCACTCAACGGAGTTTCGTAGGCTAGGTTAATCGCTTCTTTGGCTAATTGCACGGCCAGGGGAGGTTTATTGGCGATTTCATTGGCAAGTTTGATGGCTTCGTTCAATGCCTCGCTGGTTGGGACGACTTTATTGACNAGCCCAAATTGGAGCGCTTCCTGGGCGGTGAGGGTGCGGTTATTGAGGATCATCTCCATCGCAATAGCTTTGCCAACGATGCGGGGCAGGCGTTGCGTTCCACCAGCACCTGGGATAACGCCAATAGTGATTTCGGGTTGACCAAAGCGGGCGTTTTCACCTGCAATGATCATATCACATGACATTGCCAATTCGTTCCCTCCTCCCAAGCACCAGCCGCACACCGCTGCAATNACCGGCTTGTGAATGGAACGAATGCGATCAAATTGCTGGATTGTGTCGCGGCGCANCATCTCGATGGCGCTCGCATCTGCCATCTCGCGGATATCGGCGCCTGCGGCAAAAGCTCGTTCGGAACCGCTGATCACCAGTGCGCCGATTTGGGGGTCATTGTCATAGGCTTGCAAGGCGTCCATTAATTCCCTTAGCAATTGTGCATTGAGTGCGTTGAGCGCATCTGGGCGGTTTAGGTGGATGATGCCCACCCGTTGCTGCTGTTCACANAAGATAGTNGTATATTCGGTCGTCATGGTATCCTCTCTTTGGCGGAATCAGATATAGGCTTGGTATTATTNTAGCTGATGTTTGAGCTAGAAAAATGATTTTCAAGGAAAATTATTTAATGAGCCACAAAATAATAATTTAAAGTAGGTAATTGCTCAAGTTCTATTGCAAAAAAGTTTTAGGAAACAATTATTATGGTGAGCTTGTGACACTATCTTCTAACCGAAACCTGTCATAGAAAGCACGTTCGCTTCGTTCTGTGTCAACTCCGCGAAGCCATCCCCACGCCATACTGGAGATTGCTTCGGACGCAAAGAACGCTCCTTTGCAATGACGCCTGGATGAGTATGTGAAGCGATTGCTACCGTCGCAAAGAAC
>JGI24721J44947_10003126_pt1 | contig 23434 bp, 38 predicted proteins | sample YelNatPaOPGAMG01_FD_44947 | JGI IMG/M metagenome (IMG submission 44947) | reverse complement strand
TCTCCCCAGCGTTTGTTCATCTCTCTTTTAAACTCACGCATCTCGTCTTTAAATTCGAGCATCTCAGTGGAAAGACGAGCTACTTCTCGCTGAGTTATCTTAGACTGCTCAGCTAACTCTATCATTACCTGTTCAAGCCTGTCTACCCTCTGTGCTACTGTTTCCATATATGAACCTCCAATGCAATGTCTCTAGGTCTATTTTAACATTGCTTGAAGGGTGAGTAGGCCGTAAGCCGAATTCTGTTTTAGATAGCCATACGTCTAGGATAACTGTTACCAGTTACCTCTAGCGGCCAACCCGAGGATACTAACGAGCAGGGCACTCTCTCCTCCTATTAGGCCTTGCTCCAGGTGGGGTTTACCAAGCCAAGAGGTCACCCCCTTGCTGGTGAGCTCTTACCTCGCCTTTTCACCCTTACCTGCTTTAAGCAGGCGGTATATTTTCTGTGGCACTTTCCTAGCGTCACCGCTACTGGGAATTACCCAGCACCTTGCCCTGGGGAGTTCGGACTTTCCTCAAGGGAAAACCCTTGCGGCTATCCACCTACTCACCCGAATAATATTATACCACCTTCTTGGTAAAGGCGATAAAGATAAGAAGAATGCCTATTAAAAGTTCTGCAAGAGCGATGACAATCTCTATTAAACTGAATCTCAATCCAATTAGAGCAAGAGGGATATTCTGGATAAAGAAAAGTATCAATAGCTCTATACCAGTTATATAGAAAAACCTTGGCAAGATTGTATTAGTCTCTGCTCCCTTTCGGTAATAAGCCTCTGTAAAGATGGCAAAGGCAAGCCAGAGAATTGCTAATCCTAAAAATAGAAATTTGTCTATTGCTCCNGCAGACCACCTGTTGGTGGTAAGTAAAGCCATTATCTTTAGATAGAACTCTCGCCCCGTTAGAAAAAGGAAAAAGCTAAAAGCTAGGGTTACTATCCAAAATATATAACCTAGAATATAAGACAACGTCTTCTTCATACTTTTATTTTANCATAAATCGAGAGGATTTAATATTCTACTTTATATAGATAAAGGCCATATGGAGGAGCTATACCTTTTATTAGCCCTCTCTTTTTTGAATCCAAGATATATTTCAATTCTTCTAGGCTTATCTCTTTATTCCCAAGGTCCACCAAAGCCTTTACTATAAGTCTTACCATTCCTCTTAAAAATGCATTTGCTTTTATGTAAAAGATTAAAAAAGGACCTTTCTCTAGGACATATGCCTGATATACCTCTCTTATAGTTCCTTCCCCATTAGATTTAGAAAAACCTGTAAAGTCATTTCGACCTATAAATATAGGTAGGGCATCTTTTATCTCCTTTACATCCGGCTTTTCCTTTAGATACCAGGTATAGTTTCTCAGAAAGGGAGAGGGATTGATAGCTGAATATATAATATAGATATAGGTCCTTGATTTCGCAGAAAATCTTGCATTAAAATCCAGTGGGACTTCACAGGCATCTTTTACTATTATACTGGGAGTAATGATACTATTTATAGCGATAGGAATCTTTTCTACAGGGATAGATGAATTCGTTTTAAAATTTATCACCTGATTAATAGCATGGACCCCTGCATCTGTCCTTCCCGAACCAATTACCTCTATATCTTCTTTAAGTATCTCTTTTAGGACAGACTCTATAGTTCCTTGAATAGTAGGGACATTGGGCTGTATCTGAAAGCCAAAGAAAGAAGAACCATCATAAGCTATGGTAAGCTTTATATTTCTCATAAAATGATAGAGGTAATGGCAACTATTATAGAGAGGACAAGCATAACAAAATCTCCCCTAGAAAGGATGTACTCTTTCATCTTTGTTCTTCCTTCCCCTCCCCTATAACATCTTACTTCCATAGCTAGAGCCAGTTCATCTGCCCTTTGGAATGTATTTACAAAGAGAGGAACAAGGATTGGTATAAGATTCTTTGCCCTGTTAAATATATTTCCACTCTCTATATCAGCCCCTCGTGCTATCTGGGCTTTCATAATCCTATTAGTCTCTTCTACAAGTACAGGAATAAACCTCAATGCTATGCTCATCATCATAGCTAATTCATGGGCAGGAAACCCTATCCTTTTGAGAGGAGAAAGGAGAGATTCTATGGCATCTGTAAGCTCTAATGGGGATGTCGTAAGGGTAAGTAGAGTGCTAAAGCTTATGAGTAATAAAAATCTAACTACCATAAATGTTCCATTTTTTAGTCCCTCTAAGGTCCCTTTTAATATCCACCATTGGAAGATTATAGTCCCTTGTGTTGTAAACAGGTGAAGGGCAAAAGTCAATAGGATGAAGAAAAAGATAGGTTTTATTCCACGGAATATATAAAGAGGGGGAACATGTGAGAGTAACACCAGAAATATTAAGAAAAACGTCAGGAACGCATAACCTATAAAATCTCTTATAATAAATATGACGATAATATTGATTAAAGCAATAATAAGCTTAATCCTTGGGTCTAATCTGTGTATATAGGAATCAAGTGGTAGATACTGCCCGAAACTTATCTCTATCGCCAAGAGACCTCCTCCATTTCAATATATACCTTACTGCCTCATCTATATCCACTATGTTATAGGGAATATCTGCTCCTCTTTTGTAAAGGGCATACAGCACTTCCACTATCTGAGGAACCCCAAGAGAGATCTCAATAAGTTTCTCTACATCTTTGAATATCTCCTTAGGGGCACCATCCATTATTATCTTGCCCTCATTCAAGACTATTATTCTATTGGCATATCTGGCTATTTCACTCAGGTCGTGGGAAATGATTATTACAGTAAGAGACTCATTTTTATTTAAGGTATCTATCTCCGTTAGAAGTTCTTTTCTACCCTGAGGGTCAAGGTTGGCAAGGGGCTCATCTAAAACAAATACTTCAGGTTCCATAGCCAGAATACTCGCTATAGCAATCCTACGCATCTCTCCCCCACTCAGATAGAGTGGAGACCTATCTAGAGAAAGATAGGATATGCCCATCTTTCCTANAGCTTTTTCTATCTTTTCTCTTATCTCATCCTCCGGGCATCCATAATTTCTCAAACCAAATGCCAACTCATCGTATATGGTTTCAGAGAATATTTGATTTTCCGGGTACTGAAAGACCATTCCTATCTTCTTACGGATAAATTTCAGATTTGTATCCTTATTAATGGGAACNCCATCTATTATTACCTGTCCCTTTGTAGGCCTAAGTAAACCATTAAAATGTTGAATAAGGGTAGACTTCCCTGAACCAGTAGGTCCAATAATAGCTACAAACTCTCCCTCATTAATCTGGAGATTGATACCCTTTAATGCCCAGAAAGAAAGAGGAGTATTAGGATTATACTGGTACCAGACATCCTTTAACTCAATTATAGAGGGCATCTACCATCTCCTCTATAGTCAAAGGAACATCATCAAGGTCTAAACCAAAACTCTTCAATTTCAAGCCCAGGGATACGATATCAGGAGTATCAAGNCCAATGGCTTTTAGCGTATCCTCATCAGTAAGGATTTGACGGGGGGAACCCTCTTTAAAAACCCTCCCTTTATACAGGAGAACAATTCTATCGGCATAAACAAGTTCTTCCAGATGATGTGTTATATAAACTATCCCCACCCCCTCCTCCCTAAGTTGAAGCACTGTTGANAAGACCTCCTTTCTTCCAAGAGGGTCCAACATAGAAGTGGGCTCATCCAAGACTATATATTTAGGTCTCATAGCTAATATCCCAGCGATTGCCACCCGCTGTTTCTGTCCACCAGAGAGGGTGGAGACAAGCCTCTTACGTTCTGCCAAGAGTCCTACCCTAGTCAGTGCGTAAGAGACCCTCTCTCTTATAATTGCGGGTGGAATCCCTAAATTCTCCGGGCCAAATGCAACATCTTCTTCTACTATACTTGCTACTAATTGATTATCCGGATTTTGAAATACTAACCCTACCTTCTGCCTAATAATCCACTGTTTAGTAGTATCGGCTACAGGTAAGCCATCAACTATTACATCCCCTGCAGAAGGCAAAAGTACACCATTTAAGCACTTGGCAAGTGTAGATTTTCCTGAACCATTAGGACCAGCTATACCTATAAATTCTCTCTCATCAACCTTTAATGATATACCTTCTAATACCGANCTCCCCTCGTAACTAAAGGAGAGGTCTCTTACCTCAATTGACATCCTATTTAATAAGAGAAACCTTGACTAACTGAGCACTATCCCCCTGCCTCATTCCCAATTTAAACATACGGAAATGTCCACTCCCTCTATCAAGAGAAGAAACATCTGAATACAGCTTCTTTGCTACCTCTTTTTCGTAGATTATTCCAGAAAGCCTTCTTATGGATGTAAGGTCCTGTCTCTTTGCTATTGAGATCACCTTTTCAGCCAAGGGAAGCATCTCTTTTGCCTTGGCTTCAGTAGTTATAATACTTCCATTTTTAAAAAGAGCAGTGACTAGATTCCTCAATAATGCCTTTCTTTCAGAAGAGAAACGACCTAATCTATTTCCTTTCTTTCTATGACGCATCCTTCTTCACCTCGTCTTCATCTTTTCTTAAACTATATCCAGCAGCTTCTAATTCCTTCTCTATCTCTTTAACCATCTTATCTCCTATATTTTTAATGGACCTTATTTCTTTAGAACTCTTCTGGGTTAAAGCCTGGATGGTATGGATTCCATTTCTCTTGAGAAGATTAATAATCTTTAATGGCAGATGTAGATTCTCTATAGGAGTTTCTTCCGGCATAGGAGATATACTTGTAGGAATTACCTCTTCTTCCATCTGAGCTAGTTCTTCCCTAAAGAGCATATGTTGTAGTTCGCTTTCTGCCAATTTAGAGAGCATATCATAATTCTCTCTTAAAATCCTCGAAGCTTCTAGAAAGGCTTCTCCTGGGAGAACAGAGCCATTAGTCCAGATCTCTAACACTATGCGTTCAAAATCTGTTACCTGTCCTACACGGGTATTTTCTACCTTATAACTCACCTGTTTCACCGGGCTATAAAATGCATCCATAGGAATATANCCTACGGTAGTAAACATCCCCTTTAATTTTTCGGATGAAACATAACCCTTTCCACGCTGAAGAACAAGGTCCATCCTTAAAACAGAATCCTCATTATCTAATGTAGCTATATGGAGTTCTGGATTAACTATTTCTACATCATTATCCGGAATAAAGTCTCCTGCTGTAACTGTCTTTGGACCTCTCTTTTCCATAGATATAGTTTTTAATTCTGTATTATGGAGTTTTACTATTAACCCTTTTAGATTGAGTATTATCTCAACTACATCCTCTTTTACCCCGGGGAGCGTCGAGAATTCATTTAGAACNCCGTCTATCCTTACACCTACCGGTGCAACTCCTTCTATAGAAGAGAGAAGCACCCTCCTAAGTGCATTTGCTATTGTATGTCCATATCCTCTCTCTAAAGGTTCTATATACAACTTTCCATAATCTTTTCTATGCTCGAGCCATTCTAAATGAAACATTAAAAGTCCTCCTACCTCGAATAGAACTCTACAATCAACTGCTCGTTTATCGGAATGTCTATCTCTTGTCTACTCGGAAGATTCCTTACCATCCCTTCAATATTTTCAGGATTTATTTCAAGCCAAGGAGGGGTCTTAGCCTGTGTTATCCTCTCCTTAATAATCTCTCCAAATGAACCAGATACAAGTTTTTGGTCTAGGGTTACTTTATCTCCAGGCTTGACTAGATATGACGGAATATCGACCTTCCTTCCATTAACCATTATATGCCCATGACTAACAAACTGTCTAGCTTGGCTTCGAGAAGAAGCAAAACCAAGTCTATATACTGTATTATCAAGACGTCTCTCCAACAATTGCAATAATATTTCTCCTGTAACCCCTTTTCTCTTAGATGCGATATCAAAATAATTTTCCATCTGTACCTCAGAGATCCCATATATGCGACGAGCCTTTTGCTTCTCTCTAAGTCTTACCCTATACTCCGAGAATCTAGCCCTTACATGTCCATGCTGTCCAGGCGCAGAATTACGTTTTTCTAGTATGCATTTAACAGAAGAACACTTTTCTCCTTTCAAGAAGAGCTTCACACCTTCTCTTCTGCATAATCTACATTTAGCCTCTGTGTATCTTGCCATTTATACTCTCCTCCGTTTAGGTGGACGACATCCATTATGAGGTATAGGAGTAACATCCTTTATTAGTGTTATATCTAAGCCTGCCGCCTGCAGAGAACGTATAGCGGCCTCTCTACCAGGTCCAGGTCCTTTCACATAGACATCTACCTGTCTCATTCCCTGGTCNACTGCCTTCTTTGCTGCTGTCTCAGCCGCCAACTGAGCAGCAAATGGGGTACCCTTTTTAGTCCCCTTAAAACCACTAGCACCTGCGCTTGACCAACAAATTACTGCACCGTTCTGGTCGGTGATAGTGATTATAGTGTTGTTAAAAGTAGAATGGATATGAGCTATACCCTTAACAACTCCTTTCTTTTCTCTCCTCTTTGGTCTTCTCTTTGCCATAATACCTCCTGTTTATTTCTTACTATGNGCGCCCACCGTTCTACGCGGGCCCTTTCTGGTGCGTGCATTAGTCCTAGTCCTCTGACCTCTTACCGGTAATCCATACCTATGTCTTAAACCCCTATATGTTCCCAGATCAACAAGTCTCCTTATATTTTGGGAAACTTCCCTTCTTAGGTCTCCTTCAACCTTATACCGGTTCTCAATGATGTCTCTTAATCTGGCTATCTCTTCTTCTGAAAGCTCGTTAGCTTTCTTGTCGGGGTTTATACCCGTCTCTTGCAAGATCTTTTTACTGGTAGGAAAACCTATCCCATAGATATAAGTGAGTGCTACCTCTATCCTCTTGTTTCTAGGTAAATCTACTCCTGCTATTCTAGCCATAAATTACCCCTGCCTCTGTTTATGTTTTGGATTAGAACAAATTACCATAACTNTTCCATTACGTTTTATAATACTGCACTTGCTGCATATCTTTTTCACTGAAGATCTCACCTTCATATCTCTATTATAACCTCCTTACAATGCGTCCACGAGTAAGGTCATACGGAGAAAGCTCTACCTTTACCCTGTCTCCAGGTAAGATACGAATAAAATTCAACCTTATCTTACCCGAGATATGGGCAAGAACCCTATAGCCATTGTCTAATTCTACTCTAAACATAGCATTCGGGAGAGCCTCTACTACTCTACCTTCTACTTCAATAACATCTTTCTTTTCCGGCAATTCACACCACCTAATTATTAGAGTATATCAAATTCTCTCCATTAAGTCTAGTAGTGACTAATGGTTCACCTTCCTGGACGATTACTGTATGTTCAAAATGACACGATGGTCTACCATCTTTAGTAACCGTAGTCCATCCATCATTCAATATCACAACCTCACTGGTTCCAAGATTCACCATAGGTTCTATCGCCAGGGCAAAACCAGCTTCAAGGATAGGGCCCTCTCCTGGAGGCCCAAAGTTTGGAACCTGCGGTTCTTCATGAAGCCTTTTTCCTATACCATGGCCAACAAAGCTCCTTACAACCTCCATATTGTGGGCTAACACATAAGATTCAATAGCATTAGAGATATCACTAAGATGGTTTCCTGCCCTCGCCTTAGATATACCTAACTCTAGAGCCTGCCTACCAACCTTTAAGAGTTCTTCTAACTCTGGGGCTATCCTTCCAACAGGAACGGTTACCGCTGCATCAGCATAGTAGCCATTATACTCTACGCCTACATCTAAACTCACTATATCACCATCTTTTATCTTAACACTTCTCTTAGGAATCCCATGTATAACCTGTTCATTTATAGAAACACATATGTTACCAGGAAATCCATTATAGCCCTTAAAGGCAGGCCTTCCGCCTAGTTTCTTTATAAATTCAGCCGCTTCTCTATCCAGGTCCAAAGTAGACATCCCTTGAGTTATAATCTCTTGTAGATATTTAAGAGTTTTGGCAAGGATCTGACCGGCAGAAAACATTATATCTATCTCTCTTGCAGTTTTACGCTTTATCAAATCAACTTCTTCCCTTCAACTACCCCTATTATAAGTCTATGCACCTCTTCAATAGAACCAGAGCCATCGACACTTTCAAGAAGTCCTTTAGCTTTATAGTAGTCTATAAGAGGAGCAGTCCTCTCTCGGTATACTGCAAGCCTTTCTTTTATAGTCTCTGGCTTATCATCATCTCTCTGGACAAGCCTTGTCCCATCGTTATCGCATATCTCATCTACTTTGGGAGGGTCATATATAATATGATATCCTCTTCCACAGGTAGGACAGTATCTTCTTCCGGCAAGCCTTCTAATAATCTCCTCATCCTGGAGTTCAATAGTCAGTACCAGATTTATCTCTTTACCAATATCCTCTAAGAACCTATCAAGAAAAGTGGCCTGTCCTATAGTTCTTGGATAACCATCAAGTAGGAATCCACCCGAAAGTGCCTTTATATATTCCTCCATAAGGGAATTTATAATGTCATCAGAGACTAACCCTCCATTTTTCATTATCTCAGCAACCTGCAAACCTAGTGGGGTCTTCTTATTAACTGCGTCTCTTAAGATATCCCCGGTAGAGATATGGGTAAGTCCATAGGCTTTTGACAATAACTCTGCCTGCGTACCCTTACCTACCCCTGGTGGCCCTAAGAGTATCCCGTATACCATTCTTATCACCTCTATTTTAGAAATCCTTCATAGTGTCTCATAATGAGTTGAGACTCCAATTGTCGTATAGTCTCTACAGCTACCCCTACCACAATCAATACCCCTGTTCCAAAGAATACTGAAGTAAATGAGCTTATCTGAGAGGAACGCACAAATGACGGTGCTATAGCAAGAAGTGCCAAGAATATTGCTCCAATGAAATTTATTCTATTGTTTATATCACTTATATAGTCAGATGTATACTTACCTGGTCTTATTCCAGGGATAAACCCTCCATATTTCTTTATATTATCAGCTAGTTCATCAGGATTGAACACAATAGAACTGTAAAAGTAGGTAAAGAAGATGACTAATATAGCATAGAGAGCAACGTAGAGCATAGAACCAGGAGAGAATATGTTAGCCACACTCTTCAGGTTTGGTATAAACTGAGAAAGGGTGGATGGGAATAGAAGTACAGAACTGGCAAATATTATAGGAAGCACTCCTCCCTGATTTACCCTAAGAGGAAGATACGTATTCTGTCCTCCGTACAATCTCCTGCCTACAACCCTTCTAGCATACTGAACAGGGATCTTTCTTTGAGCCTCCTGCATATATATTACAGCAACAAAAACTCCAACCCCTACAAGTAAAAAGAGGATAGGAACAAATGGATTCATCTGGCCTACACTTATTAACCTTCCGCTTTGGAAAAGTGAGCTAGGAATCCTGGCTACGATCCCGATAAAGATTATAAGGGAGACACCATTACCAGCTCCGTACTCGGTGATGATCTCTCCTATCCACATAAGGAGTAAGGATCCAGCAGTAAGGACTATAGATACGTTTAAAAGATAGAAAAATCCGGTACCTTCTAGAACCCCTAGATTTCTCAGCCAGGAACTCATACCAAAGGCTTCTATGAAAGCTAAAAGAACCGTTAGATATCTTGTATACTGAGTGATCTTACGCCTTCCCTCTTCTCCTTCTTCCTTTGCAAGCTTTTCTAGAGCTGGGATTACAATCGTCAGAAGCTGTAAAATAATTGAGGCATTGATGTATGGTATTACTCCCATAGCAAAGATAGAAAAGCTTCTCAATCCACCCCCAGCGAATAGGTCGAACATATTTAATAGCGTTCCCTGTCCCATTAATGCCTCTAAACTTTTCACATTGACTCCTGGAACAGGAATAAATATACCTATTCTATAAATACCTATCATAAGAAGGGTAAACAGAATCTTCTGTCTCAGTTCTGGAATCTTAAATACATTAAAAAATCCACCAAAAGTAGACATCTCTAAGAAATAACCTCCACCTTTCCACCACAGGCTTCTATCTTAGTAATAGCCTGTCTAGAAAATTTATGAGCTCTTACCGTAATAGGCTTCTCCAATTTACCCTCTCCTAAGACCTTTAAACCATCCTGCAGGTTATGTATTATCCCCTTCTCTAAAAGGAGCTCAGGGGTTACTACAGTATTCTCATCAAATCTATTTAATACTTCAACATTTACTATGGCATATTCTTTTCTAAATCTATTTTTGAAACCACCTATATATGGAAGTCTTCTCTGGAGTGGAGTCTGCCCTCCTTCGAATCCAGGTCTTACTCCTTCTCCCGAACGGGACCCCTGACCTTTTATCCCTCTTCCAGAGGTCTTTCCTTTTCCAGAACTATGTCCCCTACCTAATCTTATTTTCTCCTTTATTGAACCCTTAGGAGGAGATAATTCAGAGAGTTTCATCATTCTTCTACCTCCTTAACTTCTACAAGGTGTTTTACCTTGTTAATCATTCCCATTAAACTTGGATTACCTATAAACTCTTTTGTTTTATTAAGTTTAGTAAGCCCCAAAGCCTTTAAGGTGGCTTTTTGGTCTTTAGGGTATCCTATAGGACTCTTCTTAAGTGTTATCTTCAATTTCATAGCTCACCTCAGAATCTCTTTTACGTCTTTTCCTCTTATATATGCCACATCCTTAGGCAATCTTAACATAGAGAGTGCCTTCATAGTAGCCTTGGCAAGGTTTATTGCATTGGTAGAGCCTAAGGACTTAGTAAGGATATTCTTTATTCCGGCTAGTTCTAGGATAGCTCTTACAGTACCGCCAGCTATAACCCCTGTACCTTCTGATGCAGGTCTTAATACTAATTTGGAGGCACCAAAATCTACTGTTAACTCGTGAGGGATGGTGGTTCCTCTTCTAGGCACAGTGATCATATTTTTCTTAGCCTTATTAATAGCCTTTCTTATAGCATCAGGAGCTTCTCCAGCCTTTCCTAAGGCAAGTCCTACATGCCCCTGCATATCTCCTACCACTACTAAGGCACTAAATCCAAATCTCTTTCCCCCTTTTACAACCTTAGCCACTCTCCTTATAGATATGACCCTTTCTGTATATTCTGGGTTTTCTGGAGTTTCTAGTATATTTATATTATCTTCCATTAAAACTGCAAACCTCCCTCTCTAGCCCCTTCTGCTAGGGCTTTTACTCTTCCATGGAATTTGTATCCCCCTCTATCAAAAACGACCTTACTTATCCCTTTAGAGAGAGCTCTTTCAGCTATGATCTTTCCAATAAACCTTGCCTCTTCTGTCTTCTTGAGTCCTTTAAGTTGAGGTTTCAATTCTGGTTCAAGGGTAGAAGCAGATACCAGGGTATGACCTTTAGTATCATCTATAATCTGAGCATATATATGACTTAGACTTCTAAAGACATTCAACCTTAATCTTTCAGGAGTACCCTTTACTATCTTTCTAACCCTTATATGTCTCATCTTTCGTGCAATCTCTTTTCTACTTTTGTCAATCATCACGTCCTCCTTACTTCTTTGCTCCGACCTTTCCAGCCTTACCAAGCTTTCTTATTACCACTTCATTTACATATTTAATACCCTTGCCACTATAAGGATTCACTGGTCTGGCAGCCCTTATATTAGCTGCCATAGCCCCTACCTTCTCTTTATCTATACCCCTTACAATGACATGTGTCTGGTCAGGAACCTCAAAAGTAACTCCATCAGGTTCAAAGGATACAGGATTGCTATAGCCTATATTTAGGATCAATCTCTCTCCTTGTTTTTGCGCCCTGTAACCAGTTCCTATAATCTCAAGCCTCTTAGAAAATCCTTGAGATACCCCTTCTATCATATTAGCTATAACAGTCCGTACGGTACCATGTAAAGACTTGTATAATTTATCATCATTTGGTCTTTCTACTATTATAGTATTACCTTCCTTCTTAACTATCATCCCGTCAGGTATTATCCTTTCCATATTACCTAGAGGACCCTTTACTCTAATAATATTGTGTTCTATATTTACCTCTACCCCAGAAGGGATAGAAATCGGTCTTTTACCAATCCTAGACATCTATAATCTCCTCCTACCAAACAAAGCAGAGAACTTCTCCACCCAAACCTTCTCTACGTGCCTTCTTCTCAGTCATAATGCCGTTAGATGTGGAGATAATAGCTATTCCTAATCCACCAAGGACCCTGGGCAAATCATTTCTCCTTGCATATATCCTTAATCCAGGTCTACTTACTTTTCTTATCCCAGCAATGGCTGGAATATTCTTGTTGACATATTTCAGATACACCCTTATAAAGGGGAACCTTTCGGTCTCGACCTCTTTATAATCAATTATATAGCCTTCTTCCTTCAAGATTTTCAGGATCTCAAGCTTTATCTTTGATACAGGAGATATATCTACAGTCTCTAAACGAGCCTTACTTGCATTCTTTATCTTAACAAGCATATCAGCAATTGGATCAATCGCCATCTTTACCTCCTACCAACTAGCCTTAACGACGCCAGGAATCACACCTCGATGGGCTAGTTCTCTAAAGCATATTCTGCAGATTCCAAAATCTCTCATATAACCTCGAGGTCTTCCACATAAACTACATCGGTTCTTTTCTCTTACTTTAAACTTTGGTGGTCTTTTGCTCTTTTCTATCATTGCTTTTCGAGCCATATATTCCCTCCTATCAACTTCTAAAAGGCATACCCAGAGATTTNAGGAGCTCGTATGCTTCTTCATCAGTATTTGCAGTAGTAACTATCGTTATATCCATCCCTCTTACCTTTACTACTTTGTCATATTCTATCTCTGGAAAGATCAACTGTTCTTTCAATCCTAAGGANTAATTCCCTTTCCCATCAAAAGACTTGGAACTTACTCCTCTAAAATCTCTTATCCTAAAGAGAGATACATTTAAAAGTTTATCCAAAAATTCCCACATCCTGTTTCCCCGTAAGGTCACCTTACAGCCAATACTCATACCCTTACGAAGTTTAAAATTGGAGATAGATTTTTTAGCCTTTGTAACAATAGGTTTCTGCCCAGAGATAAGTGTCAGGTCATTTAGAGCTGCTTTCAACAGGTCCTGATTCTGGATAGCATCTCCAACCCCCATATTAATTATTACCTTCTCTATCTTAGGCACAGCCATAACACTTTTATATTTAAATCTCTCCATTAAATACGGGACAACTGTCTCTTTATAGTAGTCTTTTAATCTAGGCATATATTCCACCTCTATTAAGTTTCATCGATTATCTCTCCACATTTCTTACATACTCTAACCTTTCTTTCAGAAAGGACTTTAGTCCCTATTCTAGTAGCCTTATTGCAATGCGGACATACAAGCATCACTTTACCCCAGTGCAGAGGGGCTTCTCTTATTACAATACCACCAGTAGGGAATTGAGGACTTGGTTTCATATGTTTCTTTACCCTGTTTAGTCCCTCCACTATAACTGTTTGGTCTTTGGGATATACCTCTAGAACCTTACCTCTTTTCTCTCTATCCTTTCCAGCTATAACTACTACAGTATCACCTTTTTTAAAATGGCTAAGTGTCATTATACCACCTCTGGTGCAAGAGAAATAATTCTCATAAAATCTTTGTCTCTTAATTCTCTAGCTACAGGTCCAAAGATTCTAGTCCCTCTTGGATTTTTCTGTTCATCTATTAGCACAGCAGCATTCTCATCAAATCTTACTATAGTCCCATCAGGACGTCTTATTGCCTTTCTAGTCCTCACTATCACTGCCTTTACTATATCACTCTTTTTTACACTAGAATTAGGGGTGGCCTCTTTTACTGTAGCCACAATTACATCACCAATATATCCATATCTCTGATTTCCNCTACCAAGAACACGTATACAGAGAAGTTCTTTAGCACCAGTATTATCAGCTACCTTCAGGCGTGACATTGGTCGTATCATATTCTTCCCCTTCCTTCCTTCCAAGAATTCTTACCACTTTCCATCTCTTCTCCTTGCTTAAAGGACGAGTTTCCCTAATGAGGACTACATCCCCAACCTGACATTTATTCTCTTCATCGTGAGCCTTATATCTCTTAACAGCCTTTACTGCTTTACCATAGAGGGGATAGATAAATCTTCGTTCCACAGCAACTATAACTGTCTTTTGCATCTTATTGCTTACTACCACTCCAATCCTTTCCTTCTGAACCTTATCCATATCTCCTCCTATTTATTCCCCATCTGCCTCAGATGCATAATCGTGAGTACCCTGGCTATATCCTTTTTTACTTCCTTTATCCTAGCAGTATTTTTTAGTTGTCCAACAGACTTCTGAAACCGCAGGTTAAACAATTCCTCCTTAAGCTCTCTCAATCTAGCCTCTAATTCTATATCCGTCATATCTCTCATAACAGTTGGTTTCATAACTTTTCACCACCTGCAAGCCGNTTTCTTGTAATCATCTGCGTCTTTATCGGTAATTTAAAACTTGCAAGCCTTAATGCCTCTTCAGCTATCTCCTTGGGAAGTCCTCCGATTTCAAACAACACCTTGCCTGGTTTTACAACAGCCACCCAGTGGTCAGGAGCACCTTTACCACTACCCATTCTAGTTTCGGCAGGTTTAGTTGTAACAGGTTTATCTGCTACTACTCTTATCCATACCTTACCACCACGTTTCATTGTCCTATTGAGGACAATCCTAGCCGCTTCTAACTGTGCACTAGTTATCCAGGCAGGTTCAAGGGCTTGTAAGCCATACTCACCAAAAGCCACATAATTCCCATCTATAGCTACCCCTTTCATCCTACCCCTTTGCTGNTTTCTATATTTTACTCTAGTAGGTATCAATGCCATCTAAAACAACCCCTTCCTCTTCTGGTAATGACTCCTCTTCTATGATCTCAGGCTTCTTCTCAGTGACCACATCACCTCTATATATCCACACCTTTATTCCTATCTTACCATAGGTAGTATTAGCTTCGGCAAAGCCATAATCTATATCCGCTCTAAGCCTTTGAAGAGGAACACTCCCCTCTCTATACCATTCACTCCGAGCTATCTCAGCCCCGGCAAGTCTTCCACTNCATGCCACCTTTACCCCCTTAGCTCCAGCTTTAAGTGCCCTCGATACCACATGTTTCATAGCTCTTCTATAGGCTACACGCCTTTCTATCTGAAAAGCCACACTCTCTGCTAAGAGCTGTGCCTCTAAGTCAGGATTCTTTACCTCTTGGATATTAATTGCAATATTCTTTCCTGTCTCTTCAGATAGAACCTTTCTAAGTTCTTCTATACCTCCACCTCCACGTCCTATTATAATTCCAGGCCGTGAGGCATATATCACTACTCTCACCCTTCCAGGAAGACGTTCAATATCTATCGCTGGAATACCAGCATTGGAGTATTTCTCCTTTATAATGCTTCTTATCCTTATATCCTCTAGTAGATAATCCTTATATCCTCTAGTAGCAAACCATTTAGCATTCCAATTCCTTACTATTCCTAGTCTTAGTCCAATCGGATTTACTTTATGCCCCATCTACTCACTCCTTCTCCTCAAGAATAATGTATAAGTGGCTGGTAGGTCTCTTCCTTGGATTTACCCTACCCATAGCTCCTATAGTAAATCTCTTCAAAACAGGACCTCTATTAGCATAGGCATGGAATACATAGAGATTATCCTCAGAAAGTTCAAAATTATTTACTGCATTAGCTATAGCTGAGTTAAGAACCTTTTCTACAATCTTAGGGGCTTTTCCAGGAAGGAATCTCAGTATAGCCCTAGCCTCTTCCACTCCCTTTCCTCTAATTAAAGCCATAACTCTGTTTGCCTTTCTAGGAGAGATCCTTACATATTTAGCTATTGCCTGTGTCTCCATCAAAACCCTCCTACTTCAACTCTCTGGAACGTCTAGTAACTTCTCCATGTCCCCTAAATGTTCTTGTTGGAGCAAACTCTCCCAGCCTATAACCAACCATATTCTCTGTTATATATAGAGGAACATGTTTCCTTCCGTTGTATACAGCTATAGTATGTCCAATCATTTCTGGAATAACCATAGAACTTCTAGACCAGGTTCTTATTACCTTTTTCTCGTTATTTTTATTCATCTCTAATATCTTCTTAAGGAGTTTTGGATGAACATACGGTCCCTTTTTACTAGAACGTCCCATTTACTTTCTCCTCCTCACTATAAACTTATCAGAAACCTTATTCTTTCTAGTCTTATACCCAAGTGTCGGCTTTCCCCATGGGCTAACAGGTCCGGGTAATCCAACAGGTGCCTTTCCCTCTCCTCCACCATGAGGATGGTCCACTGGATTCATAGCTGCTCCTCTTACCTTAGGTCTTCTGCCAAGCCATCTAGTTCTTCCTGCCTTGCCAAGATCAATATTCTCATGGTCTAGATTTCCAACCTGGCCTATAGTAGCTTTACATTTGAGATTTATCCTTCTAAGCTCTCCAGAAGGAAGCCTCAAAAGGGCATAATCCCCTTCCTTCGCCATTAATTGTGCTCCAGCACCTGCTGCCCTAGCGATCTGCCCGCCCCTTCCAGGGACGAGTTCTATATTGTGAACAATAGTACCAACAGGTATATTTGCCAAAGGTACACAATTCCCAGGAAGTAGGTCGGCTGTCTCTCCTGACATTACTGTATCTCCAACAGAGAGCCCTAATGGAGCAAGGATATATCTTTTCTCCCCATCAGCGTAAGACAAAAGGGCAATTCTGGCCGACCTATTTGGGTCATACTCTATAGAAACTACCTTAGCAGGGATATTCTCTTTATCTCTCTTAAAATCAATAATTCTATACTTTCTAAGTGTTCCTCCTCCTCTATGCCTTGTAGTTATACGTCCCTGTATATTTCTTCCAGCATCTTTCTTCAAAACAGTCGTAAGACTAGGCTCTGGTTCTTCTTTTGTTATCTGGCTAAAATCATCTACAGTAAAAAATCTTCTTCCAGGAGAAGTAGGCTTAAATGTCTTTATCCCCATACCTTCACTCCTTACAATCCTTCAAAGAAGGAAATTGAATTTCCCTCAGCCAGCGTCACTATAGCTCTTTTATAAGCTGAAGTCTTTCCTACAAACATTCCCATTCTCTTCTCTTTACCTTTTCTATTAATAATACTCACCTTTTCCACCTTTACCCCGAAAATCTCTTCTATAGCCTTCTTTACCTCAATCTTATTGGCATAGGAAGCAACTACAAATTCATATTTCCCCAACGTTCTCAGGTCAGTAGCCTTTTCGCTAATTATGGGTCTGATAATAATATTTCTCGGATCAAACATATAAATTCACCTTTCCTTTAAATCCCTCAAGGATAGAAGGAGAAGTTAAAAGATAATCGTATCTTAAAACATCATATACTGAGATCTCTTGAGGCTTTTTAGCAGTAACATAGGGGATATTCCTGGCACCAAGAACAAAATTCGAACCAAGGTCATCTGTAACTAATAAGCAATCAGAGATGATGCCAAGGTTATCTAATATTTCTGCTACCTTTCTTGTCTTAGGCTCATCGATGTTAAAATCATTTACTAAAATAAGTTGATTTGAATCTATCTTGTCTATAATAGCAGAAACAAGTCCTAACCTTCTTACTTTTTTAGGAAGGACCAATCTTACATCTCTCGGATGTGGGCCAAAAACTACCCCTCCCCCTTTCCATATTGGAGAGCGTATACTACCATGTCTAGCTCTTCCAGTACCTTTCTGTCTCCAAGGTTTTCTTCCACCACCTCTTACCATACTTCTTGTCCTAGTAGAGGCAGTTTTAGGGTACATATTAGCTAGAGATACCTTAACGGCATAATATACAGCATGCTGATTAACATCTATCTCAGGGAAAGAAAAACTCCCAACCTCTTCTCCTGAGAGATCGTATACCTTAATCTCTTTACTCATTTGCCTCTACTCCTTTTCCAGTCTTTCTGGCATCTCTTATAATAATAAGATTGTTCCTTGCACCTGGAACGGCACCTTTTACAAGTATTAAACCTTCATCTTCATAAACCTTTACTACCTCTAGTGACCTAACAGTTACAGTCTCTCCCCCCATTCTTCCAGGGAAATGATGTCCCTTAAAAACCCTAGAAGGATAGGAACTAGCACCTATAGAACCTGGAGCTCTGTGGAACATAGAGCCATGGCTAGCCCCTCCACCAGAAAAATGCCATCTTTTTACTCCACCAGAGAAGCCCTTCCCTTTCGATACTCCAGTAACATCTATCTTATCTCCAGGTTTAAATATCCCAACGGTAATAATTTCTCCTTCTTTTAGGTCTTCAGTTATTGAATCTACTCGTATTTCTTTCAAGACCCTATAATAAGAGGACTCCAGCTTCTTAAAAAAACCTCTTAAAGGTTTGTTTAATTTAGACTCCTTAACCTCTTCAAATCCTAAGAGTAAAGAATTATACCCATCTTTATCTTGGACCTTCTTCTTGAGAAGTTTACAACCGTCAGATTTTATTACCGTTACAGGAACTCTATTTCCTCCCTCATCAAAAATCTGGGTCATACCAATCTTTCTTCCTAATATACCTTTAATAACCATAGCTATCACATCCTACAGCTTTATTTCCACATCTACTCCAGAAGGCAAACTCAACTTCATAAGGGCATTTATCGTCCTAGGAGTAGGATCTAGGATATCTATTAGTCTTTTATGTACTTTGACATAAAACTGTTCTCTAGAATCCTTATCTATATTGGTAGAACGTAAGATACAATAAAGCTTTTTTTCTACAGGTAAAGGGATAGGACCAGAGATATCAGCACCTGTCCGTTTAGCAGTAGAGATTATCTTTTTGGCCGATTGATCTAATAGGTCTATGTCAAAAGCTTTTAATTTTATTCTCATCTTCTGCCTCATCTCTATTCTTCAAGCTGAGTTATAACTCCAGCTCCTACTGTCCTCCCTCCTTCCCTTATTGCAAACCTCAACCCTTCCTCTAATGCTACTGGCACTATCAACTCTACCGCCATCGTTATGTTGTCCCCTGGTATCACCATCTCTACTCCATCGGGTAGCTTTATCGTACCTGTAACATCTGTAGTCCTAAAGTAGAATTGTGGCCTGTATCCATTGAAAAATGGTGTGTGCCTTCCTCCTTCATCCTTCGTCAATACATATACCTGTCCCTTGAACTTCGTATGTGGCTTTATACTCTTCGGCTGCGCCAATACCATCCCCCTCTCTACTTCATCCTTGTCTATACCCCTTAGCAATACCCCTATATTATCTCCTGCCATCCCCTGGTCTAACGTCTTCCTGAACATCTCTATCCCAGTCACTACCGACTTCTTTATCTCGGGACTCATTCCTACTATCTCTACCTCATCCCCTAACTTCACTATACCTCTCTCTACTCTACCTGTTACTACCGTACCTCGCCCTGTTATCGTAAATATGTCCTCTATTGGCATCAGGAATGGCTTGTCTATCGGCCTCTGCGGAGTGGGTATATAGTCATCTACTGCATCCATTAACTCCCATATCTTACCACACCACTCACATTCCCTCTTCCCACATCCACACTCTAATGCCTTTAACGCTGAACCCCTTATTACTGGCACCTCATCCCCAGGAAATTGATACTTCGATAGCAGGTCCCTTACCTCCATCTCTACTAGGTCTATCAACTCCGGATCGTCTACCATATCTATCTTGTTCAAAAATACTACTATGTACGGTACATTTACCTGTCTAGCTAAAAGTATATGCTCCCTCGTCTGGGGCATTGGACCATCTGCTGCTGATACTACTAGTATAGCCCCATCCATCTGCGCTGCGCCTGTTATCATATTCTTTACATAGTCCGCATGCCCTGGACAGTCTACATGGGCATAGTGCCTCTTCTCTGTCTCATACTCTACATGTGAGATGTTTATTGTAATACCTCTTTCTCTCTCCTCTGGAGCATTATCTATCTCATAGAAATCCTTCGGCTGGGTCTTCCCCAACGTTGCCAATACCTGCGTAATGGCTGCTGTTAATGTGGTCTTTCCATGGTCTACATGCCCTATCGTGCCTACATTTATATGCGGCTTGGTCCTTTCAAACTTCTGCTTAGCCATATAGTTTTTATTCCTCCTATACCTCTATTTTAATAAACTAATTATGGAGCCCACGACCGGGATCGAACCGGTGACCTTATCCTTACCAAGGATACGCTCTGCCTACTGAGCTACATGGGCTCTAAATGGAGCGGGAAACGGGACTCGAACCCGCGACACCCAGCTTGGAAGGCTGGCGCTCTACCAACTGAGCTATTCCCGCTCTGGTGGGGAGGGAGAGATTCGAACTCCCGAAGGCAGGCGCCAACTGATTTACAGTCAGTCCCCTTTAGCCACTTGGGTACCTCCCCAGTGGAGCCGACGATCCGACTTGAACGGACAACCCGCTGATTACAAATCAGCTGCTCTGCCGGTTGAGCTACGTCGGCCTACCGCATTAATTACGGAATTAATTATACATTAAGAATATCCTAAATGCAATAGGATGGTCTTCAAAAATAATCTTCATAAAGTTTAATATGGTCATAAAAAATAACAAGGGACCTGGCAGGTTCTAGATTAATATTATTAAATCTACCAAGCCCCCCTATACTACAAAAGTTTCTCTTTAATACAGGTCATCCAGCATTTCGTCCCATTCTGTATCATGAGCAAGGTCTAATAGGGAATAACTTGTCTTACCGTTATTAAACTGAGTTGTGTTCTGTGGTAACCATATAGAGATACCATGTGAATTAGCCATACTGGTACCACTGTGCCCTTCTTTTATCACCACATTATTTATAGCAGTCATTACTGCTTGTGCTGCATTCTTTATGGCGGTTGGCATTGAGGAATAATCGTTAAGTCTTTTAGCAAAATCGTACAGGTCTTTATAGTCTGTATAGGTATAACTTTGAGTACTACTTATTATTTCTTTTACCGTACCCCATGCACTTGAATTGCTCCTGATAGCGTGGGCTAAGTCATTAGCCTTGTAAGCTACCTCTCTTGAATATAGAATCCTAGAAGATAGAGTAACACCCCCACCCGGATATTCAGCCACATAATGGTCTACTATCTTCTGTGTGAAAGTGGATAAATCTATATTAGGATTGTTCTTTAATTCCTGTAATATATTATCATAGGGCCAACCATTACCAGGTATAGTTTCTTCAGATGCTACNAGATAGTATCCTCTAAACATTATTTGATGGGCAACCTCTTCCATCTGCATAAGGCAGGCATCCATTCCTACGATATGTATTGGCCTAGGAATAGAGGCAAAGACGTTACCCAGCTCTACGGTATCTATAGAAGAGCCACTAGAGTCATCGTAAGAGATTCCCTTTATAGCTTCTCCAGCCTTTCTTCTCCAGCCACCTCCATGGTCCCAGACAACTAATACATATCTACTGGCAGGATAGTTCGTCATTGCCCAATCTATAAAGTTTAGAAGAACGTTTGGGTCACCAAAGTCCTGTTCAGGAAGAGTATCTAATGTTGTCAAACNTCCCTGATTCACCTTGTATCTCCAGCATCCACTTTGACTATACTTATCTACCTGAACTATAATGTCTAGCTTATTTGTAGAACCAACAGCCATCATCTCATTCAGGTCTCCCTGAACTGCACCATCAAGGCTGTTATCTCCATTTATATACACCATAAATGTCCACTTGATATTATTATCAACAGTGACACTTATAGCTGGAGACTCTCGAGTTGTTCCACCAGAAGCATATGCCTTTGCCTTTATCGAGTAGGTTCCATTAGCGAAAGTAGTGGTATCCCAATCGGTAGAATAAGATGGTGGATAAGCAGTAAATATACTTGGGGGATACGGACCACCGGTTATAGTAAATTCTACCCTTGTTACACTTGAAGCCAGAGAACCAGCTACACTGGCTTTTAACTCAACCATATCACTTACTGTAGAACCACTAGAAGGGTTTGTAATAACAACCAGCAAATCTATACAGCTACTGCAACTCCCACCAATCTGACCCATAATAAAAACAACTAACACCAAAACAAGAAGCTTCCAAACTAGAGCCTTCATCTTCTACCACCTCCAGAATTATTTTTTAAACAAAAACCCAAGTACCCCCTTTTAAACAGCAGGCTTGAAGATTAATCTTCTCTTGGAATTATAAGAGATAATATCTTGAAATAGAAATTACCGTAAAAACTATTTAAACAGGTTAAACAAATAGGAACAAACCTATAAAACTTTATCAGTATCTCCTTTTCATCACCTCCCCATATATCATTTATATTATAGACCTTATATATGAAATGTCAACTAAAAATAACTATTGTCACGATTCTGTTTGGAAGGGTCTACTGTGGATGGGTATGTCCTCTTGGAGCGGTACAGGAACTTATATATGTGGATAGATATAAGATAAAGGTCCCCAAAAAACTGGATAGGTATCTAAGGTATATAAGGTTTGTTATACTCGGTATATTTCTCTACCTTACCATCATCAGCTCTAGATATATGTGGGGTAAGTATGAACCATTCAAGGTCCTTTTCAACTTTAATGGAAGTAGACTGGCATTTATTCTTCTTTTAGTGGTGCTTGGTCTCTCTGTATTCATTGAGAGGGTCTACTGTAAGTATATATGCCCGATGGGAGGATTCCTTTCTATAATAGCCAGATTCTCTATATTTGGTGTAAGAATAGACAAGAACAAATGTGTAAACTGCCAGAGATGTGAAAGACTATGCCCTATGGGAGCAATAGAGAATAGAGAAGGTAAGACTACGATAGACAAAGGGGAATGTATAGACTGTCTCAGATGTAAGGATGGATGTTCCAAAGGGGCTCCAAGTTGTAGATAGAGCCCCTTTTCCTCTCAGGATAACTTGATTGCCTGATTTAATAACTGGATACTGGCTAAGATACCTTCCTCAGAGGGGGATTTCCCTTCAAACTCGATAGAGAGATAACCGTTATAGCCAGCATCTTTAAGCATTCTGACTATCTTAACGTAATCAGGGTTGAGGTTAAAGTCATAAAAGATTCCCCCACCCCAGTATGTCTTTGCATGGACAAGAACAGTATGCGGAATAAGAGAGGCTAACTGTTCGTATGTATTCTCCCTGAAGTTTCCACAGTCCAGGCAGACCTTTAACCACTTACTATTTACACCGTTTATTATGTCCAGTACGCCTTTAGTAGAATAGGTAAGTCCCCAGTGATTCTCTACTGCCAGAGTGATTCCATATTGACTGGCAAACTCTGTGCATTCCTTAAAACATTCTATATTCCACTCTACTCCCTGATCATAAGAATATCCCTCCAGAGGTGGTTCCTTTCCATCAAGAGCCATCAGTTCTATAAAGTCCTTGATCGTTCCCCACCTGCCTCCAAAGACCCTTATTATAGGGGCTCCCAGTTTGGAGGCTATAACTATCCACTTCTTTACCTTCTCTACCTCAGACCTTCTTACTTCTGGGTCAGGATTTACAAAGTTATT
>JGI24721J44947_10003114_pt1 | contig 23472 bp, 17 predicted proteins | sample YelNatPaOPGAMG01_FD_44947 | JGI IMG/M metagenome (IMG submission 44947) | reverse complement strand
CCCCTCCGGTGGAAAGGCGGCAGAAGGCATCGGCAAGCCAGACCGGAAGACCACTAAGATTGTCAAAAGTCAGGCACCAGGAATTGTTGGCGGCGATCATTAAATCCCGAATCTCTCTGGGGACGCTTCGCAAGGGCGTCGTGCTGGGGTCAAGGAGCGCTTTTAACAACCTGGCCGCCGTGGTCTTCGCCGAACCTTGCTCACCTTGCAAGGCCAAGATGGGATAAGGACCTGGTGAGAAGGCGGCAATCAGGATGGCCACAAAAAGGCGCCAGCACTCTTCTGTCCTGACGTTCAGAAACCGCCGCAATTCATTCAGGCTACCACCCCTTTGAGGGATGGGCAAAGGGGCCATGCCTTTGGAGCGGCGGAATTTCACGGGAGGATCGGTCACCACCTGCCACCCCTCCGGGGTGATCTTCACAGCTTGCCNTTGTCCATTGCAAAGGTCGAGGTATATGGCCTCCTCGGTGTGGGCTACACGGACATGGACTTTATGCTCCTGGCCTTCAAACTGGGCCCGGGCCTCCAACACCCCCAAGACATCCTGGACCGCCTGACCGCCGGGAGCCATTCCCTGGGCTTGGTAGTAGCATCGCAACAGCCATCGCCTGAAGCCCTTGGACCTGATGGGCCAGTGCTCCCTGTGCCCGTCCACCAGGATGGTGGCGTAGCAGTCGAACTCGGGGGTGTGCCAAAGTTCAGCATCCGCTGAGGCTTGTAGAAGCAATTCTGCCTGGGTGGGTTTACTCTTGCTTTCCCCCCCCTTCCCGCCCGGAGTGTAGTTTCCCACGCTCACCGCAATACGACGGACTTCGGCCTCGGGGAGAGGAGGATCACAACGCCCCGCATTCACCGCCACGAGCGCAACGGCGATCTCTTCCTCGGTCATACCGCGCCGGCGCATGGATCCGGCCAGGCTGGTCAGGGCGTTATTCCGCTTCCCCGTGGGTATAAGAGATCCCCCCTGTGGAGGCGAGGTAGCATGGGAAGACTCCTCACGCTCCATCAATTCCCTTAACCAGGGGGGAATGGGGGCCACCGCCACCGAGGTGGGTGGAATTTCCCAGGTGTATGGTCTCCCTGACACATGAAGAGACGGTGGGGCCACGACGAAGCCTCCCCTGGCTTTAAGGTCAACTCCTTTACAATCAGGCAATTCCTTGGGAAACTTTACGCCGTTCCCCGGGTGGCCCAGGTAGAAATGCCAGCCCCCACCCCCTGTTCTCACCTTGGGCGTCAAGGGCATTTTCCCAGGCAGGCGGTCTGGATGACCGCCGTTTCTGGGGTCGATGTCCACTACCACCAAGCCAGATTCGGGGCCGGTGCCGATTCCGATGTTGGCCAGGGGGTACCGCCGCCACCAGGCCCGGATGGTCTGCGGGTCCGTAGAGGCATCTTTCACACCGTGGGGGGCCAATGCTCCAATAGGATGCTTCGCAAGGTTTTTGCATCCATGCTTCCCGCAGGCGCACCGGCCATTCTCCGGCCACCAGACGGGAATCACTGGCCAGCCGCGGGCGGCATAAGCCAGGGCGGCCTCCAGCTGGGCCGAAGTGTTATCTAAATGCCGACCGCTCATGGGGCCTCCCGCCGGGGGCGAGGCTCGACGCTGTGTTGCTTAACCCATTCCACTATGGCTTCTGGCCGGAAGAAACAGCGTCTCCCGATTTTTACAAAGGGAATTTCTCGTCTGCTGACCTTGCCCCGGATTGTATGTTTGCTGATGTTAAGAAAGGCTGCAACTTGCTCAATGTCCCATAGAGGCTGCATGATGATGTCCTCCGTATGGTTTTTGAATTGACCATAGCAGAAATCACCAAGAGCAAGCTGCAACTCTGGACAAAATAGTTACTTAAAAAGTGAGACAGAAATAACTGAAGTGATTAGAAGCAGATAAGAGCTTGTGCAGGATATATCATGGCTGGACAAAAAAGTTATTTATCGAGTGGATTCATACTCTATCCCAGTCAATCTCTGGGAAATCGGTTTTTAACTTCTTCTTCAGTCCTTGAGGAGACATGGGTTTGGGCAATAACTTCCACTCAACTAACTTCTTAATTACTTTGTTCCAAGGCATCCGTTCTTTTCTTACCCTTTTCTTTTCCTGCAGATGTCCCTTAAAATCGAATTCACATAAAACATCTTCTTCCTGGACATTGCGGAGTCTCAGCACCGCATATTTGAGTTCCAGATTCACAGGCGGTTTTAATCCGGCCTCCAACCCTAGCTTGGCCTTCCGCAATTGTTTCCGGCCATCCAGAACCCTCTGGGTCAAAACCCATTCCTTAAAATGTTTCTTCGCCCAATCGGGAAGGTCGGGGTGCAGATGCCATACACCCTCAGCACCCTTCCGGACTAAACCAGACCGGAGGGCTTTGGCCGACAACTCATGAAGGTCTCGGAGGGCCGGCTCAACCTCTTCAGGAACAAGTTCCGGGGAGAGTCCATGATAATCCTTCAAAACTTTCTTCAACCCTTCAAGCTCATCGAGCAAGTGCTTTTGACTTGGAGTAAAAGGGGCAAAATCCATAGGTCAGCTCCTCTGACGGTCATCACAAGTTGGTGAGAAAGATGCCTGTCCTTTGGACGCTGCTCTCAGGAGGCGGTAAAATTATAAACTATAGTGCGCAAAATAGGTGTCCATATAGGTGTCCAACATCCCGGTTTTTTGGGGTCTCTAAAGACATTTCCCACACAATAGCGCAAAAGCTAACTACTTACAAGAAATAAGAAAAGGCGACTTGGCATAAATACTGCTAACTCGCCTCGTTGGCATTAGGAATCCCTTGCTCTGTCCATTGCTGAGCTACGGGGGCGTGGTTTGCCGCCGCGGCTGGGGAATGGCCGCGTGCCGCTACATTATATGAAAGTTGTCAGGGGCCTGCAATCTTCGCGACCGGTCTCCTTGTCAGGCCGAAAGGGGCTCAAGCGCCCCTCACCTGCTCTTAACGGACAGCCAGAGCGGAGAAATAAGCTTCACTGATTTATGGGTGAGCTCTAGACCCATGAAAATGCGTGGAGCGCGCCATACGCTCAGCCCTGAACCCGGACCTGACCCTCCTGAAAGTCACATCGCCCCCCAACCGGCGTCTTGAAGCCCGGGGATGCCTGTGGTATGATACGCCGATTTGAAAGGGAGGGGTATGTGGAGAAAAGCGCTCTGGTTCTGGGCTTGGCTTGCCCTGTTGCTGGGGGGAGGTGCGGTCTGGGGCGCAGAGATGCCCCTCTTAAAGCACGAGCGTTTCCAGGGAGGGCCTTGGCGCCTCCGGGCCAAACGGGTGCTCTATGACGCCAATACCCGCACCTACACCGCGGAAGGGCAGGTGGAAATCGTCCAGGGTGACCGGCGCCTGACCGCAGACTGGGCCAAGGTCAACGAAGCCACCAAGATCGCCCACCTCAAGGGCAATGTGGTCCTGATTTTGGGGGAGGACGTTTTTTCCGGCCAGGAAGGTTCCTTCAACCTGGTGACCCGCAGCGGTGAGATGCACAGAGCGCGGTTGTTCCTCAGGCGCAACCATTTCCGGGTGGACAGCGACCTGATCCGCAAGACCGGCGAAAATACCTATTTTGCCGAGATGGCCACCATTACCACCTGCGACGCGGACCGGCCGGCCTGGAGCTTCAAAACCAAAAAAATCAGGGTGGTTCTGGACGGCGCGGCCCAGAGCAAGGCAACCTCGCTACGGCTGGGCGGAGTGCCGGTGTTTTATACGCCGTTTCTGACCCTGCCGGTCCTTACCAAACGGCAGTCCGGTCTGCTGCTGCCGAATGTCGAGTTCACCAAGGCCAGCGGCACGGTTTTGGAGTTTCCGGTCTATTGGGCCATCAGCAATTCCTCGGATCTCACCCTTTATCAGAACTACTTAAGCAAACGGGGTTATATGCAGGGACTGGATCTACGCTACCGGGGCCGCAACAATGCAGCCGGCGACCTGCGCTTCCTTTACCTGAAAGACGGCAGCACTGACACCCCGGTGGCCAACCGTTTCTGGGTGGCCGGCATGGTGGATCAGCCTTTGGCGCCTAATGTCGAGATGCGCCTGACCGCGGACCACGTGAGCGATGCCGCGTTCCTCGAACGCTTCAACTTCGGGTACCTTGGCCTGAGCCGATACTCCCGGGATCTTCTGAGCACCTTCGGCCGGCAATTGGAACAGGAAGAGGTCAAGACCAGGGTCTCGACCCTGCTGGTCTCAGGCAATTTCCCGTGGGCCAATCTTACCGTGCACGGGCGCGACTACCAAAGGCTGAGGCTGGATGAACCTTTCCCATTCAACCATGTCCCGGGCGCCAATTTTACCACCCTGACCACTCCCGTGAAAAATTGGCCGTTTATGGTGGGTCTGGAATCGTCCTATGGCTATTTCCTGCAGGAACGGGGCGGCAGCGGCCACCGCCTGGACTTCCACCCGCAGGCCTGGTTCCAAGCCAATCCGCTCTCGCTGTTGTCCCTGGAAGCCCGGGCCGGGTTCCGGGAAACCGCGTTTTTAGTGGATGTGGCTGATCCGGCGCGGCAAAGGGTCTCTTCAAGTTCCCGAGAACTTTATGACATCAAGGCGTCGGTGGCCACCACCTGGTTCAAGGATTATAAAATCGGCCCGGAGGACGGCGGGGAGCTTTACCGCCATTATCTGCGGCCGGAAGTGACTTATTGGAACATGCCTTTTTACAACCCCCTGCGGCTGCCCTACTATGATCCTTTTGACTGGGGCTGGGTTGACCGGACCAGCCGCAACCTGCCGGTGCGGGAGGGGGAAGACCCCCTGGGCGGGGTCAATTCCATCACCTACGGCATCAGCAGCAACTTCCTGCACCGGCGGCAGACCGCCCAGGGGCAAATGGTGGTTCAGGATGTCTTCTGGTTCCGCTTCCTTCAGGGCGTCTTTTTCAACAAATTTCACATGGGCCTGGACGGGGTGCCCCAACCCCACCGCCGCTTCTCTGACTTCTTGGCCGAGGCGGAATTTTATCCCTCCCACCGGGTGACCCTGGGCGGAGAGGTGGCCGTCTCGCCTTATAACGAGGGTTTCACCCACGCCAAGGCGAAATTTACTTTCTTTGACACCATGAAACAAAGATATTTGAACATCAATTACCTGTTCATCAAGAATTTTGCCAACCAGATCAGCTTGACCACCTACCTGAACCTCTTCCCTTCCGTTAAGACTTGGTTTACGATTAACCACACGTTCCTTACGAGCAACAAACTTGAGAGAAGATATGGCCTGATCCTCAAGAAGCAGTGTTGGGGCGTGGCCTTAAGCTACACGGAACGGCCCGACGACCAGCGGGTAAGCGTTACTTTGATCATCCCCAGCCTGATGGAGAAAATCAACCGCTTGCCGGTTTATATTCCGGAAGGGCGGGAGAGTGAACGGGCCGTCATCACTCCGTCGCTTGACCAAGGGTTTAATGACAAAATGAGGAGGTAGCACTACCACATGAAACTGGCAATCGTGGGCGCGGGCTACGTGGGTCTGGTGACCGCCGCGTGCTTCGCTGAGATGGGTAACGAAGTGATTTGTGTGGATGCAGATGCTGAAAAAATCAGCGGGCTCAAAAAAGGCCGCATTCCTATTTACGAACCCGGGCTGGAAGATTACGTCAAGCGCAACCACGCCGACAAGCGGTTGACTTTCACCACCGACTTGGCCAGCGCGGTGCAGAAAAGCCTGGTCATTTTTATTGCGGTGGGCACCCCGCAGGACAAGGACGGCTCCGCCGACCTGTCCGCGGTTCTGGCGGTGGCCCGGGAAATCGGCAAGACCATCAACGGCTACAAGGTGATCGTGGAGAAATCCACGGTGCCGGTGGGCACCGCGGCCAAGGTGCGGAAGGTCATAAGCGAGGAGTTGGCCGCCCGAGGGGTGGACTATGAATTTGACGTGGTCTCCAACCCTGAGTTTCTGAAAGAGGGGACCGCCCTGGATGACTTCATGAAGCCGGACCGCATCGTGGTGGGCTGCGACGATGTGCGGGTGGCCGAGCTGATGAAGGAACTTTATGCCCCCTTTGTGCGCACCCATCACCCCATCATCATTATGGATGTGGTTAGCGCCGAACTGACCAAATACGCGGCCAACGCCTTTTTGGCCACCAAGATCTCCTTTATCAACGAAATCGCCAATATCTGCGCCCTCACCGGGGCGAATATCAGCATGGTTCGCCAAGGCATCGGCTCGGACTCCCGGATCGGCCACCTGTTCCTCTTCCCGGGTTTAGGCTACGGCGGTTCCTGCTTTCCCAAGGACATGCAGGCGCTGATCCACACGGCCCGGTCCCTCGGCTATACCCCCCGCCTCCTGGACGCCGCGGAGGCCATCAACTTTGCCCAGCGGGAAAAATTCGTGACTGTGATAAAAAACTATTTTCAGGGCAACCTGAAAGGCAAAACCCTGGCAATATGGGGTCTGGCCTTCAAACCCGGAACCGATGACGTGCGGGAGGCCCCGGCCCTTACAGTCATTGCCCGTCTGGCGGAGTTGGGCGCCACGATCCAAGCCTTCGATCCCCAGGCCATGCATACGGCCCGCCAGGAGCTGGGGGAGTTGCCCCAGGTGAGCTATGCCAAATCCTGCTACGAGGCCCTGAAGGGCGCGGATGCCCTGGTTATCAACACCGAGTGGACCAGCTTCCGCGAGCCGGACTTTGAGCGGATAAAATCGCTGCTGAAACAGCCGGTGATCTTCGACGGCCGCAATCTTTACAATCCGGGGAAAATGGACCAACTCGGCTTTCAGTATTTTTACGTGGGGAAAAAAATCGGGGCGGAGTAATACCCGGGAGAAGACCACGATCAGCCCACGATCGTGCCCTGCGGCTTTTTTCAAGACAGGTTCCGTCGGCTGGTTTGTTGGAGCTGGAAGCTGAGGCCACCCTATGAGTCTAACTTGGGATGAACCAACGCCTTCCCTGGAGCGGCTGCGCCAGGCCGACCTGAGGCGGTTTGCCGGCCTGCGGGTCCTGGTGGCCGGCGACTTCATGCTGGATGAATACATCTGGGGCAAGGTGAGCCGCATCTCTCCGGAAGCNCCGGTCACCGTGGTTGAGGTGGAGCGGGAGACCCGCACCCTCGGGGGCGCGGGCAATGTGGTGAACAACCTGGCGGCCCTGGGGGCCAAAGTCGAGGTTATCGGCCTGGTGGGAGAAGACCCTCCCGCGGCCACCCTGCGTCAGGAACTAGGGCGTCTTAAAGTTGCGGCGGACGGCCTGTTCACTGCCCCGGAGCGGCGTACTACCCGCAAGACCCGAGTATACGGGGGACAACAGCAGATAGTACGCATCGACCGGGAGACCCGGACGCCCGCTCCGGAGAGCTTCACCACCCGGGCTTTGGCTTATCTGCAAGAACGGCTGCCAGGCCTTAAGGCCCTTATCCTCTCGGACTACGCCAAAGGGGTGCTGACCGCAGATTTCTTAAAAGAAGCCATCCGCCTGGCCCGGGACCAAGACGTGCNGGTGGTGGTGGACCCCAAGGGCCNGGACTATACCCCTTACGCCTTTGCCACGGTGGTCACCCCCAATGTCAGGGAACTGGAACAGACTGTGGGGCGGCCGCTGGGATCCTGGGAGGAGCGGGTGGCGGCCGCCGGGGAACTGCGGACCCGCCTGGGACTTGAGGCCGTCCTGGTGACCGAAGGCTCCGCCGGCATGACCCTGGTGGCCCCCAGGGGGGCGATGAAGCTTCAGGCCCGCACCCCCCGGGAGGTCTTCGACGTCTCCGGGGCCGGGGACACGGTGGCTGCGGTCCTGACCCTGGGTCTGGCCGCCGGCTTCACTTTGGGTGAAGCCGCGGCCCTGGCCAACCTGGCCGCGGGGGTAGTCGTAACCAAGCGGGGCACCGCGCCCATCCTGCTCAGTGAAATGGAGCGGGAACTTAAAGGAACCGTGCATCAGGCGGAAAAGATCGTGGGCCTGGCGGAGCTTGCTTTCATCGTGCCCCACCTCAAGGCCCAGGGCAAGCGGGTGGTCTTCACCAACGGCTGCTTTGATCTTCTCCATGTGGGCCACGTCAGGTTTTTGGAGGAATCCAGACGCCGGGGAGACGTGCTGGTGGTGGCGGTGGACACCGACGCCTCGGTGCGTCGGGTGAAGGGAGAAGGGCGCCCGGTGCTGGCTGAACAGGAGCGCCTGCGGATGCTCGCCGCCTTGGCCGCGGTGGACTACGTCACCTTGTTCGAAAGCAATCAACTCTCAGAAATTCTGACCACACTCCAGCCCGACGTCTTAACCAAGGGAAGTAATTACCCGGAAGAAGCAGTGGGAGGCCGGGATCTTGTCACCGGCTACGGCGGCCAAGTAGCCCTCGTACCGGTGAGCGACCCGGTGTCCATAACCGGCCTGATCAACCGCATCCGGCAGGAATAAGGCTTTTAAANTACCTGTGAACGCCGGAATCATAAGATCCGATAGGGCTTCCTGACTGTTTAATTTTCCGGTTTTACCTCCCGAAACCTCCCCGCCCCCAGGATGGCAGGCAGGCGATCGGCTCAGATGCCGCCAGAAATCGAGCGGCGCGTTGTTTTTCAGGGGGCGATACGGTTGTGGTAATAGCTGATGATGTCCCGCTTGGAAATCATGCCGACAATTTTGTCTGGATTTTCGTCCTGGATCACGGGCAACTCATCCACACCGATCATGGCCATTTTATCCAGGGCGCTTTGTAGGGTATCGTTCCAGGAGACGGTCACTACACCGGAGGTTGCCACGTCCCGGGCCACCACCACCTTGGCAAGGGACTCCTCGAAGAGGAATTCCCGCACATCGTTGATGGAGAGGATGCCGATCAGCTTGCCCTGAGAGTCGATGACCGGAAAATGGGAATCCTGGGAGCCGGTCACCAACTTGATGAGCATCTCGAAGGGCATATTTTCAGGGATTAGGGTTACCGGGCGTTCATCCATGGCGTCGCGCACCAGCATGTTTTCCAGGACGCCCCGGGCGAATTCCCGGAGGTGGGCCGGGGACGCCAAGCGATCCACCAACTGCTTTTCATAGATGCTGTGGCGACCCAGGAGGAGGTAGGCCACGGAGGCTACCAGCATCAGGGGTACCAGCAGGTTGTANCTGCCACACATTTCGGAGGCCATGATGATGGCCGACACCGGGACCTTGGCCACCCCGCCGAAAAATCCGCCGATCCCCACCAGGACAAACGAGTTAGGATGAATGACCCAGCTAGGGGCCAGTTGGTGCCCGAGAAAGCCGAAAGCCCCGCCCAGCATGGCGCCGATGAAGACCGACGGCCCCAGGATGCCGCCGCTGCCGCCGGAGCCGACGGTGATGGAGGTGGCCGCGATTTTTAAAAAACCGAGGGCCAGCATGAGTCCCCAGAAAAGGCTCCCCTCCATGCTGGTCTGGATCCAGCCGTAGCCCCCGTCCAGCACCGGCGGAGCGAGGTAGGCGATGACCCCTAATATGAAGCCGCCCAGGGCCGGCTTCAGAAAGCGGGGAAGGTCAAGGGGTCCGAAGACGCNCTCCCGGGCGGCGAAAAAAACCTTGATGAAAATATAACCCGCCAATGCGATGAAGCCGCCGAATACTAGGTAGGGGAGAAGTTCCCTGGGGGCGAAGTCCACGTGACCGGGGAAGAAAAGCGCACTGCGTCCGAAATGTTGGTCAAAAATGGAGGAGGCCACGATCGAGGAGACGATGCAGGGCATGATGGCCTCAGATTCAAATTCCGCCTCCCGGTAAAGGACCTCCGGTGCGAAGAGCGCGGCGCCCAGAGGGGCGTGAAAGATGGCGCCGATGCCGCCGGCCGCACCAGCCAGGACCAGAATGCGGCGGACTTTGGGTTTCAAATTGAGAAAGCTGGCCAGAATGGACCCGAAACCGGCGCCGATCTGGGCAATGGGGCCTTCTTTTCCCGCCGAACCGCCGCTGCCGATGGTGATGGCCGAGACCACAATCTTGACCAGGGGAACCCGGCGGCGGATATAACCCTCCCGGTGGTGGAAGGCCTCGATCATGGCGTCCGCCCCCTCGCCGCCTGCCTCCGGAGCGAGCAGCATGACCAAAAGCCCCACCACCAGACCGCCCAGGGCCGGGATGATGAAATAGAGCCAATGACGGTGGGCGGCCATGGTGGCCACCAGGGAGGCTTCTGCGGCGCGGCTGGGCTCTGAAAAGCCGGCGGGCAGGTGCAAAAAGTAATAGAGGGCCTGACGTAGGAGCACCTCAAACAGGATTGCCCCAAAACCGGCGACAATCCCCACGACGATGCTCAATAGGGGCCACCGGAAATGCCCGGCCCAGCCATAGCGGTCTTCAGTCAGCCATTCCAAGATCGAGCGTTGTGATCCCCGGTCCACGTTTAGTGGTTCCTTTTAACGTATTTAGGTCCAGATTTAAGGTTTAAGGTCAGGGGACAGAAGGCGGAGAAAATGGCTCGCTCGGTTAGGAGATCGCCTGATTTGAACATATTATGAAAATCCCGCCGGTGCAAGTCTTCGCTTTTCTTTATCCGTTCGTCACTTTTCCGACAGGTGATCTCGGTGGCGGGGAGACACGGAGTTTGTTACCATTGTTCAGCGGGTGAAGGGGTTAAGGGGGGGGCCGGTGGGCCCTTACGCTCTCCCCCGCACCCCCTCCCTCCTCCCTTGTGGGCTGGTAACCGGGCCGGGGAAGTCGGGACGAATGTCCTTCTCCTCGGTTCAAAAAAAGGGTTGGCAGGATGGGTGTGGGAGCGGACCGGGTGCCGCGGCTCCCGGCCCGCTCCCCCAAAAATATTTATTATGGGCTTGGCGGAGCAAAGGGCATAATAAGTGAAAAATAACTCAGACTGAAGTCTTCGCTGCGCCTGTGCTGCGCGTGGCGCACTTTTCGCTTCAGGGGTCCCATGTCCACGTATGAAGTTGTCATTATCGGAGCCGGGCCGGCGGGGTTGTTCGCCGCGCTCAGCCTGGAGGATTTGGGCGCGGGCAAGGTTCTGCTGGTGGAACAAGGGCCGGACCTCGAAGAGCGCCGGCGGGACCAGCCCGGTGGTCTCCTGTGCGGCTGGGGCGGAGCCGGGGCTTACAGCGACGGGAAGCTCATCCTGTCCCCGGAGGTGGGCGGCTTCCTTGGCGACCTTATCCTTTTGGATGATTTGACCGCGCTGATCCAGGAAGTGGACGACATTTATCAGTCGCTGGGCGCCCCGCCGGAAACTCACGGGGGCGACCAGGATACTGTGGAACTGCTGAAAACCAAGGCCCGACAAGCCGGGATGATCTTTATTCCCACCCGCCTGCGCCATATCGGCACGGACAATTGCCAGAAAGTCCTGAGCCGCCTGAGGACGCGGCTGACCGGTCGCGTGGAGATTCGCACCAACTGTCGCGCCCGGAAGATTTTGGCGCCCACGGGGGTGGTAACCGGGGTGGAGTTGGACACGGGGGAGACAGTGGAAGCCCGCCGGGTGATCGCGGCGCCGGGCCGTTCCGGGGCCGCCTGGATCCGGGAAGAGGCCCGCCGCCTGGGTATTCCCTCGGTCCCGAGCCCGGTGGACATCGGGGTGCGGGTGGAGGTCCCGGCCCCGGTCCTGGCGCCCTTGACCGAAGCGGCTTATGAAGCAAAATTGGTTTATTATTCCCGCACATTCGATGACAAGGTGCGCACTTTTTGCATGAATCCCCACGGCGAGGTGGTTCTTGAAGACCTGGACGGCCTGGTCACCGTCAACGGCCACAGCTATACCTCCCGGACCACGGAAAACAGCAATTTCGCCATCCTGGTAAGCTCCACGTTTACCGAGCCCTTCGACGATCCCATCAGTTACGGACAGTATATCGCCCGGCTGGCCAATCTCCTGGGCCAGGGAGCCCTGGTCCAGAGACTGGGGGACTTGCAGGTCGGCCGCCGCACAACCGCGGCCCGCCTGGAACGCTGCCTCACGCGGCCCACGCTGAAGCATGCCACCCCCGGCGACCTGAGCTTCGTCCTGCCGTACCGCTACTTGATAGACATCCTGGAAATGTTGGAGGCCTTGGATGCCCTGGCCCCGGGAATCAACGACCGGCACACCCTGCTCTACGGGGTGGAAGTAAAATTTTACTCCCACCGCCTGAAACTGAGCCCGGACCTGGAAACCCCGATACGCCGGCTCTACATCATCGGGGACGGCGCCGGCATCACCCGGGGAATGGTTCAGGCTTCGGCCAGCGGCCTGATTGCTGCCCGGGCCGTACTGCGGGACCGGTAGGACCTCCCGGTGCCGGGCGGAGATGATTTGGAATAGAGGTACCTGGAAATGACCCAGAAAACCTTTTTTACCAGTGAATCAGTAACTGAGGGCCATCCCGACAAGGTGGCCGACCAGATTGCCGACGCGTTGCTTGACGCTTACCTGGAAAAGGATCCGGCCGCCCGGGTGGCGGTGGAAGTTATGGTCACCTCCAATTATGTGCTCCTGGCGGGGGAAGTCAATTCGCAGGTCCGGGTCAACGCGGAGCAGATAGCGCGGGAGATTATCAGGGACGTCGGCTATGTTTACGAGGACTTGGGGTTCGATTACCGCAACGCTGAAATTGAGGTGCGTCTTCACGCCCAGTCGCCGGACATTGCCCTGGGAGTGGACCCCGATCAAACCCGGGGAAAGCCGCTGGGGGCAGGGGACCAGGGAATCATGTATGGTTATGCCTGTGTGGAAACCGCGGAACTTATGCCGCTGCCCATCATGCTGGCGCACCGGCTGGCCCAACGGCTGGCCGCGGTCCGAAAAGAGAAGATATTGCCCTACCTGCGCCCCGACGGCAAGACCCAGGCAACCGTGGAATACGTGAACGGCCGGCCATCCAGGGTGGCGGCGGTCGTAGTCTCGGCCCAGCATACCGCGGAGGTGGATATTGCCACCGTGCGGGCGGATCTGACCCGGGAGGTGATCCTCCCGGCTATTCCGGCGCCGCTGGTGGATGAGACCTGCCGCTTCTTCATCAATCCCACCGGCCGCTTTGTCATCGGCGGCCCCCACGGCGATACCGGAGCGACCGGCCGAAAAGCCATGGTGGATACTTATGGCGGCCTGGCTCATCATGGCGGCGGCAGCTTTTCCGGCAAAGATCCCACCAAGGTGGACCGCAGCGCCGCCTACACCCTGCGCCAAGCGGCCAAGTCAGTAGTGGCCGCGGGCCTGGCCCGCCGGTGTGAATTGCAGGCAGCCTATGTCATCGGCGAGCCGACCCCCCTTGCCTTAGGGGTCGAAACCTTTGGCAGCGGCACGGTCCCTGACGGGGAAATCCTGGCCCTGGTCCAGCAATATTTTGACCTGACTCCGGCGGGGATGATTGCCGGCTTGGGGCTGCAGCGGCCGATCTACCGGGCCNCCGCGGCATACGGTCACTTCGGCCGCACCTATGACGGCGTGCATTTCCCCTGGGAGGCGGTGAAAGCTTTTTAGCGGGGCCTGCCCCCGGCCGGCGCCTTCCTCAGGCTTTCGCAGCAAAGCGGTGCCCTAACGGCTCAGAGATATTTGCCCACAAACCGTTCAAGCCGGGCGTAAAAGATCCACAGGTCCATTACGAAAAAGTGAAAGATTAGGAGCCCTACGAAGAATGTCACGCCGGCGGCGGACCAGATCAGGCGTTTCCGCTGTTTTTGCCGGGCGAGGTCTTCGGGGGTGATGATGCGGGTAATCCGGCCCAGGACCGGCAGACCGGTCAGCCAGGCCAGTTCGTCCGTATTCTTGACAGAGTGGTCCAGGTTTTCGGTCAGGGCCACCAGGCCCAGACCTGCGCCCAAACCGAGTATAAGGCCGGCCAAGGCAATGAGGCCCCGCTTCGGAGCTACCGGCTTCTCCGGGTAGCTGGCCGGGTCGATGATGGTGAATTTTTCGCCCTTCTGGGATTCTTCCATGCCCTCGGCGATCCGGGCCTCCAGGATCTTGTTCATGATCTCCTGGTGCTTGGCATGGGCGTTCTGGTAGTCCCGGGTCAGGGCCAGGTACTCCTGCTCCACCTTGGGCGCGTCTTCCAGGCGCTGCCGGTATATCCTGAGCTTGCTCTCCAAATCGGCCCTCTGGCGCTTAAGGGCCTGGATGTCATTGGCGGCCGCCTGGATATTGGTCAGGAGATTGACATAAGCCGGGTTTTCCGGCTGTTCCACGGGCTTGGCGGCTCCCCCGGACGCAGGCATCTTTTCCAGTTCAGCAATCTCTTTTTTGAGCTTGACCACTTCGGGGTGTTGGTCGGAATAGCGACCCTGCAAGGCGGCCAACTCCGCCTGGAGCTTGGTTAATTTCTGTCTCTTGATAGAAGGGCTGCCTCCGGGAGAGCCGGTCAGCTTCTGCAATTCGGCCATCTCCCGCTTGACCTTGATAACATCGGGATGGTTGTTGGAAAATTTGGACTGCAAATCAGCCAGCACTACCTCCAGTTGATGAAGACGGGAGTTGGGATCCAGGACCCGTTCCCCGGTGGCGCTGATTATGGGGGTATCTGGTTTGACGCTGGCCAATTGGCCTTCCAGNTAAATCTTGCGGTCCTCCGCCGCCTGAATCTGCACCTTGAGCTGGTCGATTTCCTTTTCCAGACGATCGGCCTGGGAAATGTTGAACTGCTGCAATTCCGGTAAAATTCCCTCATTCTTGGCCTTGAAGTCGGTAATCTTCTGGCCGATATCTTTTAAGCGCTCCTGGATCTCCTTGAGCTCGGTTTCGAGGAATTTTGTGGTGGTCTTGGCCTGCTCTTCCCGAATCTTGAGGTTTTCCTGGAGATACAACGACGCCAGGGTGCCGGCCACCTTTTGGACAACATCCGGGTTCTTCCCCCGGTAGGCGATGGTAAAGGCAATGGTAACGCCTTCCTGGCCGGTGCGGCCGGGGCGTTTGCGCTTCTGATCGCCCACTTCCGCACTGATCAGCTCAATGTTGATATCGTCCCGCATTTTTTCGACGATTTCTTCCTGGGTGTACCGACCCCGCAGGTCGCTGTACAGGTCAAACTGCCGAATGATGTCCAGCAGTCGGGTGCGGGACAGAATCTGCTGGTTGAGGCTCTGAATGCGTTGGTCCGCATAACCGGTGACGGTGGATTTGACAAAATCCGGGGGTATCTGCTGTTCCTCGATGAGAATGGCGGACTTGGATTCATAGACGGAGGGCAACAGCAGGGCCACCAGAATGGCGATCAGCATGACGGCCAGAGCCGGCCAGATGAAGTAATGCTTCCGGACAATCAGGGCCCGCCAGTAATAGCGCAAATCTTTTTCCGGTTCCATGACGTGCAAACTTACTCCCTTGTTATCGTTGGAAATGTAAGGGATTGACATATCTCAGGTAAAGCCAGACAAGATTGCGGCTGACGGTCCGGTCGCTGACCAGGTCGTCCCGCCAGCCGTAGGTGTAGGAAGTATTCAGGGTAAATTTTTCAGTCAATTTATAGGCAACTTCCGGAGTCAGATAAAAAACCAGGTTATTATAATTGCTTCCCGGACTGCTGGAAATTGAATAATAGAGATTTCCCCGCAGCCCGCCGGTCAGCCTCTCCGTGATATTATGGGTCAGGCCGGCGTAAGCGTTGTGGAACTGGTTGATNGTGCCGCTGCCTGAGGGGGACTGATCGAGTTTGTAGCCGAAGGTCAGGTTGGTCCTGGTCCAGNGCCGACGGGCGGAAATGTCAAAATAGGGAGTGACGGTGAAATTCTCCAATTTTTCCTGCCTGACCCGGATAAAGGCGGTGAAATTCAGAAAGTCCAAGACCGCGGTCTGACTGGTGAGCCAGTTATAGTTAAGGCCGGCAAACGCAGTTAAGCTCCAATCCTCGGTGAACTTGTGATCCAGGCCCGCATAAGTGCCCAAGTTGCGGTAAAAATTACTGATCGACGGGTAATCGACAAACCGGAATAAAACCATGCCGCTGACAGTAGTCTTCGCGTTTTTCAACAAATAATTCAACCCCAGGTTTATGGTATTCTGAGAGTAATCAATGTAGCGGGGATCCTGGTAATTCACTTTGTTGAACCCGTACCCTAAACGCAGGAGGGCCCGCTCCGTCAGGTTAAACTCCAGGCCGGGAGCCGCCTCAAACGCCTGCCGGCGGGAGCGGTTCATGATAAAGCCGGAGCTGATCAATTCCTCGTTCAGGGTGGAATCCAAAATGTACCCGCCTCTGAAATTAAGGGCGAGGCGCGGCGCCACCTGGCGCTGGCCGAAAATGCGGTAGTATTGGTTTATGGTGTCCAGGTTGCCGTTTTTGACATAGGCCAGGCCTTCCAGGGCTAACCGGGCGGTGAGTTTGCTGACTTCGCTGGCGTAGTTCAAATCCACCGCGGGGGATACATTGAAGATGAAGTCGTGCCGGCGTCCCACAAAATTAAAATTTATGTTACTGTCGTATTTCGCCCCCAGGTTGATATCAGGCACCACCGACCAGTCGGTCGCCTGAGCCGGCAGATCGACCGAGGCAAGAAAAAAGACGAACAGCCAACAGGCAAGCCGAAAAGGCTTGCCTGCCCGGGGTAAAGTGAACCTCATCTTGCCCTTGTCTTTGCACCCCATTGATTCCCCCCCCAGGGGAGGGCCGTTGCCCCCAAGCCCCTCCCCCTGCCAGATTTCCATAGCTCTCTAATGGAGCAAAAGGCAGAATCGCTAATTGAGAATTCAGTTTGCCTTAGGNCAAATTAGCGCAAAACGGCGGACAAGTCAAAACAGTTCTGGATGGGGGGGTAAGAAGGGGAAGCCGGCGGAATCCCACCAAACAGAAAGGGGTTACGACCATTACCGCAACCCCTTGCTTGTTTCTTTGGTAGGCGGTGCAGGATTTGAACCTGCGACTTCCACCGTGTGAGGATGGCACTCTACCACTGAGTTAACCGCCCATGGTGCCTGCTGTTTATTTTATATGGAAAATTTCCGGGCTTGACAAGAGTTTTTGTTGAGAAAGCCGTCCGCCGTCAGCCTTGGGGCAGAGGAAGTTTATTCTGATTTCCCCGTTTCGAGTTTCCGGTGGGCTTGATCCGAAGCTTTTTGCTCAAAGCCCAAGGCCTATAGCTCACTGCTCAGATGAGAGAGCAACAGGCCGGGCCGTGGCTGCCAATTCCCGGCGGACGATCTCGCCGGCCAGGTCCACGAGCACCTCTTGGGCATCGATCAGGTGAGTGTCGCTGGTGGCCACGGCTCCCGGAAAGTCCAGGAGTTCCCGCTCCGGCACCGGCACGGCCCGGGCCTCCACCTGTAGTCCCGGCGCCGCCAAGATTTGCCGGGTCTTCCGGGCCAGGTCCCCGCTCCGTTTCATGGGCGCGTCGTAAAGGATGGTCAAGGGGCCGGGACGGTGGCGGCTGAGATACGCCGCGAGCAGGTCAAGGGCCTGGCGGGTGGCCGGGGAGTCCCGGAAAGTCCGGGAGATTTGGGCCACGTCCCGGATAAAACCGTCGTCCGCGGCCACCAGAGGGCGGCCCAGGAGCGCGCTTTCCAGGGTTATAAGCACATTATGGCCGTCAATGGCCAGGGGCCGGCCGGCCAGAGCAGCCAGAGGCCGCAGCTTGGCGCGGCGGGCCCGGGCCAAGGCGTCGGCGAACACGCCCCGGTGGAGGAGTTGGCGGGCGGCACGGGGAAGGTCGTAGCGGTTGCCCACCAGGGTCAGGCTGGCCCGGCGGGGATAGCCCCGGTTGAGGAGGTAGCGGAAATCGGCGGCGGCCTGCTGCAGGGAAGGCATGTTGTCAGGTTGTTGAGGGGAGGACCGGGGGCTCAGCGGGTCCCCCGCCCTTCCCTCAAGAGCCTTTTCGGAACAGTCTTTCTTTATTTCCCCATCAGATGCTCCCGGGCCAGTTGGGCGGCCAGGCTGCGGGCTTCGTTCAGTTCCTCCGGATCGGGGATATATTTTATTCTCAGGCCGTCGTGGGGGACGTTTAAGCCCATGGCCTTCAGTTCATCGGCAATGATTCCCACCGCCTGGCCGCTCCAGCCGTAGGAGCCGAACGCCGCGGCGGTCTTGTTCCGGGGTTTTAAGCCCTTGATATAGGTGATGAACTCACCCACCGAGGGGTAAAGGCCGTTATTCAGAGTGGGGGAGCCCAGGAAGAAGAGGCCCGCGTCCAGGAGTTCGGCCACAATGTCACTGTAGTGGGTGCGCCTGAGGCGATGCAACTGGGCCTCCACCCCGGCGTCCATGAGCCCTTGGACCAGGGCTTCGGCCAGCATTTCGGTGGAATGCCACATGGTGTCATAGATCACCAGGGCCTTGGCCGTAGCCTCACCCGCGCCCCATTTCCGGTAGGCCTCAAGGACAGCCCCCGGGTCTTTCCGGTAGATGAGGCCGTGGTCGGGGGCGATGATCTTNAAGGTGAGCCCCAAGTCGGCTACCTGCTTTAAGAGCTTGGTGACCAGCGGGCCAAAAGGCATGAGGATGTTGGCGTAATATTTCTTCAACTGGTAGTAATACTCCTCCGGGTGGCCGGGGAGGTCGTCGTCGAAGCGGGCGCTGGAGGCNTANTGNGCNCCGAAGCCGTCGCTGGAAAAGAGCAGTTGCTCCTCCCGGAGATAGGTCATCATGGAATCCGGCCAGTGGAGCATGGGGGTTTCGAGGAAGGTCAAATTATAGCGGCCCAGGGAAAGCTCGCGGCCGGTTTTCACTTCGACCAAAGGCAGATCCACCTTGAAGTGGCGGGTCAAACCGGCCTTCCCCTGGGGGGAGCAGAAGATCTTGTCAGGCTTGATCCGGTCCGCCACCTCCACCAAGCCGCCGGAATGATCCATTTCCACGTGATTGGAAATGAGGTAGCTGATCTTTTCGGGAGCCACGATCTCGCTGATGCGGTTCATCATTTCCGGGACGAACTCGTGTTTCACCGTGTCCACCAGGGTGATTTTGTCGTCCACGATGAGGTAGGCGTTGTAGGTGGAACCGTCCTCGGTGCGATAGCCATGAAAATCCCGGATGGTCCAGTCAATGGCGCCCACCCAATATACTCCTGGCACTAACTCTACCGGCATGTTGTCCTCCGTTTCCGTGAACCGTAATCAGTAAACCTTGGCTAGGGAGCGGTAAAAGAAATAACCTGTTCGCCGGCTGACCGGTTAATGTTCCGCCACCGACGCGCCCGCTCAGCATTTCTTTAGGGGCAGGGGCGGGCGCCGGCCCGGCGCTCAAGACGGCGGCAAGCCCAGGGGAGGCCCGCCCTAGCGGATTTTTCCATGTTACTGCTGCTGACTGCTCCTTGAGCTATAGTCCTTCCTTGGCCAGTTCTTCCAGGAGGGCTTTTTGTTTTTTGGTCAGGGTATGGGGAATGTCCACCACGATGCGCACATACTGGTTGCCCCGGCCCTTGCCGTTGGCATGGGGCAGACCGTAGTTTTTGAGGCGCATCTTGGTGAGGCTGCTGGTGCCGGGGGGCACCTTGAGGCTCATGGTCTTGCCGTCCAGGGTGGGAACCGTGACCTTGGTCCCCAGGGCCGACTCAGTGAAGCGGATATGGCGATCCACATAGAGGTCGGTGCCGTCCCGTTTGAATACCGGATGCTCCACTTCCCGGAGTTTGACGTAGAGGTCTCCGGGAGGCCCCCCGGCCGGGCTGGGGCGCCCCTTTTCGGCAATGCGGAGGCGCTTTCCCGGCAGGGTCCCCGGCGGCACCTTCACGGTCAGTTTTTCCGGTTGGCCGTTTCTGGTGATGGTGATGGGCTTTTCCGCGCCATAGGCCATTTCGTGGAGGGTGATGGGCACCTCGATTTGGAGATCCTCCCCCTTGATCGGGGGGGCCATGTCCTGGAAGGCCTCCGGCCCGCCGAAGTGAAAGACCCGGGTGCGGCCGCCGGCGCCGGGGCGGGCCCCTCTCCCCCCCAAGCCGCCNAACAGCCGGCTGAAAATGCCTTCGGATATCCCGGCGTCAAAGATATCACTGAAATCGAAGCCCCGGAAGATGTCTTCCTGGGAGAACTTGGCCCGAAAGGCCTGGGAGCCGAACTGATCGTACTCTTTGCGTTTTTCCGGATTACTGAGGACCGCGTAAGCTTCGCTGATCTTTTTGAACTGCGCCTCGGCCTCTTTCTTGTTGCCCTTGGCCTTATCCGGGTGATACTTTTGGGCCAGTTTACGGTAGGCCTTCTTGATTTCCTCCGGGGTGGCGCTGCGGTTCACCCCCAGAATCTGGTAATAGTCTTCTGCCATTGCCTCTTCCTAAGCGATGTCCTAAATCTGATCTNTTAAATTATAAGGAGTCGGCAGTTTTTGTCAAGGTGACTGGAAGGGTAACAATTGCATTTTATTAGATAAATTAACAAGGTCGCGTTAAGACCGGTTTAAACCCGCGGCCTTCCCGGACTCTGGCCCGAAGCCTCCGGATTTTTACCGGTGCCCCTCACCTGGAGCAAACCTGACTTTTCCGGAAAAGGTTTCCGGGCCCCTGCCCCAATGGCGCTTTTCCGTCCGGGAAGCAATTTCCCGCCCGGATAATGAAGGAATCTGCTTGATATATTTTTTTCTTTATGATTAAGTATCCGCAATCGCAAAGGATGGCTCCGAATGTGGGACGGAGCTGAATTAACCGGTAGATCAGGTGAAGGAGGATAAGCATGACGGCGTTAATTGGCGGGCTGGTGGCGGTGGCATTGGGGCTGATCAGCCTGGGCTTTTTCTGGAAGGATTTCCTCAGCTTGCTGGCCGGCACCATTCCCTTATTGCTCCTTTTGGGCGGGGCCCTGGCGGTTTATCTGGGCTATGAAGAGGCCAAGGACAAGCTGTTCAAGAAAACCGAGACCCAGCCCTATGAGCCTCCCAAGGTTTCCGAGGCCGAGGTGGAGAAATATAAGGAAGAAGTAGAGCGCCTGAAATCTGAACTAGATGAGATGAAGAAAAAGAAGAAGTCCTGATCCCTGTCTGCGGGTTCTCAGACAAACTTCGGCAATTCGAGCGCTGCGCCGGACTCTGACAGGAGGTTCGGGGCGGCGCTGTGTTTTCCGGCCCCTTCAGCCGCGGCCCGGCGGCGGCATTCCCGGCGACTCCACGGTAATCTCGCCGGAAGTGACCTTTACCACTTCTCCCCGGGCGGTTTCGAGCACCAGAGCCCCGTCACCCGCAACTTCCCGGGCCAGTCCCTCCACCTGCCGTGATCCCTGGCGCACGGCCACGTATTTCCCCAGGGTGACGGAGTGCTGTTTCCATTCCTCCAATATTTCCGGAAAGCCGCGGGCCAGAAAATCATGGTAAAGGTTTTCGAACTCCTCCAGCCAGGCCTGGAGGATGGCCAGGCGGGAAAAGGGGCGCCCTGCCTCCCGCCGCAGGGAGGTGGCGATGCCTGCCAACTCGGGCGGGAACTCCGGGTTGTTGACGTTCAGCCCCAGGCCCACCACCAGGTAGCGGATCTGATCGCTTTCCGTCTCCATTTCCGTCAGAATCCCCCCGATCTTTTTGCCCTTCAGGATGACATCGTTGGGCCACTTGATCCCCGGGGTGAGCCCCGCGGCCCGGCTGAGGGCCCGGACGACAGCCACCGCGGTGGACAGGGTGATCTGGGGCAGCTCACCGGGGGGCAGAGGGGGGCGCAGCACCACCGACACATAGATGCCCTGGCCCGGAGGGGAGAGCCAGGAGCGTCCCAGCCGGCCCCGGCCGCCGGTCTGGCTTTCGGCCACCACCAGAGTGCCTTCGGCCGCGCCCTGGGTGCCCAGGAGCTTGGCGGTGTCATTAGTGGAGACCGCGCAGTCAAAATGGTANATAGGCCCCCGGATGGTCCGGGTCCCGAGCCGGTGCAGGATTTCCTCGGGCAGGAGCTTGTCGGGCGCGGCCACCAGGCGGTACCCCCGGCGGGGTTCCCCATCGATGACATACCCCAAGGCCTTCAGGCGGTTAAGGCGCTTCCACACCCCGGCCCGGCTAAGGCCGATCCGGGAGGCCAGGACCTCGCCGGAGACAAAGGCATTCGCCTCCCGCAGGAAGTTAAGAATTTCCAGGAGTCCGGAGTCCGGTCCAGGCAAGGCGTGCAAGGGCTACCTTTCCAATAACTGGCGTTTGAGGGAATTATTGTAAACCGCGGCTCCCAGAACGCAACCCACCACAAAGCCCACCGCGCCCGCGGTGAGGGTGGGCGACACCAGGAGGGCCAGGCACAGGCCGGTGAGGCCGTAGGCCAGGGGGATGCCCACCTGGGCCAGGCGCTCCTGACAGGAAGCCGCCAGGGTCAGGATCAGAATCAGGGCCAACAGTCGCAGCCAACGGCGTTTTCTGATCCGCAGCATAAGCCCGCGCCCCCTTACAGCCGGCTCCATAACCCCAGGGCAAAAATCAGGCACATCCCCAGGTACAGGGCCAGGGTTAAACAGCATAAAAGCCGGATCCGGGCTTCCTGATAATAGGCCCGCCGCTTGACCAGTTCCTGGTTCACCATCGCCAGGGCGATCAGGCCCCAAAGCCATGGTTGACTCCGGTGGCCCNCCGCGGGGAAAAACAGATTTATAATTAAACTCAAAACGATCAGAATATTGACGATGGTGTACAACAGACCTGTGCCCACCGGGCCCAGCCGGGCCGCCAGGCTGGGAGGCTCCGGAGGCTGCTGCTGCTCCGGCTGAGGGAGCCCCGCCGCCAGCCCGAGGTTGAAGGCCGTCAGGCTCAAGGGCACCCCGTAGAGCAGGATTTCGCTGATGAGGTGGCGGGCCTGCAGGTAAAAGCCGGTCGCCACCGGCAGGAGGCCGAAAGCCAGGCCGCCCCAGAATTCTCCCCAACCCCGGCGCTGCCAGGCCAGGGGCGGGGCAAAGACAAAATAGCCGCCCAACACCCCCGCCCCTGCCAGGGGGATGGTGAAATCCCCGGTTCGCCAAACCCATTGCAGGAGCACAGCCAGAACCCCGGCCACCCCCAGGCCGCGATAAGCCAGGCGCTGCCAGCGCTCCCGGTCCGGACCCTCCAGACCGGGGCAGCGGCTCGGCCCGGGCGGGTAAGCGGCGCGGCCGGCCAGGCCGGCCAGGGTCAGGGCGGCCACCGCCAGGGCGGCCACCGCCACCACGAATCCCCGCGCCGGGAACCCGGAAGCACTGGCCAGGAGGACTCCCAGGCCGAAAGGAGCCCACGCGGCGATCAGAACCAACAGGACAAAAAGGGCGGAATTGCTTGCCATGCAACTGCCGACCCGGCCGGGCCTCTCCCTGGGGGAAGAAGCGCACCGGGCTTTAGAGTATTTTTCTGGTTACCGCAGACTATACCACAATCTGCCGGAAAAAGGGGGCAGGCGCCGTTGTTCCGGCTCCGGAAGCCGCTTGCCTCGAACCGGTGGGGCTGACTCGGGCTCGATTTTATTTGTTGCAGAAAATCCGGAAAGTCAGTAAACTCAATCCTGTCACCGCCAGGGCCGTTAGCTCAATTGGTAGAGCAAGTGACTCTTAATCACTAGGTTCGGGGTTCGAGACCCTGACGGCCCACCAGAAAAATCAAGGGGTTGGCTGATTCGGCCAACCCCTTTTTATTGCTGGGGACCAATTTTTCCGCTGGACGGCATCCGTCAATTCCCTGGGTACCAGAGAGGAGCCAAAGACTCCAGGTAGAGACCTCCAGGGGCTGGGGG